>Ga0210040_10008733_pt1 | contig 11922 bp, 9 predicted proteins | sample CryGeyCG12114_NA_FD_185462 | JGI IMG/M metagenome (GOLD analysis project Ga0210040, IMG submission 185462) | Groundwater microbial communities from aquifer - Crystal Geyser CG19_WC_8/21/14_NA (SPAdes) (version 2) | ecosystem: Environmental > Aquatic > Deep subsurface > Groundwater | place: USA... | reverse complement strand
GACAATTCCTATAAAAATAAATAAGTGAGATATAGAATAAGGCCACGTTTTACTTAATTTCATGATCTTCTTCAATTGCTTGTCAAATCCCAATTATCGGTTCTAAAGAGGTTTACCGGTAAACCCTCTTTAGAAAATAAATTAGGCATTGCAGTATTACTAAAACCAAAGCGTACAGCTACGGGATTCTTAATTTCTTTGCCTGACACAACTACGGTATTGCCTTCTATTTTAACCTGTGCTTTCACAAACTTTTTATCAGCTTCGGCTATATAAAAATCTGAAGCATCCCGTCCTTTTATCATTAACCCATTCTCAACATTATCAAAATAAATCCTGACCTTATTACCTTTAACTTCCAGGTTCTTATACATAGGGCTCTTATAAGCCGGTTTTAACTTACCATAGGCGTCACTTAAGGCAAGATTAGCCAGCCTTACACCCACTTCCTTTTTTATTTTTGGATGAATATCATTTACATCATTTACAAGATCACTTATTACGACCATGCGTGTTTTTGGGGTAGCCAATGTTTTCGTTTGAGCTTCGCGCAATGCAGCGCCAATATAAGGTGTTCCGTAAGCAAATGGGGCAATTTGAACATAATAAAATGGCATTTCACTTTGCCATGCTCTACGCCATGCACCTATCATAGCGGTAAACAATTGTTGGTATGTATCAAAAGTACCGGTATTGCTTTCTCCCTGGTACCATATAACGCCGGCAATGTTATAATTAGTAACAGGATGTATCATAGCATTATAAGTAGCGCCTGCCTTTACCGGCCACCCACTTCCCGGAGTTATCTTATTTGCTGCCCTTTTTAAAATTGAATCATTTTCTATAACTTCTTTTGGCGTCCATACTTCGGCAGGTGTTCCACCCCAGCTCGCTTCAATTAATCCAACAGCCGTTTGCAGATTATCATATAAAGTTCTTCCAAAAAAATAACCAACAGCACTAAATTGTTTTACATCGTTGGGATTACAAACAACCCATTTTGCTTTTGTATCATCTTGCGGAAATCCGGAAGTAAGTCTCGGAATATGAAAAAAACGAATGCTTTTGTTTGTCGCATTTTCCATATCATTTGTATACTCTTTTAAGCCCCAGTTATAATTCATTTCCATATTACTTTGGCCACTGCAAATCCAGACTTCACCTATCATTACATCTTCTAACTCTATCTTATTGTTACCATTTATTGTTATTGTATAAGGTCCGCCCGCAGCAGGAGTTTGTATCTCTGTCAACCATTTTGCTTCTGTACTACCTGTTGTATAATAACTTGTGGTATCCCAAGTTGAATTAATCTTAATTTTTTCACCGGGCTCGCACCAACCCCAAAGTTTTACCCTACTCTTTTGTTGCAAAACCATGTGATTTCCAATTATTGCCGGTAACCTTACCTCTGCTTTTACTGTAGCAAACGTTGAAATAAGTAATACGAATGTGGTTAGTATTTTCATAAAATAAAAGTACAGATGCAAGTTTGTATTATTGCTTTTATTTTAAGGTTCATCTTTAATTTTACATTCGAGATATCCAAGTCTGCACGCTATAACCCATATTTTATAACTTTATGCAAAAATTAGATGACAGAGGTAAAAATTAAAGTTGATTTTGAAGTTGGAGAGACAGAGGATAGCAAAATTAAGCAGGCAATAAATGAAAAATTTTCCAACAAGATAATTGACAACGAAAGTGTTCCCAGGATAGGTGAATGGATAAATCTTTTAAAAATTTCTGGTAGTTATGACCTTTCACAAGAAGAGTTACAGTGGCTGTCTCTAAAGGAACATAAATACCAGATAGAAAATGTAAATAAATGTGACGGCTATATAGAAGTGGAGTTGGACCTGGATAAAATATGGCCAGAGAAAGCATAATAGAAGTTATACTAAGTTAACAGGCTGAAATTGTGGGTGTCAATTAAAAAAATTCTGCATATTTTAGTTCATTGTTAAGAAGCTGTCTAAAATTAGTTTAGACTTTAATATCAGAACCTAAAGATGCAATGAAAACCTACAGATGAACGGAGCGTCGCAACGGCTGATCCCGTAAAATACAAATGCTGGTTTCCAAAAAAATGAAATTTAGACAGCTTTTAAGATACGTACAAAAAGCAGAAAGCTTTTTTACCTGAAAATTGTTCAAAAAGAAAACTTTCCATAGCCAAGACGCGATCTGCCTTTTAATTGCCTTTTGTAAACTAAATTGTAAATACGAAATAAGCAAGCCGATTGACTAATTCAGCAGGAGCAATACGATCCATAGAAATACTGCAATAGCACATGCATAAAAAGCTTTTTAGTGATGTACAAATTTTTACTTTTGCAATTTCCTTTGCTTTTAATGCCCCGTAGTTTTTAAATACGGCGTTCGCTCCTGCTTTGACATTACCATAAATAGCGCAGGGGTAATAGAAGTTTATGGAAATTAATATGACTGATAACATATTTCATAAATAACTTCGCCAGTTATAAAAGGGAACCAACATGTTTTTATTATTGTTATTTGTTGGACTTACAAATTAAATTCTGTGTCCGGCTTTACTTTTAAGCGAAGGTTAGTATCTTTAATTTTTCTAAGAAGGCATGAAAAAAGTACTTACATCAGGATTAATAGCTGGAATAATTCTATTTATCGTTAGTTATGGCGGTTTATTTCTTACTATCAAATTTTTTCCAGAATTTTTTGTAACGTATAACAACCCGTTATTTAATTCGGATGGCAGCCGCGATATTTTATTTTACCTGCATGCTTTTATTATCAGCTTTGCCTTATCGTGGTTTTGGGAAAGGTTTAAAGGCCTGTTTAAAGGACCATTTTTATTAAGAGGTTTAGAATTCGGTTTTGTATATGCAATTGTAGCTTTACTACCGGTTATGTGGATTACTTTTAGCTCCTTAGATATAACGGTGGTAATGGTTGCAAGCTGGTTTCTCTATGGTTTATTTCAGGCGGTATTAGCGGGAATTATATTTGCCAAGATTAATCCTTAAAGCGAGTTCAATAAAAAAAGCGAAAATTATTTGAGTACTTTCATTCTTAAATTGAATACGACGCTCAATTCATTATTGGTTTTAATCATTCCTCCCAACTTTCTTGGGGGAGTAATATTAAAATCTGAAAAATTAACCATTCGTGATCCTATCAAGTTTATGAAGTTATTGTCCGAAGAAACAGCTTTATAATCTACTTCGAATCGTTTTGATACACCTGCCAATTCTATTATAACCATTCCTTTGGTGATATCTTGTCCTAAATGCGCATCAGGGTATCTAGTCATAGTAATGAACCGAATAATTAATTTAGGAAACTCTTTTACTTTTAACGTCTTCCGCAAGTCAGCGGTCATTACAGGATTGTGGCAATCGAAGTTTTGAACATCTAGCTGAATATTCCCGTGTAATTGAATCGGATTATTGGTACTCCTGTTGACGGAAATAGTATCTGGTCTGCTATAATTAGTAATTGCACAACTAAAATTATTAATATTTGTACTGCCATCCACTTTCAGGGAACAACCATTTATGATTACCCACTTTGTTACAGCGCCTTTATTCCCCTGAAAAGCAAAACCACAAAAAATAATTAGCAGATAAAATAACCTCGTCCCCATATCACTGTTTTAGTTAATAAAGCAGAAAGTTGGCTTATCTGCCTGGCTGATATTTTTTAATTTAGTTCAATGTATGATAATTCTTAAGCTCTTTTCAGAAGTGAATTTACTTATCTTCTCGCTTTGATTTTATTAATTTGTGTAATTAATTGGTTTTATTCAAAAAACGGGTTCCGTATTGCAAAAATAGAGCAATAAAATTTCAACATCCTAATTTTAGGTAATAGATTGCTTCTTCAATTCAAATTCGTTGCAACCTTTCTACAATTGGCGGTTATGCAAATCCTGATTATGTATCATAAACCTTTCATTTCACCAGCTCCTGTCGGGGCGACCTTATTAGAATTTATTATTGAAAAGCATAATAAGTGATTGATAATTACTACCATTTCCCCGGCACCACTATCGTTTTTACCAAATCTCAACGCCTTGCTATTGAAGCTTTGGCGGCTTCTTATCTCAAACTAGATTTATTATTTTCTGAGGGAAGTAATATGCTGGCCTAAATTTTTCATTGCTGTCTTTAATAAAACACTTTATATATGGCAACGAATTTCAATCCGGAGCATTCCGAAGGACCGGTAGCTACAAAAATCGAAGAACAAACAGCTAAATTACCATCAGATCTGTTTTTATGGACAGGTATCGGGTTTATGGCACTGTCATTAGCCTTTCAACTGACAGGAAAACAAAAAACAAGTAATTTTATTGGTCATTGGCCGGCTAATATTTTAATTTTGGGTTTATACAATAAGCTCGTTAAGCTGGAAGGGCATGACTAATATTAAAAAGATTAAAAGCAACAAGGGTCTGACAATTCAATTTAAGCCCTTGTTGTTTTTAAATCATTTTCTTATCCTGCAGGTACTCTGAAAAGCGCTAATTGCATCAATAAAAATTTTCCTGATAATTCAAGCTACCAGGATTAGCACAGTTTCCTGTTCTATTTCAAATCTCTACACTGTTTCTTTTCCCTCAGGTACGTGCTATACTACTAACGCGTATCTCAACTATCCAAACATCAAGCTATTAACTTAGTCCCTTTTGTAATTAGTTTAAAGAAACATAGAATAGTCCAGAAGTCTCGGGCTATTTCTGTTCTTTGCCCTTTATTTCATAAATCAGTTTGTTAGCCGCTGTTTTGAGATTCAAATCAATCTTAAAAAAAATTTTTTATTTAATTAAAATAAAAAAATTAAAATTACGTTGGGCGTGCAATGAAAAAATTAAAAAAACCCTTACTGGTACTACATTTGAAAGCGATCTATCGTCTTTAGCTATCATCTTTTGACCTTAAAAAAGATTAATTGATAAAAAATTTCGTTCTACTTTAGCAGTACGAAATATGGCATCAAGCAAAAGTTGTCATAAAATCTAAACCAAGCTGTAAAGGTCAGCCTAAAAAAGAACTTTCAAGATTTTCATATGGCAAGCAATCGTTAGAGGCCGCTCCGTTTCCACGGAGAGGCCATTTTTTTTGTACTCAGCCTAACCTTCCCAAAAACACGCATATTTGATCAATTAAACAAAAGCGTCTCATTTCACAGACTACCTGTTTTTATCTAAGCAAGAATTAGCTGGTGCAATAATGAATCTAACCCGTGCATTGCAAGAAGGTGAAGCAGGATGATTAGGTGGTAAGACTTATTTTCAAATTAAAGATGATTAATGAAATTACGGGTGTCAGCGTATTAAACGCTCTTAACGGCTGCCTTTAAAAACTTAACATTGAAGAAAATAATGTTTCCGGAAATTTGGGTATTATTAAATTAAACAAAAGCGAATGAAAGACAAAAAGCACAAATACCTGGAAGATTTGATTGAAGAGTACATTCAATTAACAGAAGAGCAAGCTGAAATTCCATTATCAATTAATAAAGTTATATCAGATTACCAGGAGTACAGCAAACAGCATAAAGGAACGGTTATTAGCGCAGATGAAGCACAATTTGCCTTTAAAATATACAACCAGTTAAGAAAACAAAATGAACGAAAAGCAGAAGTTGCGGCTGAACTAAACGAAGTAGAAACGTTGCTAAAAGACTTTCTTCAATTCTTTGACGGACATAAGATTTCTTATGAGAAAAAGAATGATCAAAAATCAAAGCTGACCTACCTGTTCTGGATGGAAGAAGGCATGCTAAAATGTGAGAGGTAGTATTTTAATTAGTAAGAAATCAAGACACTAATATAAGAAAAGAGGTTGTTTCAAAAAGCAACCTCTTTTTACTAATAAAATCTCTGCTATCAACTCAACTGAAGTGTTTCAGTAAAAACATTTCCAAACCTGTCTGTTGCTTTTACAGTAATCGCTTTGGCGTTTGCTGAAGGCCTGGCAAAAAACAGGTGATCAGCAGTGGTAGGATCAACAAACTTGTGTTTTTTAGGAAGTTCAGCCCCGGCATACAACTCTACTGCCCATGGGTCTAAGGCAACTCTTTGCTCCATCGCTCCTTTTGCCTGATTATCCTCCAGCCATTCTACCTTCCATTTACTATCCCAATTCCAGACATTAGCCATAATCTCGTCAGGGTAATCTGTTGCCCTCCCCTTTTTATATATTCTTACCTGGTGTTCCTTAGGATGGCCTGTGCTTTTATAAAACCATTTTATATCGGTTCCATTTATTTCATAGACACCATAACCACCCGGTGTTCCATCACTGCAGATGGGGCCGGTCCACCAGGCTCCGCATACGGCACCATGATTGTGCTCCATCATATTACCTTCTTCCCAATTTTGGTTTACATGTACGTGACCAGACATAAGGTGCACTTTATATGGCTCCAATAATTTATAAAGCTTTTTGCGGTTAGAAACTGTTCCGCCAAGTTCTTCTTCTTTTTTATCCCGTCTTGCTGCACCTGTATCGGCAGGTATGTGAAGGCTTACAATAACTGTACTTCCCGGCTTTACCAACGCCAGGTCTTGCTCGATCCACTGCAACTGGTTTTCGGTAAGATAGCCAATGTATTTTTTTTCGGCGCCCATATAAAATACGTCATCTAAAAAAATATAATGAATTTGTCCCCGGTTAAAAGAATAGTACGTCGGACCAAACTGTCGCTTGAATGTCTGGGCAGAAAAATCGTCCGTACGTGCATCAATATCCATATCGTGATTACCGATTAAATTAAAGAACGGAATGTTTGCAATTTCAACAGCCTGCCTGTAATCATCAAAAAGCTCAAAACGATCCCACACCAGGTCTCCACATCCAATACCATGAAATAAAGTGCCGGTTGCATAAGATTTCACAAGATCTCTCAGGTCAGGAGCAGATCTACTTTTTAAAACCTCCGCATCTTTTTCTGACCTTATCTGAGGGTCTGCCCATACTATAAAGTTATGTTTACTATCATCTGTCTTTAATTTTTCAAGATTAAAATCCGCTTTAAATAGTCCTTTTTGTGTTACCGGCACATAAAACTTAGCTATACCTTTTTCATTTGGTATAGCATATCCTGCGGGAACAGTTATGTACACAAACTCTGCTGTATTGTTGCTCTGCAATTCATAATTGCCTGCATTATCTGTTACTGTAACATTTATTCCATCTGTAACAGCAACTCCTGCTATCCCTTTACCATTGCTTCCAACTTTTCCTTTCAAAGTAAGATTAGCAGTATCTATTTTACCGGTAGCGGCAACAGCTTTTGTAATAGTTGCAGGCACAACAACTGCGGTTCCTGCTAATCCAAAGTTTTTTAAAAAATTTCTCCTTTGCATTTAAATCTTTCTATTGGTTTTCTTTGTATACAACAAGTTGACTCTCCAGTGTAATAATGAGTAGATACTTTTTTGGAGCCAGCTACTCTCCCTGATGATACAGTCGTTGCGACGCTCCTTTCAACTATATTTCGCTATTCAACTTCAGTTTCAATTTCATAATGTCTCTTGCCTCTAAATTCCTTTCCTTTTAAAAAAAGACGAAACCACTAATTTTAGTATACCACGCTCTATTCTTTAAGAGGTTTAAAACTATCTATCCGTTGGTTCCTCCCATTTGAATTCTATTTATCATCCTGGTATCTTTACGCAAGTGATCTTATTAGATGCAAATAATAATTCGACAAAGAAGAACTGTTGTTAATTGTAACAGGTTGTGCTAAAATCCAACAATTATTCCTTCTGCTCTATTCTATTTATAGTAATAACCATTTTCTCTAACAGATGCTTTAAAGCATCTCATTGTCAAAAATCTTTTAATGCTGTTAAAAAAAGTATCATAACCCATACTTATTTTATCGTTGTTTTTTTTGCTTTCGGTAGTCTTGCTCGCTGCCTGTTTAATATCGTTCCTGCACCATTGGTGGAATTTACAGTAATTACCGGCGAAATGAGGGATCTCACAAAATGAAGTATCGTCATCTGGATTACGTCGAAAAGAGCAGGTTTTTTTAGCCATCGGATATGAAATATTAAAAGCTGAATAAAGATTGAAAGTACAAGGGAGTGACACAACGATGTTGAAAAAGAGTTTTGCAGCCGGTAAACCAAAAAACTCAAACATCTGTAAACAAAGCTGTTCAAGCTCTTATTTTTTTCTGTTTACCGGCGCACTTGTTCTTTTTAAATCATTGTTCCGCCATCTGACTCGCTTCGTTTTCCTGACGTGTTTTTTGTACTAAGTTTTTATTTTATTGTCCACTAAAAATTCAAAAAAAATAGTATCGTATTTATCTTCTTATTGATTTTTTTAATCTCCGTTCTGCTTCCATTTCTTCCTCTTCTTCATCGTTGTCGCTATCAGCCGTTTTCACAAATGCACTGCGACGAGGTGCAGGCATTTCGCTATCTTCTCCTTTCACAGCTTTCCATATTATACGGCTAAATAACATATCCGGAACTCTGTCTTCTTTACTTAAATCTATTTCATCGCTAAGTTTAGCCGTGGCATTTCTGGCCGTATTTTTATCCCGAAGGTTAACAAATGCAGGAAGTGACTGAAAACTGCTGTAATCAGGTTTGGAAGTAAAACTTCTAAACATTGGTGTAGCTGCAGCATCATATTGGCTCATTGGAGGAAGGCCTAATATAAGTTCCATGGTTCTTAACATACCAGAGGTAGAGTACATGGTATGGTCTACAAAATGTCTTTTTACAAAAGGACCCGCTAAATAAGCCGTAGTTCTGTGTGCATCTACATGGTCCGGACCATTTTGCGCATCGTCTTCTACTATAAACACAATACTTTCATTCCATATAGGGCTTTTAGAAAGATGTTCGATGAATAGGCCGACAGCTAAATCATTATCTGCTACATGCGCAAATGGTGTTGGCCGTCCACGACGCAATCCTTCTGTATGATCACTGCTAAACCTTAATGAATTAAATTGGGGAACCGCATTCATTGCAACCAGTGAATCAAACTCCTGTTGCCAGTACCTGTAGCGGGTTGTATCTGTAACCTTTAAATTATAGCTTGGATAGTAAGTACAAAAATGGTTTTCCAAAACAGGAATATTTGCTTTGCCATCATCTGCAAATTCTCCATAAGTACGATAAGTAACACCAGCACGCTTACAAAAATCCCAGATAAAACCTCTTTTAGGATTTGCAACGTCACGCTTTCCCTCGCCTGGGTATGTACCGCCACGTCCGCCGTAACTGGTGACCCAGTTTTTTTCAAGAAAATCTGTGGCGTGTGCCGCCGTGCTCCAGTTATGTCCATCAGCACTTACTTCACCATCTGCATAGAAGTTGTCAAGCAGTACAAACTCTCTTGCAAGCTTATGTTGGTTAGGCGTTACTTTTTCTCCAAACAAAACAAGGCTGGTGTCCCCGTTTCCTTCCGGCATATCACCTAATACCTGATCATACGTCCTGTTTTCTTTGATGATGTAAAAAACATATTTCATGGGTGAAGCATCACCGACTTTCGCTGGTACAGGATTTCCTGCCTCTCCCGAGGTGTTCAATTCTCCTTTTTTTGTGTAAGGTGTGTTTTTATAAACTGTAGTCGAGTAATTGGCAAGCAGGGCATCATTTGGTTCATCTATAACAGACATTGTCCCCTTCATCAGACCGCCTATATAATCAACTCTTACCATAACCGAGGTATCGCCTATGTGTCTCTCTACCTGTTGTTGTGCAGCTACAGGGTTTGGTCCCTTTGAATTTGCAAAAGATGAAAAGCCTTTTCCATTTGAAACAAATATTTTCGTTCCAATAACTTTTACATTTGTCGGATACCACCCTACAGGGATGTATCCTTTTGATTTACTTCGTCCCGGAACAGATACATCAAAAACTGCAAGGCAATTATTATCAGCATTTGCTACATATAAGCTCTTTTCGTTTGCAGACAAAGCAAGGCCGTTTGACGTAGACCCCGAAGGCGCATCTGCATATAATGCTGCATTTAAGACTTCCAGCACTTTACGCTGTTTTACATCAATTACAGATACGCTGTTGTCATTTGCATTAGCAACAAAAAGAATGTTTCCTTTTTTATCTAATAATAATTCGTTTGGGTTATCACCTACTGCAATATCTCCTGTAAACTTTTTGAGCTTAGTGTTATACACCCTGACTTTATCACCGCCCCAGATGGAAACATATAATTCACTCTTATCGGGAGATAAGAGACAGGAGTATGCTTCATTACCAAGATCGAGTTGCTGAATTGTTTTTTTTGTGTTAAGGTCAACAACGTATAATGCATTGTTTTCTTTGGTAACTACATACATCAGTCTTGCTGCATCATCTATTTCTATACCGGCAGGCGAAATTTTTTCAGGCCATTTTTTTCCAAGAATAATACTGTCTCTAAGCTGAAGCTTATTACCCGTAATCGCATATTGCAAAATCCAGTTATCATTTCCACCTGATGCGTACAAGAATTTTTCGTCAGCACTAAACTTAAGGCCATACCACGATTTAGGTATAATAACAGTATGTAAAATCTTTTCAGTTTTTGGATCTATTAATTGAAGGCTTTGTACGCTTTGTCCATTATTAGTTACAGCGATCCATTTTTTAGATCGGGAAACTGCTATATTAAGAGGCAGATCACCTAAAGGAAGGGAGCGTCCTGCGGGACTTAAAGTCCAGCCATTAGACAATAGAACTTTTTTTGCATCAGGATCGTTTGTGGGTGTTTGAACAGATTTGTTTTTCTCCTGTTTGCTGACTGCGTCGTTTTGTGCTACTGCCTTTGTGTTATATACAAAAGGGTATAAAAGAATTAAAAGTAGTGGTGTACTGCTTTTAAAGTTTAATCTGATTTTTTTTGTGTTCGCTTGCATGCTGCAACATTAGAAAGTTATTATACTACTTTCGGAGTTTGTTTTTCTTTAATAAAAAGATTATTTTAAGTCGGTAGGTAATGGAAGCGCAGGTACTATTGACACCTGCCGCTTTTTAGAAGCTATAGAAAAAGGTAAATAAACGGCCTCCTTTTATGATTCACAATATTCCTCGTGTTATTGCAAAAGTTTGGTCGCACCCTCACCTTCTATTTCAGCAAGAGTTGCGTTTCTTTGTAAGAAAGTTAAGTTTTGGGTTCTAGCTTTCATCCATCTACCCAAGGTAACGTTGTATTCACCTCCCATCTTATTGAAGTAACCTTCCCCTGTAGGATAACCTAAATTAAGCGTATTAGAACCTTGTCTATAGAATGGTTGATCCTGAAGTGTGATAGGATGTTTTATATCGTACCAATCAGTATTAGCAATACGGTATCCTCTCTCGGGGGAGGCCTGGTATAAACTACCCCCTGTTGCTATAAAAAGCACGTCTACTGGCTTAGTATCTGCGTTTACGACCGTGCCTTGAAATACAGCTACGCCTGAAGCATTACCGCTATTCGCGAATATGGAGACTGGAGTACCAAACCCATCCCCTACAGTAGTGGAATAATTGAAGGCCCTTATCCAATTAGCACTACTTATGTTTGTAGAAGCCCCGGGATTAGCAGTATTTCCTGGTCCGTTTATTTGCTTAGCAGTACCTCCCACATAGAAGAAGGTGCCTTTAGCAGCAAAGCCTGAAGTAAGGTTGAACTTATACGTACGCAATCCTCCTGTACCCCAGCCATTAATGGGCGCACCAGTAGGTGTTGAAGCGTTGGCATTGTTAGTGGTTACTACAGAATACGGTGTGCTTGCGAAATTAATATCACGGGTAGCCATTAGTTGTATATACTCATAATTAGGGTCACCTCCCATTGGATCACCCATAATACCGGTGATAATAACCGGCTGCAATTCTACTGCTGAGCTAAGCACCACTATATCGTTAGCTGAACGAAGACGCTGCTGAGGGACAAGTATCTTACCGTCTGCACCCATACT
>Ga0210040_10008732_pt1 | contig 11923 bp, 9 predicted proteins | sample CryGeyCG12114_NA_FD_185462 | JGI IMG/M metagenome (GOLD analysis project Ga0210040, IMG submission 185462) | Groundwater microbial communities from aquifer - Crystal Geyser CG19_WC_8/21/14_NA (SPAdes) (version 2) | ecosystem: Environmental > Aquatic > Deep subsurface > Groundwater | place: USA... | reverse complement strand
TTCACATGTGGTTAGCAACGCAGCTACTTAATGTAGTTTCACTTTTCACTAACTAACTATTATATCCATACATCAGACAAAAGGATCTCTTGTTTGCTACACAATATTGTAGAGAGTAGCATTGTAGAAAGGGAAAAAACACGTTCCATCAAGTGCAGCAGTGTATAATTCTAGCAATTAATTAACTGCACGAAAAGGGAGTAAAAAATTGCATTCAATTTATGCTTCCATACACAGTAGCAGTAAGTAATGTGGCAATGATCTCCCCACATTTGCACACATGAGTTTTAACAAGGCAATCGCATCAATTCGTGAACAGAGAATACGGATAATATCTAACAAACAGCTATCTAGTTATAGTACTATAGAAATGACTATGGTGGAAGGTTTTTTTTAAATTGCTAGGATACATGGTGCCAATAAGGCTTCACAAAAACAACCAGAGGATACAAATCTGCTTAAATTTTGCATATTACTTACTGGGTTGGTAGATGTTCTTTTGAACAGCCGAAGACTTTGCATTCAAGATTGCAAAAAAGAATAGGGAAAAAAATGAATCTGGTTTCCAGAATAGACAGGATACGATAGGAATGCAAACGTAAACAGACTAAAGATGCAAACTAATCCTTCATGTAACATGATGGATGAATTTGCAATGGACTAATAGTAGCAAGTTAAATAATGTATATACTTGTTTGTTACAAGTACACAACAGAATGTACAAACAAATAAAACAGGATCCATGATCCAACCTAGTTTTTCACCCTTTGATTCAAACTAGCGAGCAACTGACAACGGATGTGAGTGACTGACTAACTATAAGCACTAACCAAAACTGACAGTGGACCTCAAACAAACTTTTCTCATTATGGATGCTACAGGGAAAACATAGTCGAACTTTGTACAGGGACAAAGACTAGTTTTTCAGAAGAGCTCACAAATCATAAATATGTATTATGTGACGATATCATGCAAAAAGTGGAATATAGTGCATGGAAAATGAAAATGAGTTATATTATGAAAAAATAGAGCAATCTAAATATTTCACTGCTTTTAGCTAGCTTGTTAGTTACAGTTGCAAACAACTACTGGAATCCTTTGTTCCTTTTACTAGTGCAAATATTGTGCAAAAGTGTTTTTTAAATTCCAATAAAGACATTGGTAACACAAAGAGCAATCTGTACCATTGCTAAATTGAATGCTTACAAGGTGGCAAAAAATACAATGGAAAATTAAACTCACTTTAACTAGTTTTCAAAACTAACTACAAACTATCCAACTAACTCTTACCAAACCACAAGTTTGTTGCAATCTACAGATATTAATAAATTCGAAAATATATTTCCAACTTACCATTCACATGCAGTGATACTCGTCATTCCCTTTCCAATATTTTCGGGGCTCATATAAGTTACTTTTTTCACGCCAAACTTTCATTAAAAATCAAAACCACTATTTTCACTGTTACTAACCAAACTTTGACCTTTTATTTTCCCTCATTAATTGTTTCATCAAAGAGAACTCAACTATAGCTATAACTTCATAGCAGCAAGTACTTTTATGCTTGCAATTCAAAACACCGCACAATCTACCTGCGCGTGATTGATTGATATCCAAGGAATCCTCTTTTAACCGAAGGAAGCAATACGGTAATTACTTAAACAGTAAAATAGAAAATTCTTTACATTTTTTTCTCTTCGTTTACAACCATATTCACTAACTAACTAACTAACTTACTAACTTAACAACTTTTGCAAAGTTAAATACAAGAGTGGAGAAAACAAATCCACTACACTGTTCACTGGAGTGGCACTGGATCGTTACTGACGGACTCAAGTGGGTGACTAACTATGTAACTAACTGAGAAACAGACAAGCTCTCAGGGACAAAGAAAAACACATCTAACTAACTAACTAACTAACTAACTGCACTGTACATTGCTAGTTACTCACTCACTATTTTTCACTACTACTCCTAGTACATCGTACATGCTCTAACTATGATTAACCAATGTATAGTATGTAGTAAACTAACTACCTATCAACATCGAATGAATGTGTGCTTATATAGTTTGTAGCATATGCTGCACATGTTATATATAGTTAGTATAATACGTGCATGGAAAGATTTTATACGTGTGTAGATAGCTACCATTATTATCAACATCTTTGATCTTTTGCTGATTCTCTTGGTTACAAATGTTAAAGATGGAGTCTTTAGCTTGAGAAAAGCAACCGGTATAACTGAACGTAAAGTTGGAAACTTTTGTCGGTTGTGCATTCACAAACATATGAAACTGGAGACCGAGAAAATTGTAACGACAAAAGGATTTCATTTGTAGTCAGTTTCTATTTGTTTTTGCTTCTTAGTTAGTAGAAAGGCTGATTTTTACAAGTTTTTAGCCCAAGAGAGGGCTTATGTGATTGTAGTTATGGAATTTAGGATTTTCGAAGCATGATTTATGCTGATGTGAATTATATAGTCATTCAAATGATGCTTGAGGTTCATTCAATCATTGCTATATCAGTTCGTAGTGCTAATTTTTCTCTCACATTTCAATAACAAAATGATTTACCTATTTTTCCATATATTACTAATTATGTAAAATCCTAAGCAAAAAGAATTTTTTAAATTCCCACGTTGGAGTATTTTTTTAGTGCATTGCAATTTTTAGTTCTTAATTTTTACATTATTATTAATTTTATTTTAATTACATAATAAATCAACACACATTGTAGCACATTAAAATTCAAAGTTTCCATTCATAAACTTATTTGTGCTTAACTGATTGTTTGATCAACCCGAAAAAGAAAACTTCCCACCTAAAGCAACGTCTTCAATTTCCATTTGTAACTAATCATCTAATATAATTTCCTTTAACCAAGAAATTTTATGAATCCAAGCACTGGAAATTTCCTAAAATGCTTTAAAATGTATAGTTCTTACAATTCAATAGCCAAATTACGCTTTTAACAGTTCAAAATTATTTAATTTGCATTAAATAACTATCTAAGTGAGGAGATTTGTGCTTAGAATTTCATCACATGCCTCTGTCTCGGGCTTGGGGCTTTGCTAAGTTGTTTTTAAAATAGAGGAATGTGTTGACTACTAATCAACTACAGATATACTAATTTACCAACTAACCATAGTGGTTGGCAGTCATAGTTAGTTAGTTATACTACAAAAGTTGTTTTCCGTTCACAATGAAAGGATCACGCTGTAGTGATATGTGAGAGGTTAAAAAACAAGTAGTTTTGGATTGGCTCGTAGTAAGTAAGCAAAATGTAGCAGTTTAGCCGTAGTAAGTTTCTTAAGTGATTTTCTACATTATAGCATTATGCATAGTATGAAATGCATAGGGTAACGAGTTGGTTGAGATTTCAGGATTTTTTATTGCTTGTGGTAGTACGCTTTTCACATGGTAAGATGAGCACAACTGTGGAGAACAGAGAGTTCGTTTGTTCAAATGATTCACGGGAAAACTATGCGCTCTACCTGTTGTAAACAGTTGTAAAAAAATGTGAGTAGAAATTACATATCAATAATATTATTTTCTTTTCCAATTCACAGGAAGGATTAGGGGAGATATTAAGCTAAACCAGATTCTGTTAACTCCTTCTACCACTGGAGACAATTCCTATACACTCACAGGCACTGTAAAAAACGAAGCATTCCAGACTCCAGACTGCTCATATTACAAAGCAACACTGACTACAACCAGTGTATTATTTATCAATGTGTTCTTTCATTTGAGCATGAAGGCACACATATGGTCATGTCTGTGTGTACTCACTCACATCATGCAATCCTTGTATAATCATGCAGGGACCAGCAAAAAACCGTCTTCTACAGGTTTCCAACTCAAAGAAACAAAAAGAGGATGATAATAATGAATGTTGCATTACAACTATACTACTATATACTAACTACCCTCTCTCAGTCAGTCACTCACTATACCCAGTGTTCTTACTATATGTGAAGATGACCCACGTTTTCCATACAAACAAAGAAGGTGAAAAAAGTGGTAGTATAGTAAGTTAGTATGTAAAGCCAGCGATAGGGTTGTAAAGTAATAAGGTTGTAAAAACCAGAGGAATGCAGCCAGTTGTCATGTGTGTACATGTATGTATGTAAGCAAGCATAGGCTTCAAAGGTGTCAGTATAAAAGTACACATGGTAGGGGACTTGTACATATTCTACTGCAGAGATCATAAACTGCAGTATTCCCTATCTTTGGCTTTATGTGATGCATCATGATTGTATTATTTACAGAGAAAGAGGTATGAACACGAACCTGTGAGGTAGTAAAATCACAAGTAGCTGTTGAATTTTTTTCTCTTCGCAACAGGTGAGATCCTCCATATAGTTAGTAAGTAGCTACAGACTGTACCCCTTCACGTGACTACTACTTACTACTACCAACTGACCATAGGAGTATGTAGATATTTGTTGCATCCTTGCCTGGACAAGTGAAATACGCTACCAGTTTCAATTTTATCTATCCACTCATTATGGTCACGTAAATTATCATGATTTTTTGCTCAGGTCTCCCTTCAACGTGGTTTCCAAAGTCATTACTACTGCATTCCGCTCCTCTCGTGTGTTTAGTAATGTGGTGGTATTAGTTAGTTAGTGAATCAACAAGAGGATTTGTATGCACACTAGCTAAACTGATGATGAACGCTTGCCCATTGTACAGTGCTATTGTATTTGGAATTTATACCGACAATGCTAATCATTGGCAATAAATTGTGTCCACAGCTCGGTTCGTCCTGTTTGCTACTTTTAATGGATTTTTTCATTGGATTCTTGCTCGTTAGTTTGCATATTTAGATAATGTTTAAGTAAGATATTTAGTACCGTGATGATATTGAATTAAAAAATCATCTTGGGGTCCCCAGTTAGTCTGCGACTTAATGACCCGAAAGTTCAATAATACTAACTAACTAACTAACTACGTGTGTGTGAGAAACTGGGATGGCTCTCACACACTCACCGAAAGGGACATATGGCTGTTTAGAAAAATATGGGAGTAAACTGAGAAGTTTTACACAAAAATATTTATTCCTTTAGCTAGCTACATAAATATAAGTATGGCTATGTATGGTTACACCACCGAATCCGTGCTAACAAGATATTGAAAGCTTTGACAACAGTAACAGTAGTCAGTTTGTAAATGGAGAAGGGAAAAAATTTATAATCAATGAGACTATCTAGATCATTTTGCTAAACGTGGTTTCCCAAGCTGAATACTGTTAAAAACCGTGCAATATAATCCTACTCAATAACTAATTATCTACCGTGTTTAACACGTAGTATTCAGTTCGTCAGAAGTTACTAATGTCAAGCCTAAAATGATACATCGATTATGGTTCGCTGTAGCTCACTATGAAGTGAAGTATTTTTATATGTCTCGTCTATTCTTCCGTAACTTGGCCTGAAAATAAAATGTACTGAGTCTTGATAACTCAGAAACAGTGATCTTCACATTTCGTATATGCATGCAAGGGAATGTGAGCCACAGCCAAGTAACCTTGACAAGTTCATTCCTTTCCTTACTAACGAACTACGAATTGAGCTTGTAGTATTCTCCTTGTCCTGTATGTGCGCATGCATGGGGAAAGATATATTTTTATCCGAGTGAATCATGTCACGATTTAAGACCATTTTTTCGGGCTCAATAGTATATCCTATATTGTGCTTGCGCATATTTTACAATAGAGGAGTAAAATTTGTGGGAATACACGCCAAAACAAGGTGAATGCATTTAGTTAGGTAGCAAGTTACATAGAATCCATAGCCAATGTGTGTTGTGAGCAGTTGGAAGTAAGTAATAATAATTTTGGAACAATTAAAATTAGATAAGGGACTGCAAATGAATTTCGTTCCGTTGTTGCTGTAGAAAACATTTTTTGTTGCATTGTTTTTTTTTGCGTTTTAGGTGCATGCATGCGTAAATAATAAGCTGCATTCCAGCGTAAAAACATTTAACCATGCATGCATGCTCACTTAACGTGTATGATTTGGAAGGCATTCAGGATACAGGAATGCATGCGTGCTTTCATTAAGATGACAGCAACAGAAAAACGCAATGTAGTAGCAATGATGATGATGATTGAGCTGGGGATTGTAAGCTGGACAACCGGAATAGATTGTGAAGAAAGAAAGTACATAGTTGTGGTTGACGAATTGCAATTACGATTGATCATCAATACAAATCAGCTAAAAACCCAGCAACCGTTAAGTTGATTACAGGATTGGAATGTAGGCAGCATAGTGATAAGAAACTTAAATTAAAAAGCTTTTTAAAGAAAAAATTATTCATCGAAATTATTTTGCAACTTACTGAAAGTGAACAAAACAAAACTGCTGCAACAGGTGAAAGCAAAAGCAAAGCATGTTAAAACATGAGAGTAAAATATAAATTGAAAGAATTAAACTCAAGTACTGCAGACTGGGGTCGTATTTATTTGTATAAAATCAATTGCCAATATGATTGAATTTCAGAGATTGTTCGCATATGCTTACTTTATTTTCAATATTTTTGCCTCATTTCCTTCCCAGTTAGTGAACTCAACAATTTTGGTTTTGGTAAGTGTAAACCAAACATTACATAAAACAAGTTGTATAAAACAGCTCTTCATCTCAATTAAAAACTACAATGAATAAAAATCTCAACCGTAGCCTTTTTTCATACCCATACAAACGTAATTATGATAAATTGAAGTGATAAATATTATCCATACACGATCTATCTACTAATTACAAGATTTTTCAAATAAAATTATTCTAAATTGTCCGTTACCATTCGTACCGTAATTAATTACCACCTTCAAATACGCGAAAAGATTACTGCATTCGTATTCTAAGTATACCTTGCCCGCAAAAAGGAAGTAAATTTTATCCTATCCTACTACACAAATTTATCACACACAGGACAGGAAAAATTTACCTCCTTTTTCCGGATGGTCTATACCTAACCCAAGTATTCCAACATTCCCACAAAACATTGCTACAAATGCCCAGTGTCCAGTTGATTTCCTTTCAATGCATTTCCTCCCATACTTTCCAACTAACTAGTCAAGGAGTTAATGCTGGAATGCAGTTTTTGTCACGTCTCGGACGTTTCTTCTTTATGATAATGCAGACAACTCCACATCCCAAAGCAAATAGCAAAACCATCCTGGCAGCTATAGTACCCTACTACGCAACAAACCAAACTGTACAAACACATACATACATACATATTGTACTGTATAACAAACAAACCAACCAAGCATAATAAAAAGCTCAGGTGAAAAATACTTTTTTTAACTACTACCAGTTCTTTTCACTACGTGAGTATTTAATAAGAACGTAAAAAGAAAGAGACATGACATGCATTTTGGTAAACAACACAGACTCCTGCCACTAACTAACTAAATGTAGGCAGGCATACATCAAGTCCACAAAAAGTGAATATAGCAACCTACTAACTAACTAACTTATAACTAATCCCTCAGGTTTGGAATGCAGTCAGTCAAAACAACAACAACAATGAAATGAGCAAAAAAACATATTACGATAGAAAAGGTAATAGCCTAAAAGCAGGTTATTGTTATTGTTAGTGCTCTACCATGTGTAGTATGTTACATATATACATTTTGTTCAGTAGCTAACTAACTCCGGTTGTAATGTAATATTGACCAGAGAGGTTATATTGTTTTTTTTTTTTTTTTGCTACACACTTTATAGTATTAACATAGACAGACACAGACTTGTGTCTGCCTGTCTAGCTAGAGAGTGTTAGGGACAATGATGATCAATGTCCACGCTTTATATCCCAAAGGGCTTTTGGCTGCTGTGGGCATTCTAGATAAGTCCAGTATATAGGATGTAACCTGACTAACCAACTAGTCCAGCAGCCAACACTATTATAAAATGTTAACACGAGAGAGGAGGAACTGTAGCCAGCTAGTAACCCTATATGAGCTTGGGATTTACGTGCTCGCATGTTTTTTATTTACTATTGTTTATCAAAAAAGGTTTGCCGTCATTCACTCACGGATGAAGAATTTTTTCAACTCACAGTCAGTCTTTCACCGGTAGCCGCATATAGTTAGCCTCAAAGTGATAATAATAATAATAATGAATACATTATAATGATAGAAATGTGGACTCCCTGTGGAGAAATGTGGCTGCAAGGACTGATCTTTTTATACGCACCACATTTGCTAAGGGTTATATGCAGTTTAGGTAATAATAATAATTGTTCATTCAAAGCTGCAGGCAAGACACTGAAAGAATGGTCTTGTACGTTTTAATTGCGTAAAATATGGTAGATAATTATTTGTAGGTGTTTTATTTGGAAGTACTGCTGGTACTACTACATGCGCATTTTTTGCTTGAACTGTTTCTAAGGGATGCATTGACAGGTTTTTAGGCAAAATGCTACCAATAATCTGCATAATATAATGCAATTACATAATTGTTAAGAAAAGCCAGAGTACTATTGAATTAGTAAGTAACTAATCTGCACCATAGTTCCAGTTTAAACAGGTATAATTTGGATTGAAAGGATTCTATTTTATCTTGAAAGAAAGCTGAAATTGACGGTTGACTACGATTGAAGACAAGGGAATAAAACTATAACCTAGGCAGTTAGTAGTTTATTCGTCCGTGCCTTTAATTAAAGTAGCTCATTATTTTTATGCTACTACAGTTTGTATACTCACTTTACGATTACGAGTTCATGTACGTGCATAACGAAATGCGGAAAGCAAACAAGGTATGGGAAAAGTTGTGAAACTTAAACTTGAGGTACATACAAAAAAAGAATACAATTTAGTTTTTCCATTCTTTCCCACTCTTCTTTGGTCTGACTAGCTATTATGCTTCTACACACAGATGCATGGACGAGATAAAAATTATGATTAATTTTACATGGAATTTTCTAGGTAGGTAGTAAATAAACAGGTGATCTAATCCTGTTTTCAAGTCTGCACAGGTGGACAAAAGAAACACCACCAGGTCACAACAAACAGAAATAATAAATACACTATATACGATTCTAATACAATTATGCATGTAAATGAACAAGTTCACACAAAAAGAAGCTGTTCCATTGTGTAGTTAGTTTTGTATTTAACCATTACAGTACCAGTGCCATATTCGTTCAAGGTTGTATAATTTCCAAAAGAAACCTGTGGAGTTCATAAATTAGGGAAAACTTGACTCCTATTGACTGCCAATAGGTTTCCTTTTATGAGCTGTATTCTACAATTTTAGGAAAAATTGACACTCATTGGTCCCATTGTTGACAATGATTAGACAAGAAAAGGAATAATGTGTCTTCAATTTTCTACTTGCAGACAGGCAGATACACAATTTCAACCGTACATACTCGAAACTAAAGACTGTATCCAAGAAGATGGAAGAAAAATCCCTCCATTTTGTCCTTATCCCTACGGACTGGTTGATCGTATTTATTTTGCAAAAGTAAGTCAAAAGACATGACACAAAAGAATGAAAAAAGGTTCATAGTGAAGAAAAACAAAAGAAAAGTCCTGTTCTGCACTTTTGCATAAAGGTTTCACTAACTAAACTAACTTATATATACTACCCTCGCTGGGATCTTCAACTAACTTGACTTTCTTAGAAAAAAGGTTCAAAAGCCTGAACAACCAACTATTACACTCAGTGACTCAGTTAGTGCAAAGGACGTTTCCAAACTCCTGATCCTGACTCATTGGAAATCCACTAAACAACAAGAGGACTACGGAACAATGTAGTACATTAAGAACACGTAGACAGCCCACAAATCTATTCATGCAGTTCTTGTGAAGTCAATAATAATTTCTTTTACACACTACCACTCACTCACTCACCCTTATATTTATGTTGTTGTGCACTTGATCTGGTCCCCACTCCTCATTCTTGTAGACAGAAGGACCTGCACCTTTTTTCCATTCCACTGGGCTGAGCCCTTCTTGTGGAAAACGTCAATAGCAATTTACTACTCTCGGCCATAATACAACAAGAGAGGGGCTGTTGTGTGAACCGAAAAACATCAAAGGAGCATCTACTATAAGATGTGGAATCCAGTTGTGTAGTAAAAAGGGCAACACTCACTCACAGAGCAAGACAAGTCAAGTGGATGAGTGAGTAAGCAGTTTGTTGGATCCCTTAAAGGGCTCATCGTATTCAATCGCCCATTCCTCGTAAATGCGAGGCAGGAGGGAAGATTATCTCTACTACTATGTGTGGAGTAAGTGAGTACGCACACTTGTTGCTGCTACTACTAACTGCAAGGGAGTAGTGTGATCAGGAATTTAGCCGGAAATTTATTCTTTTAAGTTCCTTCATTCTAACTGACTAAATAGGCAATAATGAAGGCAGGTAGTGGAAACACTTATTACTTATTTAATTGCCGACGTTGCTTATTCTGTAAGAATGCATTTTTTACAATGCTTGGATGAGAATATTTAACACACGATAAGTAAAAAAATGAGTTCATAGTCCTGATGATAGAGTTTTACGGTTTCAGCTGAATTACCCTAGGCCTAAGATGGTCCCACAGAGAAAGGATAGTGATGATGATGATGACTGACCGACATAAGATAAGAACTCGAGCAAGGAATCCCGTAAAACTCCTCTGGCTCTGGTTTCTTTCCTTCTCTCTGCCCATTAAGAGAAGAAAAGGAGAGTCTTTTCACAGACAAAACACAAGAATGGAACCCCATCGAGTCTGGCTCCAGTCCTCCTACAAGACCTTCTTATTCCATCCCTAGATCTCTCTTACTATAGCTCGTTTCATTCTTCTTTGTTCTACGCAAGCCGTGTTTAAGGCTCAGAGAGTGAACGAGTCCCTTGTGAATAATTATAGTTACCACCAGAAATCTGAGAATACTACTACTACTCCTTCCCAACTTGTCTTTCCAATAGTTGGTTTGTTAGTTAGTTATAACTATTATTTAGAAGCAGTCCCTACCACAACTTCTAACTAATCAACTCACTATAACTGTTGTTACTTACTTAACTAAACCCATCATAACACTTCCTAGTAGTATACTTTTACGTTCACTTGTAGGAGAATTTCCCATCATAATCTTAAGGGTTTCACACATTCCTTCTTCACATATTACGGGCCCAATACATAGCTAGTTAGTAATTAGAGTTGCTCAAGCAGTACAAAACCAGAAGAGTGTGTATTTTGTAATACAAATAAATTCTTGACTAGTTAGTTGATGTCTACACTCGTTAATTTTTTAGTTAGTCGGTAGCTTTTGGTAAAAAAATTGTGTCTTATTTGTTGCTGGATATTATGGATTATATTGCATTTCATAGTACTCTAAGGTTCACTTTTTACATGATATCAAATAATAGTTCCTTTGCAATAAGACGATGTGAAGAATGTTTTAGGTTACCGGCCAGAAAGCAATATATATAATGGTAATGGTTTAGGTCCCTTCATTTATGAGTAGACTGTCTATACAAACTTTTAGTTAGTTTGGTTACTAATAAAGGGTAGTAAAAGGGTTTCGTTTATTATTATCAGCTAACAGATTCAATTGCTTTCGCCACACAGAAATATAAACATGAAGGCAATGGTTTTACATAGAATTACAAATAGTTTACGAACATATTTGTACACGTCGTTTGTTTCCATGAGCAGTTTTTCCCAGCAACAAGACACATGTGGTTTTGGCTTTTGGCATAAATCCGCTTTATGTGCGAGGATCAAGTTATCTGGTAGCAGATTTAACGATAATAGCCAAATATCAAATGTCGTACTGTAAGACTGAACGGGATGCAAATGGCAGCAACTCGGAACTAACTAACTGACTGATGTGAGTACGAAGCAACATGATACGATTTATAGTGTGTTGTAGACTGCGGATTTAATTATTGTTATTGTTGTTTTTCAAATGTCAGCAGATAGTTT
>Ga0210040_10008731_pt1 | contig 11924 bp, 8 predicted proteins | sample CryGeyCG12114_NA_FD_185462 | JGI IMG/M metagenome (GOLD analysis project Ga0210040, IMG submission 185462) | Groundwater microbial communities from aquifer - Crystal Geyser CG19_WC_8/21/14_NA (SPAdes) (version 2) | ecosystem: Environmental > Aquatic > Deep subsurface > Groundwater | place: USA... | reverse complement strand
CAGCGCGATGAGCGCGTTGGTGTTGGCGGGGTTGCCCGTGATGAGGACCTTGACGTCGTCGGCGGCGTGGTCGTTGAGCGCGCGTCCCTGCGGCTTGAAGATCGCGCCGTTGGCCTCGAGCAGGTCGCCACGCTCCATGCCCTTGCTGCGGGGGCGGGCGCCGACGAGGAAGGCGAGGTTCACGCCGTCGAAGACCTGGTTGGGGTCGTCGCCGATCACGACGGAGTCGAGCAGCGGGTAGGCGCAGTCGTCGAGCTCCATGACGACGCCCTCGAGCGCCTTGAGCGCGGGCGTGATCTCCAGCAGGCGCAGCTGCACGGGCTGGTCCGGACCGAGCAGCTCGCCGCTCGCGATCCGGAACAGCAGGCTGTAGCAGATCTGCCCAGCGGCTCCGGTGACGGCGATCTTCACGGGTGTGCTCACGGGTCTCCTCGCATCGGTGCTGACGCCCTCGGGGGCGCCGTTAACCTGACCGACGCTAGTCGACGGGTGCGGGCGTACGGAGGTCAGGTGGGGGTCCGGATCCGGGCGGGCGAGGTGCCGGCCTTCGTCCACGGGCGCCTGGCGGGTCTGGGCGGCACCCGCTGGGTGGGGATCGACGGCAAGGGCGCGTCCGGCAAGACCACGCTCGCGACGGCGGTGGTGGCCGCGCTGCCCGGCGCCGTGGTGGTGCACGTGGACGACTTCGCGCGGCCGTCGGTGGAGACCTGGGAGCGCGACCGGTTCGTCGAGCAGGTGCTGACGCCGTTGTCGCAGGGGCGTCCCGCCCGCTACGAGCGGTGGGACTGGGGGACCGACGCCTCGGCGGGTTGGTCGGAGGTCCCCGTCGGGGTGCCGGTCGTGGTCGAGGGCGTGTCGAGCACCGACGAGCGCCTCGGAGTGCCCTGGGACGTCACGCTCTGGGTCGACGTCCCCGCCGAGGTGCGACTGACCCGCGCGCTCGCCCGCGACGGCGAGGCGATGCGGGAGCAGTGGGTCGAGCGGTGGATGCCCGCGGAGGACGCCTACGAGGCCGCGCAGCGTCCCCAGGACCGCGTCGACGCGGTGGTCGTGGCCGGCGCCGGTTTTCCGACGCTCGTGACAGGTTGAGGCCGATCTGGGGCCAGAAGGAGGAACGCACGTCGGAAAACCGGCGGCTTGCCGTCAGCTCTCCGCAGCGCCGGCCTCGCGGGCGCGCTTGCGGCGCTTGCCCTCGTGCATCGCCTGGACCCTCGCGACGGGGATCTCGTGGCCCTCGGCGACGAGGTCCGCGGGCAGCTCCTGCGGCGCGGGGAGGTGCTCCTCCCAGGACGGCCCGTCGGCGAGCAGGCCCGGGACCGTCCGCACGGTGAAGTCGGCCGGCGTCACGTCGTCGAGGTCGTCCCAGGCCACGGGGAAGGAGACCGTCGTGCCCGGTCGGACCCGCGGGCTGTAGACGGCGGCCAGGGTGCCGCCGCCGACCCGGGTGGGGTCGAGGAACACCTTCCCGGCGCGGTCCTCCTTGAGGTACGCCGTAGTCGTCAGCCCGGGATCCACCCGCTCGGCGCGCACGGCCAGGGCCCGCGTCGCGGCGGCCGCGTCGGTGGTGGTGCCGGGGGCGAGCGGCACGACGACGTGCACGCCCTTGGACCCGCTGGTCTTGACCGCGCCGACCAGCCCGGCCTCGTCGAGCGCCTGGCGCACCACCCGTGCGGCGGCCACGACGACGTCGAAGCCGGTGCCCTCGGGCGGGTCGAGGTCGAGCACCAGGGCGATGGGCCGGTCCGGCTCGGCCAGCCGGTAGAGCGGCACGTGGTACTCGACCGCCCGCTGGTTCCCGAACCACACGAGCGTCGCCACGTCCTCGGCGACGGCGTACGCGACCTCGCGGTGCGACGCCTCCGACCACTGCGGGACGCGACGGATCGAGGCCGGGGCGTACGCGGGCAGGTTCTTCTGCATGAACGCGGGCTGCCCGGGCCGGACGCGGATCACCGACAGCGGCCGGTCCACGAGGCCGGGCAGCATGACGTCGGCGACCGCCTCGAGGTGGTCGAGCAGGTCGCGCTTGGTCGCGTCTGCGCCGGCGAACAGCTGGTCGTCCAGGGAGCTCAGCGAGATCCCGTGACGCTGCTCGCCGGCGGCGGTCACGACGCCGGGCCGCTCAGGCGTTCAGGTCCGTGAGGACGGCGTTCAGCGTGGCGGACGGCGTCATGACCGCGCTCACCTTGGCCACGTCGGGGCGGTAGTAGCCGCCGATGTCGACGGGGTGGCCCTGCACCGCCGCGAGCTCGCCGACGATCGCCTGCTCGCTCTCCGCCAGCCGCCGCGCGGTGTCCTTCATCGACGCCGCCAGCTCGGGGTCGTCGGTCTGCGCCGCGAGCTCCTCGGCCCAGTAGCGGGCCAGGTAGTAGTGGCTGCCGCGGTTGTCGATGGTGCCGAGGCGACGACCCGGGGAGCGGTTCTCGTTGAGGAACGTCCCGGTCGCCCGGTCGAGCGTGTCCGCCAGCACCTGCGCGCGGGCGTTCCCGGTCGTCGAGGCGAGGTGCTCCAGGCTGACCGCGAGCGCCAGGAACTCACCCAGGCTGTCCCAGCGCAGGTAGTCCTCGCGCACGAGCTGCTGCACGTGCTTGGGCGCGGAACCGCCGGCCCCGGTCTCGAACAGGCCGCCGCCGTTGATCAGCGGGACGACCGAGAGCATCTTGGCCGACGTCCCCAGCTCGAGGATCGGGAAGAGGTCGGTCAGGTAGTCGCGCAGCACGTTCCCGGTGACCGAGATCGTGTCCTCGCCCCGGCGGATCCGCTCCAGCGAGAAGGCGGTCGCCTCGACGGGCGTCAGGACCCGGATGTCCAGCCCCTCCGTGTCGTGGTCGGCGAGGTAGGTGTGGACGAGGCGGATCAGGTTCGCGTCGTGCGCGCGGTCGGCGTCGAGCCAGAAGATCGTCGGGCTGCCGGTGGCACGGGCGCGGGTCACGGCCAGCTTGACCCAGTCGCGGATCGCCACGTCCTTGGTCTGGCACATGCGCCACACGTCGCCGACCTGGACCGGCGTCTCGAGCACGGTGGTCCCGTCCTCGGCGACGACCCGGACGGTGCCCGGGCGGTCGACCTCGAACGTCTTGTCGTGGCTGCCGTACTCCTCGGCGGCCATGGCCATCAGGCCGACGTTCGGCACCGAGCCCATGGTCGTGGGGTCGTACGCACCGTTGGCCCGGCAGTCGTCGATGACGACCTGGTAGATGCCGGCGTACGAGGAGTCCGGGATCACCGCGAGGGTGTCGGCCTCGGCGCCGTCCGGGCCCCACATGTGGCCGCCGATGCGGATCATGGCCGGCATCGAGGCGTCGACGATGACGTCGCTCGGCACGTGCAGGTTGGTGATGCCGCGGTCGGAGTCGACCATCGCGAGCGGGGGACCGGCGGCCAGGCCGGCGTCGATCGCGGCCCGGATCTCGTCGCCCTGCGGCAGCGCGTCGAGCCCGGCGAGGATGGCGCCCAGGCCGTTGTTGCCGTTCAGGCCGGCGGGCAGCAGCACGTCGCCGTAGCGCTCGAACACCTCGGGCAGGAACGCCCGGACCACGTGGCCGAAGATGATCGGGTCCGAGACCTTCATCATCGTGGCCTTGAGGTGCACCGAGAAGAGCACGCCCTCGGCGCGGGCCTTGGCGATCTGGTCGGCGAGGAAGGCGTCCAGCGCGGCCACGTGCATGGCGGTCGCGTCGACGACCTCGCCGGCGCGGACGGCCACCTTCTCCTTGAGCACGGTGGTCGTGCCGTCGTCGCCGACGAGCTCGATGCGCAGCGAGCCGGCCTCGTCCACGACGGCGGAGGTCTCGCTGACGCGGAAGTCGTCGGCGGTCATGTGCGCGACGTTCGTCTTGCTGTCGGACGACCAGGCGCCCATCGAGTGCGGGTGCGAGCGGGCGTAGCCCTTGACCGACGCGGGCGCCCGGCGGTCGCTGTTGCCCTCGCGGAGCACGGGGTTGACCGCGCTGCCCAGGGTCCGGCCGTAGCGGGCGCGGACGTCGCGCTCCTCGTCGGTGGTGGGGTTGTCCGGGTAGTCCGGCAGCGCGTAGCCCTGGGACTGCAGCTCCGCGACGGCCGCCTTGAGCTGGGGGACCGAGGCCGAGACGTTCGGGAGCTTGATGATGTTCGCCTGCGGCGTCTTCGCCAGCTCACCGAGCTCGGCGAGCGCGTCGTCGACCTGCTGGTCGGCGGGCAGCCGGTCGGAGAACTGGGCGATGATGCGGCCCGAGAGCGAGATGTCGCGGGTCTCGACCTCCACGCCCGCCTGGCTCGTGAAGGCCTGGATGATCGGGAGCAGGGAGTAGGTCGCCAGCATCGGCGCCTCGTCGGTGTGGGTGTAGATGATCGTCGCGTCGTTCACGTGATGAACCTACCTTTGGCCCTCGCTCCGCTCGGGCGCGGTCCGGGCTCAGATCCGATGCCTTCGTCGTCGCCGGTGACGACGAAAAGCGTGTCGTCACCCGCTCCTCCTCCAGGCACCGGCGCCCGGACCGGCGGTCGTCGACCCTCAAGAGGCGTGGGTCGAGACGTCAGGCGGGGGGCTCGTCGTTCCCCGACTCCTCGGCCTCGTCCGCCTCCTCCTTGGTGTGGTGCACCGCGTCGGGGGCGTGGTCGGGCGGGCCGTAGACGGTGAAGAGGACGAGCGGGTTCGGGCCCGTGTTGACGAAGTTGTGGAGCGCGCCGGCGGGCACGCACACGAGGTCGCCGTCGGCGACCGCCTCGACCTCGCCGTCGATGCGGGCCTCGCCCACGCCGCTGAGGAAGATCAGGATCTGGTCGTTGTCCGGGTGGGTCTCCTCGCCGATCTCCCCGCCCGGCGGGATGGTCATGCTGACGATCTGGGTGTGCTCGCCGGTCCAGAGCACGCGCCGGAAGTCGGCGCTCTGCTCGGCGGTGGTCGCGATGCGCAGGTGCTTCATGGGCACCATCCTGGTCGAGCCCCCGGAGACGACGACGGGCGCCCTCGTTCGAGGACGCCCGTCGAGGAAGTGACCCGGCCTGCTGGGTCCGGTGCTCGCCCTGACCACTGCCGGTCCGGGCGCCCCTGCCTGGACGAGGAGAGCGTGACGACACGCTCTTCCGTCGTCACGATCGACGAGGAAGGCAGGGGACCAGAGCCCGGGCCGCGTCGGAGCGAAGCGGAGACAGCTACATGGTGGCGGCGCGGCCGATCTGGACGACCTTCCAGCCGGCGTTGCGCCAGGTGGGGGCGTGCAGCTTGAGGCGGCCGTCGATGATGATCTGGGTCTTGACCAGGTGCGCGAGCTTCTCCGGGTCCAGCTGACGGAACTCGGGCCACTCGGTCAGGTGCAGCACGATCTCGGCCCCGAGCATGGCCTGCTCGACGCTGGCGACCTGCGTGAAGCCCTCGCGGGGAGGGAGCCGCGCCTCCGGGTCGTAGATCCGGACGTCCGCGCCGTGCTCGTGAAGCCGGTCGGCCACGGTCAGCGCGGGGGAGTTGCGGGTGTCGTCGGTGCCCGGCTTGAAGGCGGCGCCGAGGACGGCGATGCGCTTGCCGGTGACGTCGCCGCCGGCCTGCTCGATCGTGAGGTCGGCGATCTCGTTGCGCTGGCCGGTGTTGATGGCCTCGACCGAGTGGATGAACTCGCTCAGCACGTGCACGCCGAGCTCGTCGGCCCGCACGGCGAGGGCCGCGATGTCCTTGGGCAGGCAGCCGCCGCCGAAGCCGAGGCCGGCGTTCAGGAACTCGCGGCCGATGCGCTTGTCGAACCCGATCGCGTCGGCGAGCAGCACGACGTCGCCGCCGGCGGCCTGGCACATCTGGGCCATGGCGTTGATGAAGCTGATCTTGGTGGCGAGGAACGAGTTCGCCGCGACCTTGATGAGCTCGGCGGTGGCGATGTCGCAGCGCACGACGGGCGTGCGGTCGCTGATCGGCAGCGCGTAGATCTCGGCGAGGACGTCGAGCGCGCGCTGCGAGTGGGTGCCGAAGACCAGGCGGTCCGGGTGCAGCGTGTCCTCGACGGCGTACGCCTCGCGCAGGAACTCCGGGTTCCAGGCGACCTCGATCTGGTCGCCGGCCGGGGCCAGCTCGCGGATGCGGGCCTCGAGCTCCATCGCGGTGCCGACCGGGACGGTCGACTTGCCGACGATCAGGCAGGGCTCGGTCAGCAGCGGCGCGAGGCTCTCGATCGCCGAGTAGAGCTGGCGGAGGTCGGCCTTGCCGTTCGGCTGGGACGGGGTGCCGAGGGCGAGGAAGTGGACGTCGGCCCAGTCGGCGATCTCGGTGTAGTCGGTGGTGAAGCGCAGGCGGCCGGTGGCCGTGTGCTTCTCCAGCAGCGGCTCGAGGCCGACCTCGAAGATGTGGGACTGGCCGGCGTTGAGGATCTTGACCTTGTCCTCATCGATGTCGATGCCGACCACCTGGTGGCCGAACTCGGCCATGCCGGCGGCGTGCGTGGCTCCCAGGTAGCTGGTGCCGATGACGCTGACGCGAAGAGTCATGGCTGAATCTTGGCATGCTTAGTACGCCGGAGGGTATTTCTTCAGACTCCCCCGCGTGGGTGAACCTTGTCACGCGTCTCCGCCGGCCCTGCGGAGACCCCCTGTGGTATCGGTTCGGCGGGGTCCCGCGTTGGACTCGTCCGGTGCGTCGCGCAGGCGGGTCGCTACCCTCGATGTCCGCTTCTGAAGGAGCACCTGAACCCACCGTGGACCACCCGCGATGAACCGCACGCTCGTCGACGCCCTCGTCGTCCTCCTCCTCATCCTCGTCAGCGGGGTCTTCGTCGCCGCGGAGATGTCCCTGGTCTCGCTGCGCGAGAGCCAGATCAAGCAGATGGCCCACCACGGGCGTCGCGGCCAGGCCGTCGCCCGGCTGAACGAGAACCCCAACCGCTTCCTCTCCGCCGTGCAGATCGGCGTGACCCTCACCGGCTTCCTGAGCGCGGCGTTCGGTGGCGCGACCCTCGAGGCCGCCGTCTCGCCGTTGCTGGTGCGCTGGTTCGGCCTGTCCGAGCAGGTCGCCTCGACGGTCGCGCTGATCGTCATCACCGTCCTGATCGCGTACGTCTCCATCGTGGTCGGGGAGCTGACGGCCAAGCGGCTGGCGCTGCAGAGCACCGAGTCGTACGCGATGGCGCTCGCCCCGTTCGTCGACCTGGTCGCGCGCGTGCTGCGCCCGGTCATCTGGTTGCTCGGCGTCTCCACGAACTTCCTGGTCAAGCTGCTCGGCGGCGACCCGGCCGCGGGCCGCGAGGAGGTCAGCGACGAGGAGATCCGGGCGCTGGTCAGCGGTTCCAGCACCCTGGGCGCCGAGGAGCGCCGGATCGTGGACGACGTCTTCGCCGCGGGCGAGCGCAGCCTGCGCGAGGTGATGCTGCCGCGGACGGAGGTCGACTTCATCTCGGGCGACGTGCCGGCGCACAAGGCGGTGCGCGAGCTGCTGGCCTCGCCGCACTCGCGCTACCCCGTGACGGGGGAGTCCGCCGACGACCTGCTCGGCTTCGTGCACGTGCGCGACCTGCTCGACCCCGACGTCAGCACCAGCAACACCCGCGTGTCCGACCTGGCCCGGCCGGTGCTGCGGATGCCCGACACCGTGCGCGTCCTGCACGCCCTGTCCGAGATGCGCCGCGACCGCTCGCACCTGGCGATCGTCGTCGACGAGTACGGCGGCACCGCGGGCATCGTGACGATGGAGGACCTGGTCGAGGAGCTCGTCGGCGACATCACCGACGAGTACGACGTGGTCCAGCCCGAGCGCCCCGGCGTGCGCGGAAACCTCAACGTCGACGGCCTGACCACGCTCGAGGAGTTCGCGGAGCTCACCGGATTCAGCCTCGCCGAGGGCCCGTACGACACGGTCGCCGGCTTCTTCATGGCCCAGCTCGGGCAGCTGCCCGCCGTCGGCGACTCCGCCGTCGCCGAGGGCCAGCCCCTCGACGACGAGGAGGCCGAGCCTGTGAGCATCTCGCTGCGCGTCGGGGAGCTCGACGGCCGCCGCGCCGCCCGCTTCGTCGTGCACCGGGTCGACGGCGGGGACTTCAACCCCGTCCAGGACTGAGGCCCGCACCCGGACCGGCACGCGACGGGCGAGGGGTCAGAGCTCGATCGTCGGGCTGAGCACCGTGCGGCCGTGCGGGTGCAGCGCGAAGCGGGGCCAGACCCTTGGGCACCGACCCGACGACGAAGCGCCCGTCCTCGTCGGACGTGACCTCGACCGTGCCGCCCTCGCGGAGGACCTCGACCCGGACGGCCGCGGCGGGGGCGATCCAGCCGTCCACCCGGACCGTCCGGTCGGGGGCGTCGGTGAGCGTCACCACGTGCGGACGAGCTCGCTCATCGCGGCGTCCTCGCCGGCGCGGTAGGCGGCGAACAGCCGCCCGGCCCGCACGGCGAGGCTGTTCTCCACCGCAGCGTCCGTCATCGCGGACCCAGACCCATGACAGCCTCCAGCCTCGCGGCTCACGGGCTCCTCGAGTCCCACGACCCCGACCTGTGCTGATTCATACCGCAGCAGAGGCTCGAACAACACCCCCTGATACGTGCCTTCTGTCTCCGCTTCGCTCCGACGCGGCCTGCGCTCTGGTCCGACGCTTTCGTCGTCGCGGGTGACGACGGAAGAACGTTGTCGTCACCCGCTCCTCCTCAACGCGTCGGCGCGCAGACCGGCCGTGGTCCGGTCTCGTGCGTTCGTGGTCGAGGCCTCGTCGGTCGGGTCCTCACCCGAGGCGTTGGTCCACGTAGCACCAGCGCCAGTCCTCGTTGGGCTCGAAGCTGCGCATGACCTTGTGCTTCGTGGAGTGGAAGTGCTTGTCGGCGTGTCGGCCGACGGAGGAGTCGCAGCAGCCGACGTTGCCGCAGGCGAGGCAGATCCGCAGGTGCACGGGGGTGAGGTTCTCCCGGACGCAGTCCAGGCAGCGCCCGTCGCCGTCGGGCGCGATCTCGGTCGGCGCGGCCTCGAGGTGCTCGCACGGTCCGATCGGGTCGACCGGCGTACGGACGTCGTTGTCGTCGTCGTGGTCGATCTCGTCCGCACGGTCTCCCGAGATCGTCAGCATCGACTCCTCGATGTCGAAGGAGTCGAGGACCTCCTCGATCACCTCGTGGTCGACGGTGCCGTTCGAGCGCACCTTGAGCACGCTGTCGCGCTGCACCTGCAGCGTCTGCAGGCGCAGCCGCCGGTAGGCCTCGGCCGGCGTCTCGCCGTTGCTGTGGTCGCCGAGCCGCTCCCAGAGCCGTTCCGGCCCGGCGTTGAGGCGGTCGCGCACGCGGTCGACGACGTCCGGGCTGTCCTTGGCGCCGCTCAGGTCGTCCAGCGCCTTGAGCGCCGCGGTGGTCGAGGTGGTCAGCACCGTCGCCGCCTGCAGGGCGTCGGACCGGGCGTCGGGACCGCGCAGGTGCAGCGCCCGGACCAGCGGCGGCAGGGTCAGGCCCTGCAGCAGGAGCGTCCCGAAGGTCACGACCATCGCGGCGAAGATCAGCACCGGCCGGATCTCGTGCGTCACCGGGTTGTCGGGGATGAGCAGCACCGTGGCGAGCGTGACCACCCCGCGCAGGCCGGCCCAGCCGACGACGAGGGTCGCCTGCCACGGCACCTCGACCTCGTCGTCCTCCCCGTCGCGCTGCCGGCGGAAGAGCGAGATCCGCATCAGGAAGACCCAGATCATCCGCAGCACGATGACGGTGAGGAGCACCGCGACGCAGAAGACCGCGATCTCGAGGCCCGACAGCGGGGAGGCGGCCAGGGCGGCGACCGTACGGCGGGCCTGCAGGCCGATCAGCAGGAAGACGGTGTTCTCGAGCAGGAACTGGATCGTGCCCCAGTTGACCCGCTCGTTGAGCCGGCTCTGGCCGCTCTGGATCACCTGCGACTTGTGCCCGAGCAGCAGCCCGGCGGTGACCACCGAGATGACGCCGGAGCCGTGGAGCTCGTGGTAGCCGACGAGCTCGGCCGGCAGGTAGGCGGCGAACGGCACCATGAACGAGATCGCGGTGTCGTAGACGGGGCGGCGGACCCGGACCCGGATCATCACGGCCAGGGCGCCGACGGCCAGCCCGATGGCGATCCCGCCGACCAGCGCGATGAGGAACCCGGCACCGGCGTCGAAGACCGAGAAGGTGCCGCCGATCGCCGCGATCGCGACGCGGAGGCAGGTGATGGCGGTCGCGTCGTTGACCAGCGACTCGCCCTCGAGGATGGTCACGACGCGGCGCGGCAGGCCGACGCTCCGGGCGATCGAGGTGGCGGCGACGGCGTCCGGCGGGGCGACGACCGCGCCGAGGGCGAGCGCCACCGGGAAGCTCACCGGCAGCAGCCACCAGGTGACCAGCCCCACGCCCAGCGCGGTGATCAGCACCAGCAGGATCGACAGGTAGGCGATCGGGCGCAGGTTGTGCCGGAAGTCGATGATCGAGGTCCGGATCGCCGCGGAGTAGAGCAGCGGCGGCAGGAACCCGAGGAGCACGACCTCGCTGCTCAGCACCGGTTCGTCGATGAACGGGATGTACGAGCCGCCCACCCCGACGAGCAGCAGCAGCAGCGGCGCGGAGAACCGCACCTTCTCCGCCAGACCGCTCACCGCGACCACCACGGCCGCGATCCCGAGCACCTCCAGAGCGATCTCCACGCGCACATGCTGTCAGCAGGGACAAGCGCCGTCCGGCTCCGCGAGGGGCGGTGGGACGATGCGGGGGTGAGCGGACAGACCGAGTCGGGCACCCCGTTCGCCGACGTGTACGGACCCGGGGAGCCGGAGGGCTTCGACCCGGCGACGGCGCTCGGCGCGCCCGGTGCGTACCCCTACACCCGGGGCGTCCACCCCGGGATGTACACGACGAGGCCCTGGACGATGCGCCAGTACGCGGGCTTCGGCACGGCCGCCGAGTCGAACGAGCGCTACCTCGAGCTCATCGCCCACGGGACGGCCGGGCTGTCGGTGGCCTTCGACCTGCCGACCCAGATGGGCATGGACTCCGACGCCGCGCTGGCCGCGGGCGAGGTCGGCAAGGTGGGCGTCGCGATCGACTCGGTCGACGACATGCGCGTGCTCTTCGCGGGGATCGACCTGGCCCGGGTGTCGACGTCGATGACGATCAACGCGCCCGCCGCGGTCCTGCTGCTGCTCTACCAGCTGGTGGCCGAGGAGAACGGCATCGACCCCGCGCTGCTGACCGGCACGATCCAGAACGACGTGCTGAAGGAGTACATCGCCCGCGGCACCTACATCTACCCGCCGCAGGCCTCGTTGCGCCTGGTGGGGGACACGTTCGCCTACTGCGCGCAGGCCCTGCCGCGGTGGAACACGATCTCGATCTCGGGCTACCACATGGCCGAGGCCGGGGCGACGCCCGCGCAGGAGATCGCCTTCACCCTCGCGAACGGGATCGCCTACGTGGAGGCCGCGTTGGCCGCCGGGCTCGAGGTCGACCAGTTCGCGCCGCGGCTGTCGTTCTTCTTCGTCTCCCGCACCACGGTGCTGGAGGAGGTCGCCAAGTTCCGTGCGGCGCGGCGGATCTGGGCGCACGTGATGAAGGAGCGCTTCGGCGCCACGAACCCCAAGTCGCTGATGCTCCGCTTCCACACCCAGACGGCGGGCGTCCAGCTGACCGCCCAGCAGCCCGAGCTGAACCTGGTCCGCGTCGCCGTGCAGGCCATGGCCGCCGTCATGGGCGGCACGCAGTCGCTGCACACCAACTCCTACGACGAGGCGCTCGCGCTGCCGACGCCCAGGGCCGCGCGGCTCGCTGTGCGGACCCAGCAGGTGCTGGCCCACGAGACCGACCTGACCCGCACGGTGGACCCGTTCGCCGGCTCGTACGTCGTGGAGTCGCTGACCGACGACGTCGAGGCGGCCGCCCTGGCCCTGATGGAGGCGGTGGAGACCCGCGGCGGCGCGGTGGCCGGGATCGAGCAGGGCTTCCAGAAGGGCGAGATCGAGCGGTCCGCGTACGCGATCGCCCAGCAGATCGACGCG
>Ga0210040_10008730_pt1 | contig 11924 bp, 7 predicted proteins | sample CryGeyCG12114_NA_FD_185462 | JGI IMG/M metagenome (GOLD analysis project Ga0210040, IMG submission 185462) | Groundwater microbial communities from aquifer - Crystal Geyser CG19_WC_8/21/14_NA (SPAdes) (version 2) | ecosystem: Environmental > Aquatic > Deep subsurface > Groundwater | place: USA... | reverse complement strand
CCCGCCGCAGGTACCCGGTCACCTGGTGGGTGACGGCGACCTGCCCGTGGTGCAGGTGGCCGGAGCCGAGGGCCCGTCGGTCGTGCTCGGCGAGCACCTCCACGCTGGTGTCGGTCTGCGGCGAGGTGAGGTAGCCGGGGCGGGCGGCGCGGACCAGCGCCTCCAACCCCTCGTGGTCCAGCTCCTCGGTCAGGAAGGTCTCGCCGCCGTGCAGGTAGACCGCGCCGGGGTGCACGGTGAGGTCGGCGGCGAGCGGGTCGACGTGGCCGAGCACCCGCCCGGTGTCCACCTCGACGATCTCCACCTGGTCGGCGCGGGAGCCGCGCAGGTCGATGGTGTCGCAGGCGCGCTCGGCGCGGGTCCAGTACCAGCCGTCCCGGCGCTGGCGGAGCGCTCCGCGGGCGGCCAACCGCTCGGCCAAGGCCACGGTCTGCGAGCCAAACCAGGCCGCGTCCTCCGCGGTCAGCGGCAGCTCCTGCGCCGCGGCCGCCAGCTGGGGTCCCAGCAGGTAGGGGTTCTCGGGGTGCAGGACCGTCGGCTCGACCGGCTCGTCCAGCAGGGCGGACGGGTGCTCGCTCAGGTAGGCGTCGAGGGGGTGCGGCCGGGTGACCAGGGTGACCCGCGCCGCGCGTCCTCGGCGTCCCGCTCGGCCCGCCTGCTGCCAGAAGGCCGAGCGGGTGCCCGGGAACCCGGCCAGCACCACCGCGTCCATCCCGGCGATGTCCACGCCGAGCTCGAGCGCGTTGGTGGCGGCCACCCCGGCCAGCCGTCCGTCCTGCAGCGCCTGCTCCAGCTTGCGCCGGTCCGCGGCCAGGTAGCCGCCGCGGTAGGCCGCGACCCGCGGCGCGGCTGCGTGCTGGTCGCGCCCGGCCGACGGCGCCCAGGCGTCGAGCTGCTGCTGCGCGCGGCGGGCCACCAGCTCGGCACCGCGGCGGGACGGCACGAAAGCGATGGTCTGGGCGCCGGCCTGCACCGAGCGGGCCAGCAGCGCCGCGGTCTCGTCCTCGGTGGACGAGGTCGGCGCCCGGAGCACCACCTCGACGGGACCCCGGGCCGAGCGGTCCAGGTCGACGGTGGCGACGGCGGTCCGGGGCACGCCGAGCAGCTCGGCGGCCGTCCGGCCCGGGTCGCCGGCGGTGGCGGAGGCGACGACGAACACCGGGTCCGCGCCGTAGGCCGCGGCCAGCCGGCGCAGCCGGCGGAGCACCAGGGCCACCTGGGAGCCGAAGACGCCGCGGTAGCGGTGGGCCTCGTCGACCACGACGAAGCGCAGGGAGGAGAGGAAGCCGGCCCAGCGGGCGTGACCCGGCAGCAGCGAGAAGTGCAGCAGGTCGGGGTTGGTCAGCAGGTAGACCGCCTGCTCCCGGGCCCAGGCGCGGGCGTCGGGTCCCGTGTCGCCGTCCACGGCGGCGATCGGCCAGCCGGAGAGCCCGAGGTCGGCGCAGGCCCGGAGCTGGTCGTGGGCCAGCGCCTTGGTGGGAGCCAGGTACAGCGCGGTGTGCGGGCGTCCGGTCACCCGCCAGCCGGCGGTGCCCGTCGGTTCCGCTCGGACCGGCCCAGCCGGGGTGAGGCCGCTCAGGGTCGCGGCGAGCACGGGCATCAGGTAGCCCAACGTCTTGCCCGAGGCCGTGCCGGTGGACAGCGCGACGTGCCGTCCGTGCCAGGCGGCGTCGGCCGCCTCCACCTGGTGCTGCCAGGGCTGGTCCACCCCAGTGCGGGCGATGGCCGCGCGGAGCTCGAGCGGCAGCCAGTCCGGCCACGCCGCCGTCGTGCCGGTTCGGGCCGGGAACCGCCGGACGTACCGGACGCCCTCCTCGCCGGGGTCCACCGGGAGCAGCTCGGGAGGGGCGTCGGGCATCCTCGCCGCCGCACCGGTTCCCGCGCTCACCCCTCCAGCGTGACACGCCCGGGCAGTCGGACGCGCCCGCGCCGGACGTCGGGACGCCAGCGGACCAGTAGGGCATCTGGTTAGACTGCCCGCGGCTCACCCGCCCTTTCTTTCGCATGGCCATGGTCGAGGAGGACTTTGTATGCCCGTACTTCCAGTTCCCTTGGAAGTCACCGCCATCCCGCTTTCGGACGGCAATCTGACCCTCGTCGCCATCGTCGGCGTGATCGCGCTGCTGGCTCTCGTGATGGCCGTGGTGTTCCGCCGCGAGGTGCTCGCGGCGCACGACGGCACCGAGAACATGAAGGAGATCGCGCTCGGCGTGCAGGAGGGCGCGTCCGCGTTCCTCGGCCGTCAGTTCCGCACGCTGGCCGTCTTCGCCGTGGTGGCGTTCTTCCTGCTGCTGGCACTGCCGGCCCGCGGCAGTGGTGACTTCGGCGAGTGGACCCTGCGGATCTTCCGGTCCATCGCCTTCCTGGCGGGCGCGGTCTTCTCCGCCCTGATCGGCTACCTCGGCATGTGGCTGGCCGTCCGGGCCAACGTCCGGGTGGCCTCCGCGGCCCGCGACGGCGGCCGGGACCCGGCCATGCGGATCGCGTTCCGGACCGGTGCGCACGTCGGCATGTCGACGGTCGGCCTCGGTCTGCTGGGCGCGGCGGTCTTCGTCTTCTTCTTCCGCAGCGACGCCCCCGTCATCCTCGAGGGCTTCGGTTTCGGCGCCGCCATGCTCGCCATGTTCATGCGCGTCGGCGGTGGCATCTTCACCAAGGCCGCCGACGTCGGCGCCGACCTGGTCGGCAAGGTGGAGCAGGGCATCCCCGAGGACGACCCCCGCAACGCCGCGACCATCGCCGACAACGTGGGCGACAACGTCGGGGACTGTGCCGGCATGGCGGCGGACCTCTTCGAGTCCTACGCCGTCACGCTGGTCGCCTCGCTCATCCTCGGCAAGGCCGCGTTCGGCGAGGCCGGCCTGGTCTTCCCGCTGATCGTGCCGGCCATCGGCGTCATCACCGCGCTGATCGGCATCTACCTCACCAAGCCGCGCGCCGGCGAGAACGGCCTGAAGACGATCAACCGGTCGTTCTACCTCTCGGCCGGCATCTCGGCGGTGCTCTGCGCGATCGCCTCGTTCGTCTACCTGCCGTCCTCCTTCGCCGAGCTCAACGTGCCCGGGGCGGAGGCATTCACCGGTCCGGTCGACGACCCGCGGGTCGTCGCCATCGGTGCGGTGATCATCGGCATCGTGCTCGCGGTGGTCATCCTGGCCCTCACCGGCTACTACACCGGCACCGAGGACCGCCCCGTCAAGGACATCGGCAAGACGTCGCTGACCGGTGCGGCCACCGTCGTGCTGGCCGGCATCTCGGTCGGCATGGAGTCGGCCGTCTACACCGCCCTGGTCATCGCCGCCGCGGTCTACGGGGCCTTCCTGCTCGGCGGCGCCGGCGTGGTGGCCCTGTTCGCCATCGCCCTCGCCGGGTGCGGCCTGCTGACCACGGTCGGCGTCATCGTGGCCATGGACACCTTCGGGCCCGTCTCCGACAACGCCCAGGGCATCGCCGAGATGTCCGGCGACGTCGACGGCGAGGGCGCGCAGATCCTCACCGAGCTCGACGCGGTGGGCAACACCACCAAGGCGATCACCAAGGGCATCGCGATCTCCACGGCCGTGCTGGCCGCGACCGCGCTGTTCGGCTCCTACACCGACGCCATCCGGGACGTGCTGGCCGACCGCTACGCCGACTTCGCCGCGGAGGCCGTCGTCTTCGACCCGCAGACCCTGGTCGGGGTGATCCTCGGCGCCGCCGTGGTGTTCCTCTTCTCCGGCCTGGCCATCACCGCGGTCGGTCGCGCCGCCGGCGCCGTCGTCTACGAGGTGCGCCGGCAGTTCCGCGAGATCCCCGGGATCATGGAGGGCACCGGCAAGCCCGAGTACGGCAAGGTCGTCGACATCGTGACCAAGGACTCGCTGCGCGAGCTGGCCACGCCGGGGCTGCTGGCCATCTTCGCGCCGATCGCCGTCGGCTTCGGTCTCGGTGCGCCGGCCCTGGCCGGCTACCTCGGCGGGGCGATCGCCTCCGGCACCTTGATGGCGGTCTTCCTGGCCAACTCCGGTGGGGCCTGGGACAACGCCAAGAAGCTGGTCGAGGACGGCAACCACGGCGGCAAGGGCTCGCCGGCCCACGAGGCCACCGTCATCGGTGACACCGTCGGCGACCCGTTCAAGGACACCGCCGGCCCGGCCATCAACCCGCTGATCAAGGTGATGAACCTGGTCGCGGTGCTGATCGCCCCGGCCGTGGTGGCGATGTCCCCGTTCAGCGAGACCCCGAGCGCCTGGCGCTACGCGATCGCCCTGGTCTCCTTGGCGATCATCGTGGCCGCGGTCGTCATCAGCAGCCGTCGTGGCATGGCGATGGCCGACACCCCGGACGGTCCGACCGGTCCGGGTGCGGCGGTCGAGCAGCACGCCAGCGGTACCGACCTGCCCGCGGCGTCGCGCACCGAGCACACCGCCTGACCGGACGGCGGCTCCCGCCGTCCACAGATCTCCCGTCATCGGCCTCGACCCGCGCCTGCGGGTCGGGGCCGATGGCACACTGGCACCGATGAGCGACCAGCAGGGCGAAGCCGGCCCCTCCCAGCCCGACCTGGCCCCCGGAGCCCCGGGGTCGCCGCCTCCGCACGGCGGCCAGCCACTCCTCGCGCCGGCTCAGCCCGGCCCCCCGCCGCCCGGCTTCCCGCCGCCCGCCTTCCCGCCCCCGGGCTATCCGCAATCCGGCTATCCGCAGGCTGGCTATCCGCCGCCGGGCTACCCGGCAGCCGGTCCTCCCCCCGGCTACGGCCCGATGGCTCCCTGGGGACCGCCACCCCGCCCACCGGCGCTCCCGCTGGAGCCGGTCCGGTACTCCCAGCTGCTCCGCGGCCCCCGGCACCGCTGGTGGAAACCGCTGCTGACCGCGCTGCTGGCCGGGGCGATCGCGCTGGGACTCAGCGTCCTCACCGTCCTGCCACCGCTCGTCGTCGGCCTGGTCACCGGGGTGCCCGACCTGCCCGGGTACGTCTTCCGCACCCTCAGCGAGATCGACAGCCTAGGACCGGTGGGCTTCATCGGGCTCAACCTGTCGCTGGCCATCCTCATCCCCACCGTCATGCTGTCCATCTGGGCGGTGCACGGCGTGCGCCCCCGCTTCAGCACCTCGGTGACCGGCGGCATCCGGTGGGGCTGGATGCAGCGCTGCCTGGTCGTCGTCGTGCCGATCTGGGTCCTCTACGTCGGGATCTCCCTGCTGCTCGACCCGACGAGCGGCCCGCGGCCGGCGTACTGGGGCGTCCTGCTGGTCATCGCGGTGGTGATGACGCCGTTCCAGGCCGCCGGTGAGGAGTACTTCTTCCGGGGCTGGATCATGCAGGTGGTGGGCTCCTGGTTCCGCCGCCCGGTGGTCGGGCTGGTGGTCACCACCGTCGTCTCGACCGTCACCTTCTCCGCCGCCCACGGCAGCCCCGACATCTGGGTCCTGGCCAACATCGGCTGCCTGGCCGTCGCCGGCTGCCTCGCCACCTGGCGCACCGGCGGGCTCGAGGCGGCCATCGCCATGCACGCCGTCAACAACGTCCTGGCCTTCTTCGCCGTGATCTTGTTCGGTGGCTGGGAGAACGCCTTCGTCGGCGCCGACACCGAGGGCACCTTCCTGCAGTTCGCCGCTGCGGCGGTGGTGCACGGCCTCGCCCTGGCCCTGATCTGGTGGCAGGCCGGGAAGGTGGGCCTGCCGTACCTCTCACGCCCCTCGGCACCGGTGCCGTCGGCACTGCCCCCGGCCGCGCTGCCGCCCGGCACCCCCTGGCCGGCTGCTCCCGCCGGGCCTCCAACGCACTGACCGGAGGCAGCCAGCCGGCGCTCAGGCTCGGGGCGGCTGGGGCAGACCGGTGGTGTCGGCCAGCGCCCAACGCAGCGTGAGCATCGCGGAGCGGGCCAGCGGCCGGACGAGCACCCGGTCGGCGGTCGGCAGCGTGGGCAGCAGCAGCGTGGCGCGCACCCAGGGCGCCAAGGTGGAGACCGCGCCCGCGGCCAGCACGCCGAAGCCGAGCCGGGCGGGGCCGGTGAGCGGAGGGTTGCGGAGCAGCATCGCCGCCACGTCGCGGGCAGCCGGGGTGCTGCGCAGCTCCGGCCGGTAGCGGGCCAGCAGGGCCACGTTCTGCTCCCAGGTCTGGGGCGGGTCGACGACGCCCAGCCGCTGCGCCACCTCACCCGACTGGGCCACGTAGGCGTCGACCTCGCGGTCGCTCAACCGGCGGGGGCCGAAGGCCTGGTAGCTGGTCGCGAAGCTGTCGACCTGGGCGGCGTGCACCCAGCCGAGCAGGTGGGGGTCACTGGCCGCGTAGGGCCGGCCGGCCGGGGTCGTCCCGGTCACCCGGCGGTGGATCGCCTGGACGACCCGGATGATCCGTTCAGCATCCTCGACGGTGCCGTAGGTGGTGGTGGCGAGGTAACGGCTGGTGTTCTGCAGCCGGCCCCAGGGGTCGCCGCGGAAGCCGGAGTGCTCGCTCACGCCCTGCATGGCGACCGGGTGCAGCGACTGCAGCAGCAGCGCCCGGATGCCGCCGATGAACATCGACGTGTCCCCGTGCACCTGCCAGATCACGTCGCTCTCGGAGAACCAGCGCTCGCCCTCGCTGAACCAGATGCGCTCGTGGCTGTCGTTGAACTCCGCGCCGCCGATCCGGTCCCGCAGCATCTTGGCCAGGCCGGCCCGCTGACGCCCGATCAGGGGCCGGGGATCCAGCAGCAGGGGAGGCATCACCCGGATCGTACGCTGGGCCCACAAGCGTCCGGGGCGGTCCGCCGAGCCGGGACGACCCCGACGAGGAGGCCCCGATGGGCGCGTACGCCGAGGAGCACCGCCGCAGCCTGGACGACCCGGAGGGCTTCTGGGGGGAGCAGGCGCGGGCGGTCGACTGGTTCACCCGGCCGCGCACCGTGCTGGACCCCGAGGCCCCGCCGGCCGGCCGCTGGTTCCCCGACGGCGTGCTCAACACCTGCTACAACGCGCTCGACCGGCACGTCGTCCGGGGTCTGGCCGACGAGCCGGCGCTGATCTTCCACTCCGCCTACTCCGGCGCCCGCCGCACCTACACCTACGCCGACCTGCTGCAGGAGGTCGCCCAGCTCGGCGGCGGGCTCCGCGAGCTCGGCGTCGAGCCCGGCGACCGGGTGGTCATCTCGATGCCGATGGTGCCGGAGGCGGTCATCGCGATGCTGGCCTGCGCCCGGCTCGGCGCCGTCCACTCGGTGGTGTTCGGCGGGTTCGCCGCGGCCGAGCTCGCCGCCCGGATCGACGACGCCCGGCCCAAGGTGGTCCTCATCTCCTCCTGCGGCCTGGAGCCCGGCCGGGTGGTGGAGTACAAGCCGCTGCTGGACGCCGCGCTGGAACGGAGCTCCCACCAGCCCGACTACGTCGTCGTCCACCAGCGCCCGGAGGCGCGGGCCGAGCTGCGGGGCGAGCGCGAGCTCGACCTCGCGGTGCTGATGCGGCCCGGACAGTTCCAGCCGGCCGGCTGCGCCGAGCTGGCGGCCACCGACCCGCTCTACATCCTCTACACCTCCGGCACGACGGGGAGACCGAAGGGGATCGTCCGCGACCAGGGCGGGCACGCGGTCGCCCTGGCCTACTCGATGCGGGCCGTCTACGACGTCGGCCCCGGGGACGTGGTGTTCACCGCCAGCGACGTCGGCTGGGTGGTGGGCCACTCCTACATCGTCTACGCACCGCTGCTGGTCGGGGCGACGACCGTGCTCTACGAGGGCAAGCCGGTCGGCACCCCGGACGCCGGGTCGTTCTGGCGCGTGGTCAGCGAGCACCGGGTCAAGGTGCTGTTCACCGCCCCCACGGCCATCCGCGCCATCCGCCGCGTCGACCCGGACGGGTCCCTGGTCGCCCGCTTCGACCTGTCGAGCCTGCAGGCGCTGTTCCTGGCCGGCGAGCGGCTCGACCCGGACACCTTCCGCTGGGCGGGGGAGCAGCTGGGGGTCCCCGTCGTCGACCACTGGTGGCAGACCGAGACCGGCTGGCCGATCGTCGCCAACCCCCGCGGCCTCGAGCCGTTGCCGCTCAAGCCCGGCTCGCCGTCGGTGCCGGTACCGGGCTACGACGTGGCGGTGCTCGGCCCCGACGGCACCGTGCTGCCGCCGGAGCAGGAGGGGTCGCTCTGCCTCCGGCTGCCGCTGCCGCCCGGCACGCTGCCGACCCTCTGGGGCGACGACGACCGGTTCCGCCGCAGCTATCTCGACACCTTCCCCGGCTGGTACCTCAGCGGGGACGGCGGTCACCTGGACGCCGACGGCTACGTCTTCGTCATGGGCCGCACCGACGACGTGATCAACGTCGCCGGGCACCGGCTCTCCACCGGCGTGATGGAGGCCGTGCTCGCCTCGCACCCCGCGGTCGCCGAGTGCGCGGTGATCGGGGTGGCCGACGAGCTCAAGGGCCAGGTGCCGCGCGCCCTGGTGGTGCTCGCCGACGGCGTCCAGACCCCGCCCGACCAGCTGGCCGAGCAGCTGGTCGCGCTGGTCCGGGACGAGATCGGACCGGTCGCGTCGCTGCGCCGGGTGGACGTGGTGGCGGCCCTGCCCAAGACCCGCTCGGGCAAGCTGCTGCGCCGCACCCTGCGCGAGATCGCCGACGGGGGGCCGGGCACGGTCCCGTCCACCGTCGAGGACGCCGAGGTCGTCGAGCGGCTCCGCCCGGTGCTGCGCGAGGGCCGCAGCGGCTGAGCGCCGCGGGCGCGGAGCAGACAGCCTCCGCAAGCCAGGTTAGGCTCGCCTTATGGTGACGGTGGAGGCGCAGCGCGACCTCCGGCTGCGTCCGCCGCCGCGTCCGGTGCGCACCCGGCGGCTGCTGGGGCTCGTCGCCACCGCCGGGGTCCTCCTGCTGCTCGCCTACCTCAGCCTGGCCGTCGGCACCCGGACCACCGGGGCAAGTGCGGTGTGGGACGCGGTCACCCGGTACGACCCGGACAACACCGACCACCTGGTCATCCGCGAGCTGCGGCTGCCCCGGACGGTCATCGGCCTGCTGGCCGGCGCCGCCCTGGGCCTGGCCGGCGCGGTGATGCAGGGCGTGACCCGCAACCCGCTCGCCGACCCCGGGCTGCTGGGCGTCAACGCCGGCGCCTCGCTGTTCGTGGTGCTGGCGATCACGCTGTTCGGGGTGACCAGCGCCCTCGGCTACATCTGGTTCGCCTTCGCCGGCGCCGCAGCGGCGGCCGTCGTGGTCTACGGCGTGGCCGCGCTGGGCCGCGACGGCGCCACCCCGCTCAAGCTGGCGCTGGCCGGTGCCGCGGTCAGCGCGGCCTTCGGTGCCGTCACCACGGCCTTCCTGCTGGTCGACCAGGCCACCTTCGACCAGTTCCGGTTCTGGCAGGTCGGCGCGCTGGCCGGCCGAGGGACCGACGTGATCGTCCAGGTGGCCCCGTTCCTGCTGACCGGCTGCATCGCCGCTCTGTTCCTCGGCCGGGTGCTGAACACCCTCTCCCTCGGCGACGACGTGGCCCGCGGCCTCGGCGCCCACGTGGCCCGGTCGCGCGGCGTCTCCGCGGCCGTCGTCGTGCTGCTCTGCGGGTCCGCCACCGCCGCCTGCGGCCCGATCGGCTTCGTCGGCCTCACCATCCCGCACGTGGCCCGGATGATCGTCGGCCCGGACTACCGGTGGGCGCTGCCGTACTCGATGCTGCTGGCGCCTTGCCTGCTGCTGAGCGCCGACGTGGTCGGCCGGGTCATCGCCCGACCCGGTGAGGTGCAGGTCGGCATCGTCACCGCCCTGATCGGCGCGCCGGTGTTCATCGCCCTGGTCCGGCGCCGGCACGTGAGCGACCTGTGACCGCGCTCCGCGAGGCGCCGACCGCCCTGCCGGCGGACCCGGTCCGGGGGGTCCGCCGCAACCTCCGCCGGCGCACCGTCCTCACCTGCGCCGGTCTGCTGGGCGTGCTGGCCGCAGCGTTCCTGGCCTCGCTGGTGGTCGGTGACTTCCCGCTCGGCGTCGGCGACGTCGTCGCGTCGCTGACCGGGCGCGGCACCCGCGCGTCCGACTTCATCATCTACGACCTCCGGCTGCCCCGGGTGCTCAGCGGCCTGCTGGTCGGCTTCGCGCTGGGCATGGCGGGCGCGGTCTTCCAGACCATGCTCCGCAACCCGCTGGCCAGCCCGGACATCATCGGCATCACCGCCGGGGCCAGCGCCGCCGCGGTGACCGCCCTGCTGCTCTTCGGGCTGTCGGGCGTGGCCGTGGCCGCCTCGGCCTTCGGCGGCGCGCTGGTGACGGCACTCGCCATCTACCTGCTGGCCTGGCGCCAGGGCGTCGCCGGCACCCGGCTGGTCCTGGTCGGCATCGGCGTGGGGGCGGTGCTGCTCTCGGTGATCGACTTCCTGATGACCCGGGCCCAGGTCAACGACGCCCAGGTCGCCCTGGTCTGGCTGACCGGCAGCCTCAACGGGGCCGACGCCGCCGCGCTGCGCCCGCTGGCCGTGCTGGTGGTGGTCGTCGTCCCGCTGACCCTGTGGGCCAGCCGCACCCTGAGCGGCCTGCAGCTCGGCGACGACACCGCCCGCGCGCTCGGCGTCGGCGTCGAGCGGTCGCGGCTGCTGCTGATGCTGTTCGCCGTCGCGCTGGCCGCCGTGGCCACCTCCGTCGCCGGCCCGGTCGGCTTCGTCGCCTTCGTGTCCGGACCGATCTCCCGCCAGCTCACCGGCACGGCCGGCGCCGGCCTGGTCCCGGCCGGCCTGGTCGGGGCGGCCGTGGTCACCCTGGCCGACTTCGCCGGCCAGCACCTGCTGCCCCTGCAGCTCCCCGTCGGTGTCCTCACCGCCGCCGTCGGCGCCCCCTACCTCATCTACCTGCTGCTGCGCACCAACGCCGCCTCCGCCCGCAAAGGATGACGACATGACCCTGCTCGAGACCCGCACCACGACCCACCAGCTGGAGACCCGCGGCCTCAGCCTCGGCTACGGCGACCGGCTGGTCGTCGAGGAGCTGTCGCTGCCTGTGCCCACCGGCCAGGTCAGCGTGGTCATCGGGGCCAACGGCTGCGGCAAGTCGACGCTGCTGCGCGGGATGGCCCGGCTGCTGCCCCCGGCCGCGGGCGTGGTGCTGCTGGACGGGCGCGACCTGCACCGGATGCCCAGCCGCTCCGTCGCCCAGGTGCTCGGCCTGCTGCCGCAGGCGCCGACCGCGCCGGAGGGGATCACCGTCGCCGACCTGGTGGGCCGTGGCCGGCACCCGCACCAGACCTGGTTCCGCTCCTGGTCCGCCGCCGACGAGCAGGCCGTCACCGAGGCGCTGGTGCTCACCGACACCCTGGAGCTGGCCGAGCGGCCGGTCGACGAGCTCAGTGGTGGCCAGCGGCAGCGGGTCTGGATCGCCATGGCGCTGGCGCAGCAGACCGACCTGCTGCTGCTCGACGAGCCCACCACCTACCTCGACCTCGCCCACCAGGTGGAGGTGCTGGACCTGCTCACCGATCTCAACCGGCGGCGTGGCACCACCATCGTGATCGTCATGCACGACCTCAACCTGGCCTGCCGCTACGCCGACCACCTGGTGGCGCTCAAGGACGGGCACGTCGTCGCGGCCGGTCCCTCGCACGAGGTGGTCACGCCCGAGACCATCGCCGAGGTGTACGGCCTCACCGCCCGGGTGATCGACGACCCGGTCTCGCACACCCCGACCGTCATCCCCGTCGGGCGCCACCACTGCGGCTGACGGCTGCTGCCGGGCCTGCTCGGAGGGCGGCCCTCAGAAACTCACGCCAGTTCGCGAGGGCCTCGTCCGGCTGAGCGTGATCGGCCGTCGGCGGCGGCAACGCGTGTGAGTTTCTGGGGGGGCGAGGACCGGCACCGCGGCGGTCGTGCGCCCCGACCCGGGTGGGAGCATGACGGGATGCCCAGCCTGAGCCCCGACCACGTCCGCGCGCTGCGGGAAGCGTTCGTCCGCCACCGCTACGAGGTGGACGCCGTGGTGGAGCGGATGGGGCAGCCGGC
>Ga0210040_10008729_pt1 | contig 11925 bp, 4 predicted proteins | sample CryGeyCG12114_NA_FD_185462 | JGI IMG/M metagenome (GOLD analysis project Ga0210040, IMG submission 185462) | Groundwater microbial communities from aquifer - Crystal Geyser CG19_WC_8/21/14_NA (SPAdes) (version 2) | ecosystem: Environmental > Aquatic > Deep subsurface > Groundwater | place: USA... | reverse complement strand
AAATGGACGGCTTTGGCGCCGCACCGGCCGTTTTCCTACAGTTTTCTGGATCAGGAATACGCGCAGCTTTACCGCACCGAACAGCAGATTGGCAAAACCTTTACCGTCTTTGCCGGCTTAGCCATCATATTAGCCTGCCTGGGATTGTTTGGTTTGGCCGCCTATACCATGGTGCAGCGCACCAAAGAAATAGGCATCCGCAAAGTACTGGGCGCTAGCTTGCCGCAAATATTAATGCTGCTTTCCAAGGGTTTCCTGCAAATGGTATTACTGGCCAACCTGCTGGCTTGGCCGCTTATTTGGTGGGCCATGAACCAATGGTTACAGGATTTTGCTTATCGCATTACCATTGACTGGTGGCTATTTGCCGGCGCAGGTTTAGTAGTAGTACTCATTGCTTTGCTCACAGTTAGCTATCAGGCGGTGCGGGTAGCTCTGGGTAACCCGGTAAAAGCTTTTCGGAGCGAATAACACTAGTGGTCAGAGCTTTACCGCTCTCTATAACTCATAAAACTATGTTAAAAAACTACTTCAAAATTGCTTTCCGGAACTTATGGAAGTATCCGGCTTTTTCAGCCATAAATATTTTTGGCTTAGCGATTGGGATTGCTACCTGCCTGGTTATTATGCTGTTCGTGGCAGACGAACTCAGCTACGAACAGTATAACCAGAAGGCAGATCGTATTGTTCAAATTATCTTTAAAGCTTCGCTGAACGGGGAAAAAATTGAAACGTCTACGGTTGCGGCCCCTACAGCGCAAACGCTTCGCGCCAATTACCCCGAAGTAGAGGAAGCTACCCGGTTGCGGTCTTATGGTGCTCCCTTGGTTACCTACGGAGATAAAACGTTTAAGGAAGATGCCTTTACGTTCGTAGATCCTAATTTTTTTCAGGTGTTTACCCTGCCTTTTATAGAAGGCAATACCAAAACAGCCCTGGTTGAACCCAATACCATCGTTATTTCGCAAGCCATTGCGCATAAATATTTTGGCAATGAAAGCCCCCTAGGAAAGGTATTGCAGTTTAAAAGTGAGAAGATGAGCTATACAGTAACCGGGGTTATTGATAAGGTACCCGCCAATTCCCACTTTCACTTCGACCTTTTTGCTTCGATGGCCAGCATACGGGAAGCAAAAGAAACTACCTGGATGAGCACCAACTTTAATACTTACCTGGTGTTGCGCCCAGGCTATGATTACAAAAAGTTGGAAGCCAAACTGCCCCAAATAGTAGAAAAGTACATGGGCCCGGAAGTACAACGCGACCTGGGCATGAGCCTGGCGCAATTCCGCCAAAAAGGTGACGATGTCGGCTTGTTTTTGCAACCCCTTACCGATATCCATTTATATTCTACTTTGGCCAATGAACTGGAACCGGGCGGCGATATTAAATACGTATATGTTTTCGGCGCTATTGCGGTGTTTATGCTGCTCATTGCCAGTATTAATTTCATGAACCTATCCACAGCCGGCGCTTCCAAGCGGGCCCGGGAGGTGGGCATCCGCAAAGTCCTAGGTTCGGTGAAAGGAGAATTAGTGCGGCAGTTTTTGCTGGAATCTATCTTGCTAACAACCATAGCATTAATGCTGGCCGTTATTTTGGTGCATCTGGCTTTACCAGTTTTTAATGATTTGGCCGGTAAAGAATTATTCTTACAATTTACGGCTAATCTCTGGCTGGGACCAGCCCTGTTGCTGTTTGGTTTAATTGTAGGCGTCTTGGCCGGCAGCTATCCGGCATTCTTCTTGTCATCGTTCCAGCCGGTTAAAGTACTGAAGGGAACCTTTACAACAGGTAAGCAAAGCCTGAGTTTACGCAGCGGCCTGGTGGTATTCCAGTTCTTTATTTCCATTGCTTTAATGATCGGCACCACCGTGGTATACCAGCAGCTGAAATATATTCAGAACAAGAAAGTTGGCTACGATAAAGATCAGGTGTTGGTGCTGCACGATACCTACGTGTTAGGCAAACAAGAAGAAGTGCTCCGCCAGCAGCTTTTGCAAGACCCGCGGGTGGTAAATGCAAGCGTGTCGGATTACCTGCCAGTTGGCCCTAGTAATTCCAACAATTCGGTAGTACAACCCGAAGGCAATGCCTCTAAAAGTATTAGCACGAGACAGTATCGGGTAGATTACAATTACATTCCAACCCTGGGAATAAAGTTATTAGCCGGGCGTAATTTTTCCAGGAATTTTGCTACCGATTCTACCGGCATGGTTATTAATGAAGCAGCTGCCCGGGCTTTTGGTTGGGATAAAAGTATTCTGGGTCGTAAGATTACTTACTTTATCGACAATAATGGCACAAAGGCTACGTACCGGGTTATCGGGGTGGTCCAGGATTTTCATTTTCAATCGCTCCACCAGCGCATTACGCCGTTGCTCATGCTGCTGGGCAATAACTCCGGCTCTCTGATTGTAAAAGCAAAAACCCAGGATATAGCCGGTTTACTAACTTCTATCAAACAGCAATGGAATAGTTTTACCGCCGATGCTCCGCTGGAATACACCTTTATGGACGAGCGCTTTGCCCAAACTTACCAGACCGAACAAAAGATTGGCCGCATTTTGGGTATTTTCGCCGGCCTCACCATTTTAGTAGCTTGCCTGGGCTTATTTGGCCTGGCAACCTTTACCGCCGAGCAGCGCCGGAAAGAAATAGGTATCCGCAAGGTACTGGGAGCCACCCTTCCCAACATTGTCTCTCTGGTCTCCAAAGATTTCCTCAAACTTGTTTTAATCGCTAATATTCTGGCCTGGCCTTTGGCGTGGTGGGCCATGCACCAATGGTTACAAGATTTTGAGTACCGCACCGCTATTGGCTGGTGGGTATTTGCCCTGGCCGGAGTAGCAGCGCTAGTTATTGCTTTGTTTACTGTTAGCTTTCAGGCGATAAAAGCCGCGTTGGCTAACCCGGTGAAGAGCCTGCGCAGCGAGTAAATAAGGTTTTTTATTTTAGTTTTTAAAAGAATAAATAATGCTAAGAAGCTACCTGAATATTGCTTTTAGAAACCTGACCCGGCAAAAAGTCTACTCTTTCCTGAATATTGCCGGGCTATCCTTAGGCTTGGCCACCAGCTTACTTATTTTGCTTTGGGTGGCCGATGAGCTACAATTTAATAGGTTTCATAAGCGTATAGATAAGCTTTATATTGTGTTACACCATCTGAATTTTACCGATGGGCAGGTGAGAACGGGACCAGATACGCAGGGCTTGCTAGCGCCTGCCTTAACCGAAAATTTCCCCGAAATTGCAGATGCTACCCGGGTATCTTTTGCGCAGGAAAGATTATTGAAAGTAGGAGAAAAAGCATTTAAAGAGCAAGGACACTTTGCCGACCCAAACTTCTTTCAATTATTTTCTTTCCCTTTACTCGCGGGTGATTTTAAAACAGTTCTTCAGGATATTTCTTCCATCGTTATTTCTCAATCCCTGGCCCGCAAACAATTTGGCAATGTGCAAAACGCCTTGGGAAAAATAATTCGCGTAGGCGACGATGATAAATTTATCGTGTCGGGCGTATTTGCAGATGTTCCCGAAAATTCATCGTTGCAGTTCGACTATGTGCTTCCTTTTGAAGTACTTTTTCAAAATAATCATTGGCTTAAAGATTGGGGAGCCAGCTCTATCCAGACCTTTGTTTTGCTACAGGAAAACGCCTCGGCGGCAGTAGTAGATGGTAAAATTGAAAACTTTATCAAAACGCAAGCGAAAGGTTCTATCTCTACTTTAATGCTGCAGCCCTTGAAGGAATTTTATTTATACAATAAATTTGAAGGTGGTAAGCAAACAGGTGGCCGGATTGTTTATGTAAAATTGTTTTCAATAGTAGCAGCTTTTATTCTTATTATTGCTTGCATTAATTTCATGAACCTGGCTACTGCTCGTGCCGCGCAGCGAGCCAAAGAAGTGGGAGTACGGAAAGTAATCGGCGCAAACCGGGCTTCCCTAATTGGTCAGTTCCTGACCGAATCATTCTTTCTGGCGCTGGTAGCAATGAGTGTTGCCTTGCTGGTTATTGTCTTGGTTTTACCTTATTTTAATCAGTTAACAGGAAAGCACCTTAACCTGCCTTTAGGTAATCCTGCCTTCTTGTTGGTTTTAGCCGGTATTACTCTAATCACCAGCTTACTGGCCGGAAGCTACCCGGCATTTTTCTTATCGGCCTTCAATTCTGTACAGGTTTTAAAAGGTGGTGTTAAAACGGTTACCAGACCGGCCTACCTGCGGCAAGCGTTGGTGGTGTTTCAATTTGTGCTTTCTACCAGTCTTATTATTTCTATATTGGTGGTGTACCGGCAAATCCAGTTTATGAAAAATAAGGATTTGGGTTTAGTACAAGAAAACCTAATTTATTTTCCGGGTGAGGCGGGTATTTTAAAACATTTTGAGGCGTACAAAACAGCTCTTTTGCCTCAGCCGGGTATTGAAAAAGTAGCCATTTCTAGTCAAAATTTGTTAGGTAGTGTTAATACTTCGGCAAGCCTCGATTGGGACGGCAAAAAGCCATCCGAAGTGGTCTCCTTTCAGGTTATAAACGCCAATCACGATTTTGTGCCAACCGCGGGTTTAAGCCTTAAACAAGGGCGCAATTTTTCCCCTGATTTTGGTACGGACAGTTTAAATTATTTAGTGAATGAAGAAGCCATCAAAGTAATGAGCCTGCAGCAGCCTATCGGGCAGCGGTTACACTTTCAGGGCCGGGAAGGAAAAATTATTGGTTTGGTAAAAGATTTCCATACCAGTAATTTACATGAACCTATTATGCCGGTTATCATCACGCTTCGACCGGAAGCAGCTCGGATAGTTTACGTACGCGCTCAGTCCGGACAAACCCAGCAAGCCATTGCCAGCTTGCAAAAACTACATACGCAGTTCGAGCCAGCTGCGCCGTTTGAGTACCATTTTTTGGACCAGGTTTTTGAGCGCATGTATCGCAGCGATATACTGGTAAGCAAATTGGCTACTGGTTTTGCTTTCATCGCTATTTTTATTTCCTGCCTGGGTTTATTTGGTTTGGTTACTTACACCGTACAGCAACGCACCAAAGAAATCGGCATCCGCAAAGTATTAGGCGCCAGCATCCAGAGTGTGGTTATTATGCTCTCCCAAGATTTTCTGAAGCTGGTTTTAATTGCGACCTTAATTGCTTTTCCGGTAGCGTGGTACGCCATGCACCAGTGGCTCCAGGATTTTGCTTACCGCATCGATTTGGGCTGGGGAATATTTGCTTTGGCCGGCGGTTTTGGTGTTTTAATCGCCTTGTTCACGGTGAGTTTCCAGGCGATTCGGGCGGCGTTAGCTAACCCGGTAAAAAGTTTGCGGACGGAATAATAACAAAAATTAACCTTACAGCTTTCAACCATAAAAGACCTGTATTTTTATGCTAACCAACTATCTGAAATTTGCTTTGCGCAATCTTATTAAGCGGAAGAATTACGCTCTTATCAATATTTTGGGCTTGTCTTTGGGTTTAGCTAGTGTTATGACGTTGGGGTTACTGGTTTATCAGTATTATACCATCGATAATATCCAGGAAAACAAAGACCGGATGTATTACCTGAAAACGTATGCGCCCGATGGCACCGGCTATAGCCAAACCTCATTTCCGTTACTCTACGAAATACAAAAAGCAGCCCCGGAAGTAGAAGCCGCCACGCATATTCAAAAATGGAACTCGCCCTGGCTGAAATACGGCAACCAAGAGGCGCAGGAAAATACCGCTTATGTAGATACCGGATTTTTTAAAGTGTTTTCTTTTAAACTAAAGGAGGGGAACCGCGAAACAGCGTTAAGTCAAAAATTTAGCATTGTTATTTCTGAAGATTTAGAAAATCAATTATTTGGTAAAGACAAAGGTTTAGGAAAAATAGTAACCGCCGATGATTCTATTCTGCTTACCGTGACGGGTGTACTGGAAAAAATACCGTCAAATTCTACTATTAAGGCCGATGTTTTGCTGCCCATGCAGCTTTTGGCTGATACAGAGGGGTTTAAGCAAGGCGCTAACTGGTACAATACTTTTGCTTACAATTACCTGCTTTTGCACGAAGGCGCCGACCCTAAAAGGTTAGATCAGAAAATAAAAAGTATTTTTCAGCAATATGCCCCTCCGGAAGCAAAGGTAAACACGGTTAAAACTGCTCCCTTTGCGCAAATTACCCAGGAAGGCGATACCAATATAAGCACTATTATTGCCGGAGCTGTTGCGGCGGCAATATTTATCCTGCTGATTGTAATGGTTAATCTCCTCAATCTGAATGCAGCTACCATGTTTAGCCGAACAAAAGAAGTGGCCGTACGGCAAATGCTTGGTTCGGGTAAACGAACTATCATCGCGCAGTTTTGCATAGAAAATACGCTGATTATTTTAGTTTCTCTACTAACCGGCTATCTATTCTTTACAAATTTTTTATTGCCCCAAATGAATAAAATAATAACTCCCAATTTTGGAGAATTATTATTTCAGTGGCATCAGGATTATCTGCTGTTTCTCTTGTTTGCCCTATTTATGCTGGTCCTCATTGTTATGGCCGGTTCCTATCCGGCCCTGCATTTAACCTCCGTAAAAGTAACCGACACCATAAAAGGAAACATTAGCAGCAAGGGAGATAAAAAATCCGTCCGGAATACCTTTATCGGCTTACAATTTACTTTGGCTATAATACTGATTTGCGCAGCCTTAATTTTAAACCAGCAGATTGGTTATATGAAAATGGCCTCGCTGGGTTTCGACAAAGATAACGTAGTAGTAGTTAATCTGGATCTGGCTTTTAAAAATCCCCAGGCAGCGGCCGGCCGGTTCGATGCAATTCTAAATACATTGCGCAACAACCCTTATGTAAAATCATTTTCAACTACCCAGGAAATTCCTACCCAATACTGGGAAAACTATAATGATTATATAGATATAGAAACAAATAAAAAAGTTAAGCTCCGCCAACCAGGCGTGGATGCCGGATTTGCCCGCACTTTTGGGATACCGGTTACGCAAGGCAGAAATTTTAATGAGGCTTTAGCCGCCAGTGAAGGAAAAAACATCATCCTGAATGAAACTGCCGCTAAAGCATTTGGCTGGACAGACCCCATTGGCAAGCAAATAAAATCGGGCGGCGGCAATGAGGAAGCGCTGACCGTTATCGGGGTAATAAAAGATTTTCACTACAGCGATTTACAAAAACCGATTGAACCTTTGGTGCACGCTTATCGCGGAAAAGCAGGCCTAAACAATAGTAAATATCTAAGCATAAACCTGGATATGCGCCATAGTAAGGAGATTTTGGCCAGCATCGAAAAGCAGTTTAAAGATATGCCCGCCAAAAGGCCTTTTACTTACCATTATATGAATGACTTGGTGGGAGATCAATATAATCTGCTTTCGGGCATTTTAAGAATAACCAATTATGTGGCCTTCCTCACCATTGCCATTGCCTGTATGGGCATGCTGGGGCTTATTGCATTATCTACGCGCCGCCGGGTTAAAGAAATAGGTATCCGGAAAGTACTGGGCGCAAGCGTATTGGATATTACCACGCTCATTTCCAAAGATTTTATACGGATAATCTTGGCCGCTACAATTGTTGCTACGCCTATTGCCTGGTATGCTATGAATATATGGCTGAAAGATTTTGCTTATCGAATAGAAATACAATGGTGGATGTTTGCCCTGGCCGGGGTACTGGCAATATTTATCGCCATGATAACCATAAGTACCTTAGCTATTAAAGCCGCAGTAGCCAACCCGGTAAAGAGTTTACGCACGGAGTAATATACCTGTAATTCCTGGTTCCAAATTATAAAACTATGCTAAAAAATTATCTTAAAATAGCCTTCCGCAACCTGCGGCGCAACAAGGCTTTCTCGGCAATTAATATTTTTGGACTAGCTATTGGGATGGCTACCTGCCTGGTAATTTTGCTTTTTATAAGCAACGAACTCAGCTACGACCGTTATAACACGAAGGCTGACCGCATCGTGCGCGTGGTTTTCCAAGGCTCTATTCAGGGTGAAAAAATGGCCGAAGCGCACGTAATGCCACCTGTAGCGCAAACGCTACGGGCAGATTATCCCGAAGTACAAGAGGCCACCCGTTTACGCAACTACGGAACGCCCCGCGTTACCTACAAAGATAAATCCTTCCGGGAAAATGCTTTTGCGTTTGTCGACTCAAATTTTTTTCAAGTATTCACGCTGCCTTTTCTCCAGGGCGACCCCAGAACTGCCTTAGCAGAACCAAATACTATTGTTATTTCGCAAACGGTGGCGCAAAAGTATTTTGGCTCGGCTAACCCAATGGGAAAAATACTTTTCTTTAAAGATTATAATACTTCCCTGAAGATAACCGGCGTAATTGAACAAGTACCCGTTAATTCGCACTTTGATTTTGATATTTTTGCTTCCATGGCCAGTTTTCCGGAAGCTAAGTCTCCGTCCTGGATGATCTCAGAATTTTATACCTACTTGGTGCTGCCTAAGAATTACGATTATAAACAACTGGAAGCTAAATTGCCCCAGGTGGTGGAGAAGTATATGGGCCCGCAACTATTACCGGCCATGGGCATGAACTTAACCCAATTCCGGCAAAGAGGCAACAACGTTGGCTTGTTTCTGCAACCCCTCACCAGTATTCACCTCCGCTCAAAATTAAAGGGAGAACTGGGATTAAACGGCGATATCCAGTACGTGTATATTTTCGGCAGCATTGCCGTAATCATGCTGCTGATTGCCGGTATCAATTTCATGAATCTTTCTACCGCGGGGGCTGCTAAACGGGCCAAAGAAGTAGGCATCCGGAAAGTAATGGGTTCGGTTAAAGGTGAATTAGTACAGCAGTTTTTGCTCGAATCGGTACTGCTGACTGCCATTGCATTATTACTGGCGGTGCTGTTGGTGCAACTAACCTTACCGCTTTTTAACGACCTGGCCGGAACAAAATTGACCCTGAATATTACCGCTAATCTCTGGCTTTTGCCGGGGCTGTTGTTGTTAGGTTTGCTCGTGGGCGTGCTAGCGGGCAGCTACCCAGCTTTTTTCCTTTCTTCGTTCCGGCCGGTAGCCGTACTGAAAGGCCGGTTTAATTCTGGTAAAAAAAGTTTGAGCTTACGTAGTGGTCTGGTAGTTTTTCAGTTTTTCATCTCGATTACCCTTATAGTTAGTACCACGGTAGTATACCGGCAACTGCGGTATATTCAGAATAAAGAACTAGGTTATAACAAAGACCAGATATTACTAATTCCGGAATATGCCTTGGGCAATAAAGCCGAAGCGTTCCAACAACAACTCCAACAAGATCCTCGGGTAGTTAGCGTGAGTACTTCCGGTTATTTACCGGCCGGCCCCAGCAATAACAATAACTTCACTGTTTACCCCGACGAAAATACAACCCAGTTAGTAAAAACGCTGCGGTACGAGGTAGACGAGCAGTATATTCCCACCCTGGACATGAAATTGGCGGCTGGCCGTAATTTTTCTAAGAACTTTGCTACCGATTCTTCGGGTATTATTTTAAACGAAAAAGCGGCGGCTGTATTTGGCTGGGGAAAAAATGCGTTGGGGCATACGCTTACTTCCACGAATAACGAGGGTACTAAATCTACGTACCGGGTAATCGGGATAGTGAAAGATTTTCATTTTAAATCGCTGCACGAACCTATTTCTCCTTTGGTAATGACGCTGGGTAATACTTCCGGTACGCTGATTGCAAAAGTAAAAACCCAGGATATGGCCGGCTTATTAGCAACCACCAAAAATCAGTGGCAGCAACTAACGGCCGAAGAACCTTTTTCTTATGCTTTCCTGGACGAACGTTTTGCCGAAGCTTACCAGGCCGAACAAAAGCTGGGCAAAATATTAGGCATTTTTGCCGGACTTACCATCTTTATTGCTTGTTTAGGTTTGTTTGGCTTAGCCACCTTTACGGCCCAGCAGCGCACCAAAGAAATTGGCATCCGCAAAGTATTAGGGGCCTCGGTAAGCAGTATTATCACCATGCTTTCTAAAGATTTTCTCAAACTGGTTTTCATCGCTAATATTATTGCCTGGCCCCTGGCCTGGTATGGCATGCACCAATGGCTGCAAGATTTTGCTTACCGCATTGATATTTCGTGGTGGATATTTGGTTTGGCTGGAGTAGCCGCCCTGCTGATTGCATTGCTCACCATTAGTTTGCAGGCGATTAAGGCCGCTGTCTCCAACCCGGTAAAGGCATTACGGAGCGAGTAATTAAGCTTTTAAATTTTAGATTCTACAACTATGTGGTACAGCTATTTTAAAATTGCCTGGCGCAATTTGTTTCGCCAGAAGGCTTTTTCTTTCATTAATATTTTGGGCTTGGCAATTGGCCTGGCTTGTAGTATTCTTATCCTGCTTTGGGTGCAGGACGAATTAAGCTACGACCGCTTTCATGCCCAGGCCGATAATTTGTATCGCATTACTTGCACTACGCCGGATATTAAAGCCGCGGTAAGTAGCGCGCCTTTGGCGGCAGCGTTAAAGGAGCAACTACCCGAAGCTGTCAATACAGTCCGGCTAATTAGTTCTAGTAATTTATTTAGCGTAGGTACGCGCAAATTTGAAGAAAAGCGCGTGTTTTTTGCCGATACCAGCTTCCTGGAAATGTTTTCTTTCCCGCTCCTGCAAGGAGATCCTAAAACAGCCCTGCACCGCCCGGACGGCATATTAATTACCGAAGAAATGGCCAAAAAGTATTTTGGGAAAGCAGAAGCTCTGGGCCAGATCATCCGCAAAGACAACCAGGATAATTTTACCGTAACCGGCATCCTGGCTAATGTTCCGGCCAATTCGCATTTGCAATTCGATTTTATCTTACCCATGGCTTTTATAGCCCGAACCAACCAGGATTTAAAAGAAAACCGGTGGGGTAACTTTAATTTTTACACTTATGTCCAGCTCCACCAAAACACGGTTTCTTCTGATGCAGTCTTACCAAAGCTGAACCAACAAACAAGCCGCATTTTTAAACAGCATTTACCGGAGATGCAGGTAGTTTTCCAGCTACAGCCCATAAGCCGCATTCATTTGTATTCTAATCATTTATTGCGCGATTTTCCCGGCAGTGGCAGTATCCAGTACGTGCAAATATTTTTAATAGTGGCCCTCTTTATTCTGGCCGTAGCATGTATCAACTTCATGAACCTGACTACGGCCCGATCGGCCCGCCGGGCCAAAGAAGTGGGTTTGCGTAAAGTAATTGGCGCGCGCCGTAACCAGCTTATCTGGCAATTTTTAGGCGAATCTACTATTATTTCTGTCTTGGCCCTGTTGCTGGCAATTATTCTGGTACTAACGTTGCTGCCGGTATTTAATAACTTAACGGGTAAATACCTAACTGTTAATTTCCGGGATGTACGATTCCTGGGTGGCCTGCTGGGAATTGCGCTGGTAACCGGGCTGCTTTCCGGCAGCTATCCGGCTTTGTTTTTATCCGGTTTTCTGCCAATAAATGTTTTAAAAGGGCAGGTAAAGGTAGGAACCGGTAATATACTTTTTCGCAATTGTTTGGTAGTTACGCAGTTTGTAGTGTCTATTATATTGCTGGTGGGCACGGCTGTGGTATACCAGCAATTGCACTATATTCAGAACAAACATTTAGGCTTTGATAAAGAAAACCTGGTTTATACACCTCTTACCGGTGAGCTATGGCATAAACAACAAGCCCTGAAAACCGCATTAAATCAAAACCCACTTACCAATGCGTTTACCATTGTATCTGATTTACCCACCAATCTTATTACTGGTTCCATCAATGTATATTGGGAAGGAAAAGATCCGCAAGCCCAGCCGGTTTTCCCCGATATGGCGGTAGACGAAAACTTTATTTCGGTCTTTAATATGAAGCTATTGGGCGGCCGGAGCTTTTCGAAAGCCTTAAAGTCAGACACGGCTAATTACATCGTAAACGAAACG
>Ga0210040_10008728_pt1 | contig 11925 bp, 9 predicted proteins | sample CryGeyCG12114_NA_FD_185462 | JGI IMG/M metagenome (GOLD analysis project Ga0210040, IMG submission 185462) | Groundwater microbial communities from aquifer - Crystal Geyser CG19_WC_8/21/14_NA (SPAdes) (version 2) | ecosystem: Environmental > Aquatic > Deep subsurface > Groundwater | place: USA... | reverse complement strand
TGGGCGCTCATATTTGTAGTTTGTTATTTGATAATGACAATAATGGTAAATTGTAGGACTGCACTCTGACACTAATCATGTGAGAACAATGATTAGTTAAAAGTTCATGTTGTATTCATATAGGTTATCATGTCATTTCACGAGTCTTATTGGCAATGGCTACTTTTGAATTGGTTTCTAACCAGAACCAGGCAACCACCGCTTTAGTATAACTAACGACTATTGTTTCCACTGCTTGTTGGAATGTGATAAAATATGCTGCATGTGGTTATTATTATTTGCTTGCTACCCATACAAGTAGATCAGAAGACGATGACCTGATGGGAATGACCGGGACTCACGAATTGTGTGAAACACCCGGAATTGGATTATTACAAGTAATGCTGGATCCCGTATCATTTGAAACTTGTGACACTGTGTTTGCGACAAGTGAATATGTTTTTGGTGTGGGCAATAGTATATTGGCTGCAGGAGTGGACAAGAATGAGCCATGTACTGTACATTGGTGTATGACCTGTGGTCAAGGCTTCATGAATGGTTCAGTAGAAACTCAAGTGAAAACTTGCACTTTTGCTTGTGAAAAACATGTGAGCACTGATGTCCAGACAGAAAGAAGGGATGACAAGTGTATTTGTAAACGAAGGGAGTATGATTTAGATGATGACTTATTGGACACAAAGAAAAAATTGACAAGCCAATTGAGTAGAAAAAAAGCTTGCTTTAATGCTTCTAGCCGGTACAGTGTATTATTTTTTTTCTTCTTGTGATTGGATTAGTAGTTATAGTTTGTTAGTTAGTTAGTTACTATACTATTGCCTTTGACCTGCTGATTGAACTTATTATTGAATTATATGACTGCCTAAGTTGGGAACTGTGGTTACTTTTAGTTCGTGTGTAGTTTGTAATGAAAGTATTTTTTTTCTCTCTCTTTTAATCAACAGGTCTAGTTTATCAGATCAGAAGGGAACTTCTGACACACATGGTTCAAAATCCACATCAGAGTCAGGACAATCCTCAAACAGTCAAAGTAAGTAAACGAACCAACTTACTGTATTTATATAGGTTTAGTTATATAGTTAGTTAGTTTGCACTTTGTTTTTCTTTCATTCTTTGTGTGAAAGCCATTGAGCTGGTGGTGAGAGAAAGTCAAGTTCAGGAGAGTTTTAGTTGAGCTCACCTTTCTCCCTGTGCGGTATATTATAGTTGGTCCGTAGTTTTAGTTAGTCATTGAGAGACGTGCACGTGCAATTTTGTAATGGGGGAACCTTTTTGCAGATGAAAGGAAAAAACCGCACATCAAAAAGCCGCTGAACGCTTTCATGTTGTACATGAAAGAGATGAGAGCCAAAGTTGTTGCTGAATGTACGCTTAAGGAGAGCGCCGCCATTAATCAAATACTCGGACGAAGGGTAAGAATTAAAGTTAATTTCCCAATCTTGTATATACATTTTCTCTCTCTCTATTTTTCACTTTCCTTTTTTCTCTCTCCCTGGAAATGAAAAAAAAATCATTTTTAGTCATTTGTTGGAACACTACATAGTACATGGTGTGTGGTGTCAAAAGAAATTACAGTTTTCGAGATGAAAAATAAATGCTCATCATCGACATCATATTATATAGCTGGTCATTGAACATTTTGCACCTGTTAGTTAGTTGGTTTTTTTACACGGTTTTTGTTGTCCGTTTTTTTGTTTCCGTTCCGTTTTTGTGTTTGAGTGGGATTTGGGGGACTGGCTCTAGAGTCAATCTGAGGGTGATAAAAATATTTAGTTAATTGTACACGTATTGTATGTAATGCATATAGTGGCATTCATTATCACGAGAGGAGCAAGCCAAGTATTACGAAAAGGCTCGCCAAGAAAGACAACTCCACCTGCAGATGTTCCCGGGTTGGTCAGCTAGAGATAACTATGGGTACGGTACCAAAAAGAAGAAACGAAAGAAAGAGAAAACTTCCGATGGAGGTATTGTGCACATGAATTTGAAAGCGGAGGGAAAATTTTTTTCAAAAATTTTGAGAGATATTGTTGTATCCATCAATATTTGTTTTCACACGCACACACACAGACACACGGATATAGTCAGTCAGTCAGTCAACTCTTAAAAATTCCATTCCCTTTGATTTATATCGTATGTTTTTTGTTTGTTGTTGTTTTTTTTTTGGTTTTTTTTCATTTATATTTTTTTCTCGCTATTAGTAATGAATTGTTATTGTTGTTGGTGTGTACAAGTTTTCAAAGAAATGATCAACCCATCGGTATATTATTAATATGTATTTGTATGAAAAGGGTGAGCAGACTGTATTTTGACTGCCAAGTTATTTCGCTTGTTCATCAAGAACAAAAACGGGCACATACTTGAGTAAGTATGTGACTCTGTGTGTTGTCACAAGAGTTGCCACAGGACAAAAAACAAAAAAAATATGCGAGTGTGTTATAAAATGGACAGAGATTTGCACAAAATACTCCTTCTGTAGTTTTCAGTAATTCTGACGTTCCTTGTTGATGATGGAGACTATAGACTGTATTGTTGAAACGGAATAGAATTGTCATATATAAATCTCTGAACTAAGTAAGGTGCAAAGTGTTTGATATGGAGACAAGTATAATATGATTATAGTTTCATATAGGCTAACTATATTGGATGTTGAAGCAAATAGACTGCAGATTTTTTTTACTGTTGTTTCCTTCCTTGTTTTTTATCTTTTCTTTGGTTGTTCATTTGGTATTTTTAACATTTTATATTTACTGATACTTGTTTGAAATTTGTGAAACTGTAGTGGCACGCACTAGGTCGAGAAGAACAAGCGAAATACTACGAGTTAGCCCGTAAAGAAAGACAGCTGCATATGCAGATGTACCCAAATTGGTCTGCTGCTCAGAGTAGAACACATCATGAAAAGAAGCGGAAGAAAAAGCAAGAGAAACTTGATGGAGGTATATTATATTCTATAAAGAAAAAAAACGCTTCTTATTTTGTTGCTATCTCTATAACTTAAGTAAAGGGAAAGTTATATTGTGGCGCTAACTGCCGATGGGTTGAGTTTTTTTTTGGAATGACTGACTGGGAGAAATCCGTCTGTGAATTCAAATATTTGGCTCATGTTTTGTATGCTTAGTTAGTTAGTTAGTTAGTTAGTTAGTATGGGGGAAGGATAATATTGTGTATGTAAAATGTGTATATTGAATTGACTTTGCAGGGAATAGCATGAAAAAATGTCGTGCCAGGTATGGACTGGATCAGCAAAATCAATGGTGTAAACCATGCAGGTAATTTGGAAGACTTTTTTTGTTTTATAAAGTAGAATTTTGGTTGTTCAAGAATATAAGATAGTTAGTTAGTATAATGGTGTTTTTGACTGGGTTGTGAAAGTTTACACGGGTTAACAGATAGGGATGTAATGTGAAAGTTAAAGAGTAATGTTTTTGGAGTAGGGAAGAAAAAAAAAGTTTTTCCTCTGTGAGAAGACACGAACAGTCTGTGTTTTGTATGCTTTCTTGATTCCGTTTTTTCATTGCAAGTTGTTGTTCATGAGTTGAGAATGCGCTTTTTTTAGGATTTGTATACGTATATTTTCCTCGTGTTTTTTCTAGAGTGTGACTTTTTTTGGATATGACATGGCTGACATTTTGATATACTTTTTATGATTGTCTCTATCTCTACTGGGCTTTTGGTTGGAATGATATCATTATTATTATGTGATTTGTTGTGTATATAATATACTGTGACGGGGATTTTTTCGGGAGTTGAGAAAAAAAGAGTGCATTTCAGAAAATGTGTCTTCCCCCATTTTGTTGGGTGTGTAATATAATGAGAGTCTAAAGTTTGCGTGTCAAAGCAGAAGAATTCACTCGGTAGTTATACTTACAATGGAGCATATGAATGTAGTATGCGGGCTATATCTAAAAGTAAGTTAGTGTACTGTTGTCATCACTGTTACTTACTGCATACTTTGTAATCTTGTATTATTATGAGTATTTTGAAATTGGACTGTTCAAATGAGCTCAGTTTTTTTGAAATCCAAATTAACAAAAGTCAATGTATGGTTGGGGCAAATTGAGTTTTTGTTTTTGAGTTTTCTACTTTTGATTGCGATGTTTTTTTTTGTTTTTTTTTTGGAACTCATAGAGGAAATGAAATTTTATGTAACCTTGCTATACTAACCGAAAAGCAACCCTTGAAAAGTATTGGCAGCGGAGTTCACAACTCATTTTTAGATGTTAGACGCATGACACATTTTCTGAAATTCTTTTTGTGTGTAGAACTGGAGATTGTGTTTACTTTTTTCGGATGGTAGTGATTTTTTGTATGGTGATGAAAAGGAGCGCACTTTTTAGTTGGTAGTCATAATATGAGAGTACATTTTTAGTCTATAGCACAGTAATACTCAAATTATGTTTAGTGTCATGCATATAGTATATTCTCATTTGCATGATTTTATCATAACGGTTTGTAGCCAGTAGTTGTATATATATTATATAGTTTTGAACACTGACAAACTAAGCTATAACTTTTGATTTCACATTGCTTTGGAATGCAGTATTAGTAATAGTTACTTTTTCAACTCTATAGCTTGAGTAGTCGTAGAAAAATTTACAAACTTATGATTTTCTTACTTTGTTTTGTACGTGTCTTCTACCACCCATCTGTATTGAGGGAAACCCCTAAGTAGTGACTAAAAAAACTGACCCAAATTTTATAACTTGCCCAGAATACTATACATTGATGAGTTTTAAAAGATTTGTTGAGTAGTCGAGTCTTTTACTCAGAATACTAATTGACTTTTACTAAACCAATGTTTGTATGGTGACTATGCTGAAAAGAATGATATGCTTTCTGACTAACTAACACACTTCTTATGGCATGGTCCTCTGGAACTATCATAATTTCTAGCCCATCGCTTCAGTCCTCCCCTGGTCATGGGAGCTTAAACTTGGTGAATACTTCCCTCTATGGAATTTCCAGTGCTTCAACTAACAACAATAATACTAATAACAACAACAACAATGGGCTTTCCTTGGCCAGTGATGGGACCGGGAACAATAGTGGTGGCTCCAGTAGTAATGCCAGTGGGAATGTGCCCAACAATAATGGGATCAACAGTAGTACCAGTAGTAGCAACAGTAGCAGCACTAATGTTAGTAATGGCAGTAGTGGGGGCAATAGTAGTGGGCTCATGGGGGGCCCTATGGGCTCATCCTCTAGTGGTCTCCATACTGGGGGTGGCATGGTCCATCATCATCATCATCATCACATGGCCATGGGCTCTAGTGCTTTGGGTGGTGGGGGCATTGGCAATGGACTGCACACGGCTGGGGGATTACCCATCTCGTCTCCCATCACGGAGCCAACCTATGTGAACCTTTAATTGGGTTGACTCAAGATTTAGATTGGTTAGTTAGTTGGTTGGCTACAAGGATAAGATTGATACAATGAGAGGATTTTTTGGCGTTATTTAGTATTGTTTGGTGCCAAATATTCTGTCTGTTATATTTGAAGGACTTTTGGATGTTAGTTAGGTATAGTTAGTGGGTGTGTTTGCATTCTAAACGAACTACTAACTGTTTCAGGTATTAATGATGAGTATTATTGAATTTCTCTGTGATACTAACTAACTATTTAGGGAAGTTGTAATGTGAGTATTATTATCCAATCATGATATTGTGTTGTACAGTTATGGTTTTAGTTAGTTAGTGGGTTAGGTAGGTTATATAGTTCTAAGAGAAAGAATGAATTCTTGTGCTTTGAGACGTGGACTAAGTTTTGACGTTGAACGGAAGATTTGAAAAAAGTTGAAAAGGAGGTACTGGTTTAAAACGGAATATAATATAGAATGCATGGATTCATATGGTTTGGTTTTGTTTGCACTACAGAATGCCCTGTTTTTGGTTTAGTTACTCGGATGAGTTTATTAAATACAATGCTTGGTGTAGTTTTTTTAAAGTTTTTATTATTTGAGTGAGTGTGTTGAATGGATTTGAGTATTAATGATGGTTTTGTATTTTGCAGGAGAAAGAAGAAATGTATTCGGTACCTGGAAGGGGACAATGGGAATGGGAGTTGTATTGGCAGTCCGGATGATAATTTAGGCTCAGTTGGGAGCACTGGAGAAGCTGTGACGCCGGATTCCAAAACTGGAGGGGAATCCGATATGGACAAGTCATCTTCTGATATTGGCATGTCCAGTCCTAGTTTTAGTCTCACTTCACCTGGTATGTTTTTTGATTATAAGGGTGCAAGATATGATTTTGTATGTGTTTGAGTTTGTGACTAAAAGTTTTATTTTGGGTTTTTAGGAGTTTCTCTCCCTTCACCAGCACTTACGAGCCCACCGGGTATTATGCCGTCTCCGGCAAGCCTAGCCAGTCCCGCCATCTCGATTCCTAGTCTGCAGTCACCAATGACTCCATCCATGTCAGAGGATCGGCATCCTACATCCTCAGTGGCGAGTTCCACATCCTCCTCTTCCCTGATTGGTCTCTCTTCTTCGGCTACAACGTCATCAGTGAGCACGTCCTCATTTCTAAACAGTAATCATGGAAGCAATCATCACCACCTCTCGTCTTCCCCACCCAGTAGTTCATCAAATCATCATCATATAAAGTCGTCCTTTCCTTTTGGATTGCCGGGTCTGTTTGGGCATAGTTCGCCCTCGTCCAATGGTTTCCCTATGTTCCCAATGCCCATGAACTTGAAGGGGTTGCCTCGGAACCCGGTGGGTGCCAATCCGCATGATATCAACAACCCATTGAGTATCAACCAGTTGACTGGTCAGTGTGGGACGAACTCGCCGTCAAGTTCCACTTCCTCCCTGAGCAGTGTGCGCAGTAGCTCTAGTGGGAGCAGTAGTAGCAACCATGGGAGCAGTTCTCATCACCATAGCAACCACAATAGGAGTGGCCATGGGAACCAGCCCTACGGGCGACACAGTAGTAGTGGCAAAAGTCGAATTCGTGATTTCGGAAGTGGCAATGAGAATGTGAAAGTTGACAATGGAACCTCCTCAGGAACCAATGGGGGTGGCAGTAGTAGTAGCAGCAATAATAATGCTACGGCAGCCTCTGTCGTAATAGGTGTATCTTGATTTGGTTGATTTTTTGGGTCCCTGTGTTGGGGTTTGATTTTGTAGGGATTTATAGATGATACGTTATTTGAATTAGTGCTGTTTATCACCAAAAATAGAGATGCAATCTTCTTAAGCTGCTGTCTGTATTATGATTACTGTTCGTATTTTTAGATCCCCATGTACGGGAGTACTATATATTTGATGAGTTGAGTTCAAATCAGTTTTTTTTACAACTTCTACTGGGTATTTATTTTGTTGTCAAGATTTTGTGATCTCAGGCTGTACTATAGAATACAATGGAGGATGTGGAAGGAGAGTATAGTCAATATTAGTATGTGTTGTGGTGTGGGAAATGATGGGATGAAAAAATAGGGCATTTTGAGGGAGTACGAATGTTCTATGTATTTATATTGACGAGTTTGTTGGAGCATATTTGTGTATACTTATATTTTTGTGCCATTTTTTGTAATTTTCTCTTGACTCGCTTAATAATCAATGAATTTTTAGACAATCAGTTAAATACTTTTGATTTACAGCTTAGGGAAGACTTTTAGTTTGGAACATTTAACACGTGATCATTTATATCGGGCCGATTGCAATGTTACAAAAGTTATTTGTACAGAAAATTGCGAATTGACATTTATTTATTCGCCGTTATAATTTTATTCATTCCGATTTTAGTTTTAATTCAATGATTTGACAATGATTTTATGCATGCTCTTGTGTTAATGTACAATGCAAGCGTTCAAAATTGATGCTTACAGTAGTTTTGACAACTACTGTATACTTAATGTATAATTATGAATGGTACTCGAAAAATTATGACGTGTTACCTCTATTGATATTGACAGTTCTCTACTAAGTTACTAACTAACTAACGCAAATTATTTACTCGTTTTATGCTATTTCCATTTGTTTGAGTTCTGGATGACTAAATCTACATAGTATTTAACATGCAGTGTACCTTTATAATCTAATGGAGTAGAAGTTTTCGTTACTAAACATGGAAACCCATATCTCGTTCATATTTATTATTAGTAACTTAACTACTTACTAATACTTAAGCTAACTAATGAATTACAACTACCATTTAAAATCAATGTGTAATTTATATTGTAATGAAAACTGAGTGAGTACAAGTTTTTGCTTGTTGAATTTAGTCTCGTCGTCAAAATTGTAGCATTTAGTTTAAAGTTAATTTATTGGTCAAGTTTTAGGTAGTTAGTTAGCTGGTTGTAAATGTAGGGAGAATGATGTAAGAGAAAATTTTTATGCGTGTGTAAAGTGGCATGTAAAGATATTTATGTATTCTATAGGCTACTAACTTGAGACATTGTCATTTCTTCAGAATGTAGCGTTAAGGTTAACAATATATTTGCCGATCGATTAATATGTGGCGTGACGATTTCAATTGAATCCAAGTTTTTAAAACAGTTTTTTATGAATTAGAATTTTTTTCTGTCCCTATACTTTGACTTGACATTAGTTTATTGAAATCTATTCATAAAATTGTTACTTTGGATATCTGTAGTTTCCTTTGTGGAGTGTGCAGAGCCCTCTATAGAATGCATTTGTATTTGTTAGTGTGATGAGTTTGTTCAATTACTGTAAAACAACAAGGTATTGTTTTGCTAAATGATAACTTGTTTATTGATAGAAAGTATACTATTGTCATACTTGGTGTAATGTATTTAGTTATAGTGACAAGGGAAGAAAAGAGTCTTGCTTAAGTGATGGACTATCAAAGCACTGAACAAAATATGTATTAAAAAACGTTTAGTTTATGGAAATGAAGTGATGTGCTAATAATGCAAAAAAATGTTTTGAAAATCGTAATAAAAAAAACTTTTTGTCACAAATAGATAATCATTATGTTGATTTGTTCATTTTAGTGTGCACAGTATAATATTTATGAATGGGGTCGCAAGAAACAAATAAATAAGCGATATTATGGCGGCTCAGTTGGGCGAAGTTTTATTAAATAAGTTTTTATTAAAATCTTTTTTTATATTTTTCCAACATTCTTTGTATTATCACATGCTATATTATAAACGGAAGTCAATATACATTTCAGACTGAATCAAATTTATGTTACAAAAGCTCACAATAAGGACAGAAGGTCAAAAAACTAAAATATCTAAATGTTCTCGTAACTATACTCGAGAAATATATTAAGCGGTTTACGAACTATAACATTTGTTCCGAGTCTTTGCGTTCATTCATATATTCTATGCATGCATTTTAGCAACTACTGTATACTTATAACCTAGAAAGCGATTCTATTTTCAGTCCAATTCACACATGCTTAAGATATAAATATTTTTTAGTCTACCTATAATCAGGCACTTTTCGTTGCCTCTTTACACTGGTCCATAGTTTACATTTGTGACGGTATCATTATCACCATTTTGAGCAAAAATCGTGTCTTGATGGATTACTGTGGTTGTTGCCAATACATTATCCCCATTCTCTTCTATTACTGTCGATTCGAGTACAGTTTTTTCAACCATATTTGTCATATTTATGATGGAATCGGGTGGGTTTGTGATCATCTCAGTTTGTTGAGCAAAAACTTGAGTGTTGCACTCTACAGTAGTGGGCAATGGCTGCACATATTGGCTTTTGGGCTGGAAAAACAATTTGCGGATCAGGGTTGAAGAAATAGAGGCTACTTGCTTCTTCTTGTCGGAATCTGCATGGGTTGTAGATGATTGGTAATTCACTGCCACCTGCGATAATAAAACAAACGGTTTAATCTACAGAATGTTTGAGATTGGCGCCGGTGAGACGAAGTGGAGATTTCGAAATCAGTATTCGACGCCTGTGACTTTATTTGCAGGCAGAGGCAAAAAGTTCTCACTGTTTAGTGAAAGATTTAAAGAGGTTATGAATGAATTTGCTTACCTCTCGGGCTACTGTAGTGAACAAGTCGAGGATATCCATTGTGAACGCATATTTGTTGAAAACCTTGCATACTGATTGAATAAACCAGGAACCTTCCTCCGGATTCCGCCAAGAATAGTATCCTAAGTAAGTCATAAAATCCATAATTAGAGATTGTTAGTTATAATTATAATTTACCTCGCTATCACTTTATAATGTATACGAAATGAGTGATAAGTGAAATTGAAATGTATAAAGTTTTGTGCAAAATCCTACCTGGTGGACAACTAAATGCTACGACTACATCGGCTGCATTTGGAATCATATATGAGAATGTTGCAGAATCGATTACGTCTGAAGTTGGCGGTAAACTATCCTTTTTCTGGAGCAATAATGTAGTGCCGTGATCGTATTGAGTTCCGCGACATGCCTGTGAGATAGAAAGCGAGATATTAGTGAAAATTGCGGTTGCAAAAGCTATGGCAGTATTCATTAAATAAATCTCACCTGCATGATGAAGATTTTGGGTTTTGAAGCCAAAGTAGTACATTTGTGAGCTTCAAAATTTTCCCAAATCAGATTCACTGGAATTTGAGTCCCGTCGCTGACATACACTGTATTTTTCTCTCCGTGAGTCATCACAGCTACTAGTAAGCAATCACATTCTCGATGATTATCTTTTCTAGCTGTATTTAAAAAAAAATAGTTTTTATTTTCTTTATCATTGACATAATTTTAAGAGCTTTATTTTTTTAAATTACCTCTGGTTAAAACGTCCCAAAATTGGATACTATCCAAATCATTGTATACTTCTACTTCAAATCCCAATCGTTCACAACAGTCTTTTAGAGAATCTCTATCTTTTTCAGATCCTTTGCGAGGCTCAAGATTCAAATCTAATAAACTAGTATTTTCCTATGATAAAAAAATTCCTATTATGCTTCATAATTGAATATTATAGAGTAGATGTATTTTTTAGTGGAATATAGTTAGATTATGTATAAGTTCTACTTACCCAGCGTTCAAAATTGAAAATCAACGCTTTTCCAGTCCTCTTATGGTCCATTTTATAGTTGGGATCATTTTTAGAGACGGGATAATACTCCATTTCAGGATTTTGAGTCCCATATTCAGTCACGTCTGTGTTTGCCGCCATGTTGGGGACTGTGCAATTAATTTCATTCAGAATATGCTGTCTGGTCCTAAAAAGAAATAAAATTCAATTTAGCATTCATTTTTGGTATGCTTGCTTATTATTTTACTTTCACTTCACCGCTATTGTTAGTTATAGTGAATTATGAGTGTTTCAATAAGCCTCGAAAATTCAAATTGCCTTATGCATTTATAGCTTCAATTTTTACTAAAAATCAATTCAACCGTCGTTTCTTAATTTTTGTAACTATTTAAACTAATACTTACCGACTGGAACTTCCATTATTTCCATCAGCCTCACTTTTTTTTTCGTCGTTACGAACTACAGGCCGTTCCTCCTCTTTGTTTGAAAAAGAACTTTTATTGCACGCGCAAGTGCACTGGCAATTGTTGCGCTTTTTCTGCTTCTGTTTCTTTTTGCCATTGCCAGATTCACACTCATACTTTTTGCGTTTCCGAAAGCAGCGAAAGAAGTTATCCATGTTTATAACAACTGGATTGCAACTCACTGATACTGATAAATACTTACTTACTTACTTACTTACAAAACTAACTTCGTGGCTTGAATGTAAAAGTAAGTATAGATCACTTTTACTGACTTAACTTATCTCGGTACAAATATTTATATTCACAATTCACTCGCAACTAACAAACAAATTCAAAATTTTATTGTAGACAAAATTTTTGTTTTGTGCTCCACTTGTAAGTACACTTGTTGCCTTCGATAAGTTCAAAAGACTACTGATGCTTATCCTACGTTGTATTACACCTTTAAGTTTTAGGCTTAAGACGTAAGATGAGTAATTTAGGCTCTCACTATAGCC
>Ga0210040_10008727_pt1 | contig 11926 bp, 10 predicted proteins | sample CryGeyCG12114_NA_FD_185462 | JGI IMG/M metagenome (GOLD analysis project Ga0210040, IMG submission 185462) | Groundwater microbial communities from aquifer - Crystal Geyser CG19_WC_8/21/14_NA (SPAdes) (version 2) | ecosystem: Environmental > Aquatic > Deep subsurface > Groundwater | place: USA... | reverse complement strand
ATGAGTATTATATGCGCAGGTAGATGCAGTATGCAGTTTAGGGTGCCATATACTGGGATAGAATGGTATATTTGATTTTTGTGTTTTCTTTGGTCGACAGGGACAATTTCCGGAAATGAGGAAGAAGATCGAGAAACGTGGACGCAAGTTGGTGGATTTTGATGGGGAACGTCATGCCCTCCAAGCGCTCCAATCGAATCCAAGACGGGCTGAGGCCAAGTTGACCAGACAGAGGGAATCTCTCGAAGCTGCCAAACATACCTATGAAGTTAGTTAATTATCTAAAATGGCTTAAAAAGGAGTCCTCCTATAGTTAAAGTGAATGAAATGTGTGCTCTTTTGTTTTAGATGATGAACTCTGAGTTGCACCATGAACTGCCCGCCCTGTACAACTCTAGGATTGTGTTCCTTGTGAGTGCCATGAGCACTTTGTTTGCTTCAGAACATATCTTCCACTCGGAAAATTCAAAGGTAACCAAACTTTGTTAGTTAGTCAGTGCGCTAACTATGAGTATGGTGTTTCCCTTAATCCCATTCACTGGCTATGTACTGTGTGCTATGCAAGGTTTTAGCTGTTTATATGGGTACCTGGTTTGGTTGTTGTAATTGGATTTAGTGTACCAAATTATACATATGTACACTCACTTGGTATGTATCACGCCTATGTTATTGTAGTCATTGTTTGTAGTTTGCAGGCATGCTTTTTGGGTATACACCCTCCTTTTGTTTCCATGTGTGATATTGCATGCTTTGATCTCTTGTCGTGGTTTTCATCTCACTTCCTTTGTATTCGCATGGGTGACCTTTGCTTTTGCATTCTCCAGCCCCAGCGGCAAATAGTTAGAAAGTACGTATTATGAATTAAGCGATATGAAATTCGCACTATAAGCACTTAATTTTTAGCATGGTGCATATTTATGTGAGAGCTGATCTCACGTTGGGAATTATGCTTTTCATATTTTGCTTTTACCTGCCTGAAATGATTTTTTGATTGGATTTCTGTCTTCGATGGTTTGCTTACTGAAGCTTTTAAATGTGATTTTCAGATATTCACTGAGCTGGAAGCAATTGTTGAAAGACTAGCAAAAGAAACTGGCAAGGGCCTGCATCACTTGAAGCCCTCAAATGCCATTCTGAATAGAAGAGCGGACACACCTAAAGGAGGTAATCAATAATTTTGCGTAATAATTTCTGAAAAGTCTTGTTAAATTTTTCCGTACATATCTTTTCCCCATGCCCGGACTTGCGCTCTTTCTCTCATCTTCTCCGCTCGCTCATTTTACAGTCCATATGCCTCGCATCAAAAACATGTTCCATTATTACATTCATTTTTAAACACAGAATGGGTTCGCTCTCATCATAAATATACATAATTCATTATGTGTCATGTCAGAGAAACTTTTAGCAAATCTTGTGTAGAAACCTACACATTTATGCGTATATCATGTATTTATCAATGCTTGGCAATATTAATATTATTTATTAAAAAATGTCTTCGTGACTTGAAATTTCCGTCCAAACTCTTTTGTACTAACTACATGTAAAAAATGACAAATTTGATAGCGATAAATTATTATTATTATTAAATTTCGGAGGTGAATGATGATGGGAAGACTTGAGCACTGTCAAAAATAACAAACTAACTCTCCTTAATAACTCGCCCATAATTGGAACTGACTTTTGCCCAAATCCCTTTGATCACTATGGTGGAAGATGCATGGTTTTAGTTTTGTCTTATTGTTTGGTTTTGTTTGCCGTGCTATTAACAAGGAGTGAATGGAGACACAACTAGTGAGAACAATGGCACATCCTCCAATAACAAACCAGTTAGTAACAGCAACACGACAAATGCATCCTCCTCCTCCTCCTCTGTGTCCAAAACACAGTCCATGAGTCCCACTCTGGAGGCCGTGTCTTCTTCTGTCCCTGAGGACGCTGCGAAGGAGAATGGCACCGGGCCTGCCCTGAATGGGAAAGCAGAGGCCTCGGACAGTGAACCTGTGGTGAGCGAAGAGAAAAAGAATGGACATGTGGACACTCCTGATGAGCCTAAAGAGGTTGGGGATGCTAAGAAGACAGAGAATGGTGATCCACAAGAGGATCCAAAAGGTAGGGCCTCTGAACAACAACAAGTGCACACACACGCACACATGATGAATGGGAAGATGGGGGAGGACTTGAACAATGGACATAGTGGGGACTTGACGCTTGACGAAAATGCAAACACATTGACAGTTGACAAGAATAAGTGTGACAAAGATGTGGGGGAGACTGATAAGAGTGTTGTTAGTAGTAACAGTGATGAGATGGGCTTAACAGGTGGAGATGGACTTGAACTGAGCATGGAGCGGCCCCAGCGGAGCTCAACAGCGCTCAAAAATGGATCCCTGGGCGAGAAGTCCGATAGGGACAAGAATGCTAGTACGTCCGGTAAGACACACATGTTAATGGACGACGCCATTTGTCAACCAAATAGTCATTGTATGCACGTTATTATTCTGGAGGGCTTTAGGTACTATTTAGGAATCTTTTTTAATGGAAACTAACAAAAAGCGCGTGTAATGTCTAGCTTCTGCAGCGCGCGCCATAACTTTAGGTGACGGACGTACGTTTCTAATAATGTGAATGGAAAGGGTCCATTGACTGGTTATTGAATAACACGACTTACGCACGGATTGTATTTTCATGTGCTTTTAGTAACTAATATTTTTGGATCTGTCTGTTTTAAGCGTGTGTTGCGTTGTTGTGTGTATTCCCTAGTTTTTTTCATATAACTAGAGGATTTAAAATTTTGGTTTGTTTTAGGAGTGCTGTACCGCGTGAGAGCCACTTATCGTTACCAGCGGGAAGACGAAGATGAACTTTCGTTTGATGCTGGAGAAATTATCAATGTGGTGGAATACGATGACCCTGAGGATCAGGTGATTTATGAGTTACTCAAACATCCGGTTTGAAAAGGACTGAATATGATTGTTAATGTGAGTTTAATTTTAATCTGTACAGGAGGAGGGATGGCTAATGGGCAGTAAAGACAATGGAGAAAAGGGAATGTTCCCCGCCAATTTCACGCGTCCACTCTAACTCTCCCAAATGAATGAATCTGTAATAGAAATAAGAATGTCCAGGGAATGCTGCGAACAAAATGTTGGACCGGAATCTTGATAAATATACATAAATATGTATTAATGTGTGCCTTGTTTGCATGGTGTTCAGTGACTGCGTAGTCTTTATAAAAACGGGACAATCATCTGTAAGTGCTAAAGTTATTGGAATGGTGGATTAAAAAAATGTTTACATAGTGTTAACAAGTGGCCTTGATTTGTTTTCCCTTCGAGATTATTCGCGTTTATTGTTGGCTAGCAATAATATATATGCAGTGTCCAGTGGTTGTACATACTATTTTATAGATATGATACGTTACGTGAGTGCCAAAACAGATACGCAGCTTAATGTACCCATAAGACAAAAAGTTGAGAATTATAAAAACAATGCGTAATTCAAGATCAGGGGAAATGCTGCTAATTACATATAATATTACATTTCTGTCGTCCGTCCTTGACTCTTATAGATTGTAGATCTGATTTTCGTACTGCAGTCCTTTTAGTATTACTTATTGAAATCTGATGCAAATGTATATGGGATTGCAAATGTACTTTACGTGAAACCAGCACTGATCACTGCAGAATAATTAAGTGTGTGCGTCGTATTATTTTGTGGAATACTCTTGTATAGCATAGGGAAAATTTTGTTGGTATAACTTTGCATAGCAAATTGTTTATCCAGTTGGCGTCAGTAAATCCTGTATTAATTTGTTTACTGAATACTGTAAGAGTGTATAATATAGTTAGGTATGGAGAAATGAATTCTCGAGTTTTAGTTAATTTTACTGATTGAGTGTATTTACAAGTCACAAAAGTTGATTAGCTAGCTGTGCAATGCTATTGTCATTAATAAAACTGTGCTCATAATAAAAATGGTAAAATTATGTGTGTGAGAGACATTGGAGAATTTGCCATTATTCATAAACGAGACTAATGGAAGGATGAAAGTATATTGATAACTTTGAGAGCTTAGTTAGATGAACTCATTTGTCGTGCGTTATTTAGATATGTTATGTTGACTTTAGTGTTCTTCGTTTGTAGCCTTATTGTGTCTTACATGGAATAGTCCGTAAAAATTGTAAACACTACTACTATGTAACTTGCTCTGTACTCTTCCCTATTTATGATGATGATCAGTAATAAAGACAATATAGAATGTTACATGAAAGGAGTTGTGTGCAGAGTTTTTGGGGGCACAAAAGATGGTAGTGTAGGACTTATTGTGTTCTCATAGTTATAGTTCTCAGGAATCAGTGGGGAGTAGTCAAAATATGAATAATGAAAGAAAGGGTGAAAGTTGATTTCTTTTTGCAAAATGCGCCTTAGTTGTAGTTAGTCCAAGGGAAACAATGAGGAATGAGAGCACATTTTGATTAATGAAAAGAATGCATTAGATAATGAACCGAGTTTGAGCCATATTATTATGGTTGGTTTCGTACCGTCTCCGTTCATGGAAGCGTTAGCATTGTCAAATAAGCCATGGAGTCTTTGGGAATACATTTTTGCAGTAAAAATTAGAATGCAACGGACGTTTTATTGCAGAATTTCCGGAAAAGTTTGCCAATATGTCGGCCAAATATCGATAAGATGGGATCCTGATGTCGCCGAATGATGGACATGTGAAATAGTTCATTTGCATTTCAAGAGCGAGTTCACATGGAGCCATTTTTAGACATCTCTCTCAATAATTTGGGGCTCTGTCCATTATTTGAATCTTTTTAGTTCTCCTGACTGGTTGACTGATTTTGGAAAACGTAGCAATTGAAAATAGTGTGTTTTTTTGTGAAAAATTTCCATCAAAATGAAGTTTATTCTATCTTTTTTCGTATTCACAATAGTGTGGAAAAGGTTTTTGGCACTGGAAGAGGAAGGCAGTACTATTACTGAAGGAGAATTCTTAAACGAATCATGGAGTACTTCGAGTACAACAGAAAGTTTCGTGTTTTCAATAACAGCTACTGCAGAATTGGTTTCCAAAAAGGATGGAAACTTGGTTGATCCAAACAATTCATTACAAGTGGAACTTTTGGCTGAAAAAATGAATCTGAGAGTCATGCCGTTCGCACAATCTATAAACTTTTCCCTGGAACTACTGGATTCCAAAGGATTTGCGTCGGATGGCACTTTGTACATTGGTTTCAAAAATGAAAACAACAAGTTTACAGATCTGGTCATATTGTCTGGAACAATGACTATGAACTCATCCAGTTTCTCATTCCTCCGAGAAATTCAGGTGAGTCAAACTGGGGCACTTTGAGACTATTTTGAATAGCAATTCAACTAGCATGCTTTATATTTAGGACGCACATACGGAGAAAAAATCAGCCACTTATGTTTTGGATTCGGAGCAAAATTATGCGACTTTGGATACATTGCCACAATCACATTTCTCATTTTCCAGACCTTGGCTCACATGTGATCCTTTTGATGTACAGTTTTCGGTGGTAAACTTCCGGTTTACACAATCTCATTTCCTATTTATAATCAATGCCTTTGCATTCATTCCGTACTTTTTGGCTGATTAGATGGAAGACATTAGCATTTTGTGGAAATGGGAAAAAAGTGCATCACAAAGTGAAAATATGCTGAGCGAATCCATTGAATTAAGTGGAATGGATCATTCCACAGATGAAGAACCTAAAAGTTTCCACAATGGATTCAATGGACCCTTTTTATTCCCTGTGAAACGACTTTTGGAGAATTTTAGTTACCTTGCTATTCAGGTACAACCTAATTAATTAGTCTAACTATCGATTGTAATTTATGGATAACATGAGCATTTCTTCCAGGATTGTAAATCGGCCCATTCCAAGGAAAACTGTACCATGCAAGAATACAAGAATGCTAGGAAGACATATGAAGATTTTTTCATCTATGAAATATTTGAAGATCCAATGGGAACATTTAATTCCACATGCAAAGAAATGGTAAAGAATGGCACAAAAACAGCTCCATTTTCCTCATTCTTGGAAAATAGGAAAAATAATGCCAGGGCTACATGTCTTAACAAAAAGTTACTTTCATCGTACACATTTCTCATTTCATTACTCTATGTGTTATATAAGGTTTGAGCAGAATCCCGAAATATTCTACTTTTGATGCATTCTGTGGACAATGTAACCTTTCCCTAGCTTATGCGTAAAAAACCCTATGATTAATAATTTATTCGTATTTTAATTGTAGATTATAACAAACAGAATAAAATATGAAGCTAGTAACAAACAATAGAACGAAAAATGCTTGTACAGGTAACACTTATTTTTGCAAAGGTGTGCAGGGTTGTTGAATGTAATTGAGACAGTAGCCTCGATTTCCGGAATCATTTGTCTCATTTTGATCCGTGTGGTAATGAACTCGGAATGGTTTTACGTAACCTGCAAAAAACACATTTCAAAATTCAACACCAGGCATGTTGTAAAAAGAAATTCATTATTGGAGTAAATTGGCTAACTTACTGTAAACTGGACGCTGAAGCATAGACTGTTCACTATTGAAAGTGTCCCCACAAATCCGATCTTGGCAAATGTTGCCCCCCATTTGGCGAACGCGCCCGGTATTGGTGGCGCAAGGAATAGTGACCCAATCCGTGTTGCAACTGCCCGAGCCAACCCTTGACCCTTGCCGGGTTCCCAGCTGACCCGTCAGGGAGAAGGCTCGAGGACGGTTGTTATCTTGATTTGAGTTGGGACCTTCCACGCTTCCTATATTATGTCAATTCTCAATAAAGTTACAGAACTTTTCGACAAAATCCACTCAAATTTCAAAAAAATCTATTTTCTCGTGTCTTTGAGTTAAACTCATTCCGTTTTTGCACCGGTTTAGAATGACATTTTTGTTAGTTAGCTATAGTTATAGGATACACAGCTGGAAAAGTTAGATATGCTTATACCCAGATTTGAACAATTAAAACTTATAGCTTTTTAGAATCGGGAAATCACCTGTATCACTGCAAGCCATGTAGCGAATTCCACAAAAGTTACGTTCCATGCGAATACACGTAGAGTAGTCTTGATTGGACAATTGTTGTCCAGCCGTGAAATCAAAATTGTAGGAACGCATTGTGCCCGAAACTCCTCGGAAGTACTGTAGACATCCGGTTGGTGCTATAGCAAACATAGAAAACTTTCTAACTAACTTCTATCCAACTTTACAAATTGAGTTATCTGCATCTTACCTCTGTCATATCCTCGGTAGCATCGCACTTGAGTAATCTTCACTTTCCACGATCGAGCATACGTTGGCCCACTTGTGATTACGGACAGAGTCGTGGGACTGTTATCCTCCCCGATGTCAACATACACTAAAATAGAGTAGAAAAAAATGTAGAAAAACATCTTTTAACCCAAAAAAGTTTCCACTTACTGTGATTGCCAGTATTGACTCCGCAAATGATGGGAACGATAGAGCTGACACCCGAGACTATGAATTGATCATTATTGCACACCCCATCAATACTAGGTTGGGCAATATTGAATGAGTCGAAATCCAATCTAGAGTTAGTTCATTCATAGTTCGTTAGTTGGGAATCTTAAAAAGTTTGCTAACTTTTCAAAAAGTTAAACTTACCTGAGCTGACAAACATCCGGCGAACTTTTATATACTGTGAGTTGACAGCTTCCAGTTCCGTCAAAAGATGTTGGATATCCACTGTGTGTAAAATAGGTCAAGTTTTGATTTGTTGATTGGCCGCAGGATTTCGAAACTAAAGTTTACAGAAATATAAGACACACGCACAAGGTTGGGGCAATGTGGGATTATTTTAGTTACGCTTACAAACACAGCAGATTCCATATCCCCGGGCACATTTCCCATTGGCACTTCCACGTCTGCGGGCACATTCCTTTGCCGGGTAGCAAGTCCCGTTGTCACCCGAATTGCTCCAGCAAGCCGCGTTTTCAAACCGAACCACCGTGAATAAGGACAAGACTAATGCAAAAGAATTTTTTCAGTCCTACTACCTATGCAAAACTAACCAGATTTTGAAAATTATGATTGAACTTACATTTGGGATCTCGTTTACTCTGCTGGAGTTCTGTTGATTGATTATTCTGGTGCCGTGGGAATTGATCTCCTCTCCGATCCGGGTAACTTCTGTGCACTCCTGGGCCTGGCCCAGATTGTTTCGGGGAAAACCACCGTGAAAAGAATCCTAGATCCCGTTTGGCTCTACTTTGTTGCGCCCCATCCTGCTCCATGCGCTCGATTCGAGCATCCAACTCTGCTGGCCCATCTGAGAATGGGGAGGAGAAGAAACCGAAGAAGGCGAGGAACGTGGCCACGCAAATGAAAAGCACAGACTTGCCCTTCATTTTAAGCAAGTTAGTGAGTGAGAAATAAATTGAGATTGGAAATGAAGATGCAGTGACGACAGTCTATGAGTAAATGATATTTGATCCCGTCATCTCAGGTGAAAAGGGGCCACATCATGAACTAATTAGTGACGCCAGGATTGTCATTATGTTTCCCCTTTCTGTTTTACATTGTTCCCATCATGCTTTTGAAATGCATGGTTGATGCACATGCATGTGTACCTCTTCAAGTTTGTTGACATCAATTTACCGCCAATACTATCTGAGAATTGTGTATCCGAGGATTCGAGTAGAATTTGCCAAATCCTATGTGCCTTATGCTTGCGCTGTAGTAAATATAAAATATGTAGTATATGAGAGAGGCAAAAATTAGCAAATTTTTCATTTCGTGCAATTATTGCCATGATGCTTCAATTCGCATACTCTAGTTATTGTGAATTATTACATACTTTCATAAACGTAATTATTTGTACAGGGTGAATGGACATTGTAAGTTACGAGCAGGGCAAAACAATGGGGAAAAGTTGAGAATGTTATAAAAGCGCGATGCATGGTACGTGACCATATGAAAGCAAAAGGTGGCATTGTATGAGGTTATGTGGTGTGACTTGCATTGTTTGAATTTGAACGTGTCATGAAAAGTTGTCAATTTTACGCCCAAGTTACAATCGATCGAGGATTCCTTTACGTGCACCAAATGGATTATGTTTTACCAACTCAAAATATATTTATGTTTTTTAAAATGCTTTTCTATCCTGGAGATAGGTTTTCTGAATGATGAGAGTATAAGGCAAGGTTATAGAGAAGTTGCTAGCTTTACATTATATGGTGATGGTGAGTGGAGTGGACTGTGAGTACATAGATTGCTGGCACTGTGGGAAAAAGTAAGTTTTTAGATTTTAGATAGCTAGCTAGGGCTGGGAGCAATAACATTTACGCTTTTAGCTTGCAGTTGCAAGTTAGTTGAGCAGACTAGGACTATAGGACTTGTTGTAGGAAGAAGGAAGTAAGGACACAGCGCTAAAGTGTAGCAGTAGCCTACAAGTAGAATCAAAACCAAAGTGAAGGGAACATTTTGTGCACATAGTCCGCCAAGAAACAAATTTTACAAAAGATTAGATGATAGCTAACTGATTTCAGGTACGATCTTTGAAGTAATAGGCAGAAGGAAGAATAATAATAAACAATCAATTTAAGTTAATGACTACGAGTGTGAGTGAATAGTTAGCCGATCTCAAAAGCAACAAGACAAATTGAGCTAACTATAAATACAGTTATTGGTTGTGAAACGTATCTCATTTCTGTAAGATTCCAGTAAGTACGAAACTTGGTTCCAAAACCTGACTATAATAATTGTAAAACATTACAGCAACCAAGAATACTCATAATTGGAGATTAAGTGTGAGAACAAACTATTGAATTCAAACTATGATGAATTGAATTCCTCTTCTGTGTGACTGACGCTTAAACAGTATTTTGAATTCGGATCGCACACCCACTCACCTTTGATTGTAAATATATAGCCATGACAAGTGAAGAGAAAGTTTCCACCATGACGACCAGCCAATGTCCCCCTTTGTGGACATGCAAAGCCCACGTATTCCACATCGACCCCGTGACCAAAAAGTCCTGGTTGCCCGCCAGCAGTGGCGCCGTCAATGTTTCCTTCTACTTTGACTCCTCTCGTGACCTGTACCGAATCATTTCCGTGGAGGGGTCCAAAGCAGTCATCAACAGCACAATCACAGGCCATATGAGTTTCACAAAAACGAGCCAAAAATTCGGCCAATGGAGCGATCTGAGGGCCAACACTGTCTACGGCCTAGGATTCCTTTCGGAAGCGGAACTGAACACATTCATCGACCGATTCACTGAAGTGAAGGAAGCCACTCGGGGTAAAAGTTCAAACAACAGTAGTAGTGCCATGTCTACGCAACAACAGCAAGCCAACAATGCTCTGCTGGCTCCGCCAAATTTACCCAGCTCGGTTGCTGGTGACTTGAAATCAAAACAGAGATCCTCCGACTCCCCACCACCTCCTTACAACAATAACACGGAAGGGATCAACAATAACGAAGTGGCATCTTTGGGGGACCCCATGTTGATCCACGGACCAGGAGGACTCCCTTCCACTGAAAGTCCAAGTCATCACAATAATGGGACCGGTGGTCATCCCCATCCGGGGGGCAAAGTTCACAATGAGCAGAATCAACTGAGGATTGAGAACGAGCGGTTGCGCGCCGCCTTGGCTCAGAGCTCCAGCAACGCTTCCAAGTGGGAAGTGGAGCTGAGCACACTCAAGACGAATAATGCTCGGCTCACGGCCGCCTTGACAGAGTCTACCAAGAATGTGGAGCAATGGAAACGGGAGTTGGCTCAATTTCGGGATGCAAATGCTCGACTCAGGGAGCGCGCTTTGGAAGCGGAGGCGCGCAGTGGGGACAAGAATGCGGCGCGAGAATTACAAACCGAACTGAGTTCTTTGCGCGACACCGTGGAATTGCTGCGCGCTCAGACGCGGGATAGCCAAGATACGAAGCAGTTGGAGGAGCTAAATTCCAAAATGGGAGAGAGCATTGCCGAGATTTCAAAAATGCAGAAACAGATGCAGTCACTCTTGTCGATTACCAAGAATTGACATTAATAGTTTAGTTGACATTCATTCCCCTGCGACTGTATTATGATGTATAAATCTCTATATTATTCCAAGGCAGCCATTTTTTATTTAGATATATTTATTTCTTTTTATCATTTTGTATTGTTTCGCCATTTTAATTACCTGTGTTTGGTTGGTTGTATATAAATCAGCATTCCGATATTATTGGCATGTATTTATGATATGAAAATGTTTAGCATGTGACTATTAATTGACTGTATTTAGTTTGTGCAAGGAACTCATTTCCCAATGCTTGTTGATAATTTCGAACGTTTTTGAAGTTTGTGTATACGAGGAAGGAGCAAGTATTGAATAAATATAGAGGATCTGATTTGTGCTCTATATGCTGAAAATCATCTGCTTCTTGTCATTTGACACTTTTCCCGTCCATAAGTCCATATTCATTCACTGTATGCCTATTGCCTATGACCATCCTCTGTTGACATATATGTATTTGTGTTAGGAACCGTTCATGAAAATTCATGCATTATGAGTGCATTTAACAGCTGGAACAAGTGCTCTTTTTTCTGTACTTATATATGAGGGGATGGAAAGTGATTTATCATAATAGCAAGAGCAATTGACATAATAAACAGACAGGATGCTTGGAATTGAGATTAGTTATAGTGCACCTCATGTGAATGAGCACAAGAACACGGTTCGCTACGATATTTTTTCCAGACAATAAATAAACTGTATGAAAATCTGAAATAGAAGAATACATTCGAATGGAGTTAAATAGAGTACATGCTATACCAATGCTATTGCATTGTAAATCACGTTTAAAGCTACAAAACTATCAATTTGGACTGCATAGTTGATGTTCTTATTTCTGAAAAATAAGGTAAGCCGCCCTGAAC
>Ga0210040_10008726_pt1 | contig 11926 bp, 7 predicted proteins | sample CryGeyCG12114_NA_FD_185462 | JGI IMG/M metagenome (GOLD analysis project Ga0210040, IMG submission 185462) | Groundwater microbial communities from aquifer - Crystal Geyser CG19_WC_8/21/14_NA (SPAdes) (version 2) | ecosystem: Environmental > Aquatic > Deep subsurface > Groundwater | place: USA... | reverse complement strand
CCGTATCTTTTAATGGCAGAAGATACGATAGGTTAATCGTAAATTTTTGAGATTATTCTTCAGGTCGAGATATTTATGAGTGCATTTAATCATACCTCAACCCCACACAATGTTTTTACTGGAAGCACAAGACTATCATCTACTGATATTGCACTTTGTGAATAAAATTAATATCAGCGTGCGTAAAACACAACTAATCTTTCATCGAATCTTGACTAAGAAAACAAACTAATTTTTGAATGGTAAGATTCGACAACTTTAGTATTGCACATTGTAACTTTGAGTTTCAGGCTCAATAGTGAGTCACATTGTATTGAAAGGAAATGTTAGGCAATAGCTGACACAAGGTGAACATTTTGTGCAGGGTTAAAAGTCTTTTCAACTGCGTTTCAAGTATTATTCACCAAAGTTAATGCCAATAAACAAAATTCATATGCTTTGTCACCAATTTCCACTCTAGCCATTCCCAAGACAAACTACTTATGCAGCTTTTTTTTATAGTATTTGGACATTATATCCGTTTTCTCTATTCCGGATTTCCTACGGTTACCAAAATTTAAGTTCCGGTTCATAGAAGCTAAAACGTCCTCAGAAACAAAATGAATCATACTGTACATGCTCAATTCTTCGTCATTTATCTACTTGAAACTCTTAGAAGTCAGCTGCTGCTAACAATCTAGTATTAGAGTTACTAATCGATTTCTGATTCATCAGACAAGAGTTCAACACACATTAGGTTCAGTTTTTATGCTAAAAAATATAAAACGAGCAATATTGTCCCAAATCCAACTCACTGTGTGTGACTCTCATCCGATCCAAATGGATCTTGCCTGCGTAGGTTCAGTACAAACTACGAATTTTATGCATGACAAATTGAGTGCTTTGGCTCGATACTCTCCTCTCACCATGCCCATGTGGTGAACTAAAAAGTACATTTCACTTTCGTACTAAACAACTCACGCTATGCGCAATATCCATTCATGGATCCATGTCCAATAAGCGTCCCGACCCGCTAAGTCAACAATTGATTCCGGCTTAAGAACTACACACATACATGTATAATGCAGCATGGAACAAAGTATAGACAAAAAATGTACACGAGCGTCATAAAGGAGGATAATCATCATGCAGGTAGTTTTGCCAATATCCTTTCGATTTCCACATAGAGCTCTGGTTCATGCTAAAGCCAACAAATGAGCAAAACTGTGTCTCACAACATGTACCAAATGGTGTAAAAAGAAACATGAAATGAATATTAGGATCATCAAAGCTATATATTATGATGCCATAATATATTCCAAAGTGCTTTTTATGCCTCATGTTCTGTGTGTGTGTGTACACAATATACCTTGGGATTTCATTTGTCGCTTTGTTCACACTCTTTACTTGTGCTCACTCACAGTCTTCTCTCTTATCAGCTCTACTGAACCAATTTATTATTTGCCAAATTCATTGAAAACTCTGTAATAATAAATTTTTTTATACCACTTGAACCATTTATACAGTGGCATCCTCATACTACTAACTAACTAAAAACTACTGCATTGTTAAATTGATAAGCACTTTTGGGCAGTGTATTTAGTCAAACTACTTGATACTATATACTACGTGAAAAGTCATTAAATATTGTACCCATTCATATGTCTTATCACGTCACTATAAATATAATAATGTTCCCACTTTGCAAACAAACATTAGTCCCGTTGTTGTTAGAGCATGGGACTGCTGATAAAACAGCAACTATCCAATCCAGGACCGCTCATTCATCCTACCAAAAATAATTGTTTGTTTGTGCAGAAAATATCATGAATCCTTCAGTCACTCACTTATTGTTAGTTCTCTCAGATGGAAAATCACGGACTAGTTAAAACAACGAGACATTCCCTTATAATCTGTGTACTATATTGTCCAATGCATTCTTAAATGTGCTCACTGTGATGTTCTAACTAAAGTTAAATGTGCTGTGTCAAACCCTGTGTCTCAACTAATGTTGCTGCTACTTATTGCCATGCTCAAAGGCAATTAAACGACCAAATTTTTGCCACAGAATCCAATCCTGTTCACCACAAATATCGTTTGTGACCCAAAATGGTGGAAGATTCCAGCACCTCGAGCATTACCAAACCATTGCCGGTCAAAAACCATGTCACCCAATGTGCTGATACTACTACACCCTCCTCACCACCGAATCCAAATACCGGGCTGAAACCTTACGAGAATAATCATTACATTCCTGTACATTCCCGCAGCAGTAGTGAAACCAAACCTTCATCGCAAGAATTGGAGAAAAGTTCCGTTATGGGGGGTACAACAGTTAAGCCTGGTACTGACTCACCGCCACTGATAAATGATAACAACAATGAGCCAGCGTACGATCCCAAAGAAAATGGGAAAGGAAATGATGAGCGTGGAACTGGGACTCCAGTGGAACACTATTCCCCAACTAGCAAAGGAGAAGCCGAGAAGGAAATAGCGGAGGAAACATTAGTTCCAAGTCAAGGAAATGATGATGAAGCAAGGAAATCGGCTCCTATCAGCATCACCACCACTACTACTGATGGAACTGATAGGGACAATCATATTAGTAGTATTCATAGTAGCATCTCCACCCAAGTTCCGGACACAAATCATAGTAAAGAGGAGATGATCATGGCCGTCAAGTCTTCAGTTCCTACTAATCAGTTTAAGGAAGAACAGAGATCCCCAAAGTTGTCTGAGGAGTCATCATCCGTCCATCAGTATAGTAATCATACTAGCGGCAACAGTGATCATCATCATATCACTTCTAATCAACATGTTGATATCAAGCCAAAGATAGAGACACTTATAGCCGTCGCTGAACAAGCTAGGGCAGCACAGCAAAATCAAAATCAATCTTTGCCTCCGCCGTCCACGTTTTTGAACAGTTCAGGTCGCGGGGTCATTCATCATTCGAGTCAGCAGTTGGTCATGGGCCCTAGTCAAGAAAAAGGTAAGTTCGACAAAGCAGTGGACAACTCTTTGAGTATCTAATACAATTTGGCAAACGACTTAACAGAAATATTAATTTTGTTCCATTTAGTGTAAAAACAATAAGGGAAAGTGTAAAACGTAATGTTAGGGCCCACAGTTTTGTTTGTTGCACGATGCCCCAATGCGTGTTGATTTATCGCTAGGTTTTTTCTTATTCTCATTATTATGAAGTCAATATCAATTATTTTTACTTTCCGTAAACTAAGCAAAGCATGAACTTGAATGCTATGCAGATTGTTAGATATTAGGTAATAGATATATGTACATAACATACAACACTTTTTCCTTCTGATTGATAAAAATATTGAGCCTACCGATATAATTGTGAATACATCATTTTAGATACAGAGCAGTTTTTTTACAGCATTTGGTTGTTTTTGAATCAATTAAAACATGTAAAAATGTGTGGCCCTGGTACGATCAAAATTGTTGGTGACAATCATTTGATTCTTTGTTATTTCTCAAACTCCCAAACAAACAGTACAGTACCTTTCCATTAACTGAAGTAACGATTCCCATAGTTGATTCATTTGTGAAAGAATGCAATCTCTGATTCCATTAAAAGCACTTATACTTTAAAGTTAGCTAGACTCATCTGTAAAAAAACAAAAAAGTTAAAAAAGAAAGGAATCTCATCCGCAGGATGATCATAGTCCGTCTGTCTGACGTCAAACGACATTTGACTGGAGACAGTCCACCACTTTAAATTGCAGCTATAAGGGGATGTAGACAATGCATAGACAATGAAACGAGTGACTGAATGAGTCAAATGAGTGAGACACCTTTTCTTTTTAGTTAGTTAGTACGCATCTCATTCGTACGCATTACTAGGTAGAGTGCTTCTAACTAACTACCTAAACTAACAAACACGTAGCTTATAGTTTCGCTTTCCAAAAAACGCAAGCATTCTATATTTCCGCTAGGATGCAAACTTGCCAAATCATACAATAAATAGACCAAAAATATATGACACTCCTATTAAAAATGCTTGGATAGAGTAGACATAATTTTTTGTTCGATTAAAAGGGCATTCCAATTTCAGTCAGTCTCCTACTCTATATTATCTTTTATACTAGCCTGTGACAAGTCTCAGGAATTTCAAGTGTTTCTAACAGTGTACACGTACACACAAGTGACAAGTCTAGTTGCGATCAACAAACAACCTGGTCTTGATCGCATAACTGGAATACTTTCCAAGACTTACTAACTCTCTTACTTTCTGTACCTGTTAAAACAGCTTCCAATCATAAAATGCAATAGTGCACAAAAACTTAAAGACAATCTCGGCAACAAGCATGCCATAATAAAATCCTTTTCATATCTTTCTTTTCCAGTAACTCGTTACAGTTCTTTAAAATCCTTTGCATACTTTTCATTTTAAAAATACCTAGCCTATCTATACTATCCGTCTTCTTTAACAGTCTTGTCACTTTAAGAACACAAATGACTGACTGTAAATTCAAAAATTGACCCTAAATTGCCAAAACTTGAGCCTATGTTTTACATTATACACAGTGATGATAGTCGAAGCCGCGGAAGCAGCAGTACCCACGTACGTGAAAAAAGAACCAACCAGCCCTGCCGAACGTGCAGCAACACACCATGATTTAAAACCAGTGCTAGCAACTCGTTCGTACTTGCCAGGAATAGGCACAATTGATTCCAGAGGGGCTTCCATTGCATTCCAACATGGTGAAAGAACCCGATATGAGTTATTGAATGCTGGAACTACTATCAATGCAAGTAATCATCATCAAGGAGGCAACTCTTCGTATTCTGATGTGAACCAAGGGCATCTCAGAGGTCCAACTAATACACAAATGGCCATTGCTCAAGCTATTGCTGCTTCGGGTAACTTTCCGAACCATTCTCCGCCTCCCTACCCGGGCTCGGAGGGTCCGACTGTAGTCAGCCATGATGGCAATGTGTACAGTTTGCATCAATCCCCTGGATCCTCTCCTTATATTGCCTACCAATCACAGGCTGTTCCATCACGCCATCATCAGGTAGGTATTATAATGTATGCAATCTCAAATCTGTAGAAAAATATTTCTCAATGGTCAAATACTCTAAAAAGCCTATGAAATTATTATGTTGGAGTATACAGGCTTCATATAAATATAAATGACAAAACTGATTAGCTTATGTAAAAATATTCTATGGTTCGTCACAAGTAATTGTCAAATGAGTCATTAGTTTTGACTGCGTTTATCTGATTTATTCATTCCCGAAAGTTTTATTTTACTGCATCATTTAACAATCTGACTAACTATAGCCGAAATATATTAGATAGAAAACTAACCGAGATTCCTGACGCTGACAAAATTTTTAACATTGCTGCATTGAAAATTACAAACTCAGGGGATTTAACATTTTCTAAAAATATTTGATATGACTGATTACAGTCCTGATCATTTTTCAGTCGTAATTCATGGTCATACTTTTTTCTTACTTATGACCTATGGTAGAGCTTTGGACCAATACATTGATGAATTCTTCCTCAGCTCACAATTAAAGTCATAAAACTTCACCTATATAATATACTATATCTATTTGCTATAGTATGACTCCAGCTACTTCCTTTTATCTCCATCTTTTAGGAATACATTCCAACTGAAAATGGAGATCATCAAATGCTGGAGACGTCAGGAGCATACCATGGTCATCATCATCACAAGCAGGTTCCAAATGAGTCTCCAATAACGTTTTACAACAGTCGCCCAAATCGTGGTGACTCCAGTGAGTCAACTTATACATTAGGTAAGGCTACAACTATGCTACAATGGCTAGTTAGTAGACAAATACTACTACTACTACTAAACTACTAACTAAGTAACTAACTAACTACTTTTACACACTCACCACTGCTCCTTTTCCGATTAGCTGGCGTATACACCTTTTCACCCATCAAGTCCATCTGATCATTTTCATGCATACATTCCGTGGTTCATGTTATCATGAGTGAGTGAACCCTTTCACTTTTTATTGCGTCTCTCTCTTTTCCTGATAAATAAGATGTGTACCCTCCTTTTCTTCTCCGCATATACATGCTTGTCTGTTTACAAGCCAAGATGGACTGCGTGAGCATAGTTTATGTCCAATATGAATGCCTACTACGTAATAACACTGAACACAGGGTAATGAGAGCAGGGCCTAGTTAGCTGTTTTTTTACTGTATGTCTCTCCTCAAATCTTAATCATTCTAATTACCCCAGGGAAACTTACTCATTAAGGTTGCAATGTTGTTATCACTAAGGACCATTATTATTACCATTCACTTTGGTTTCTTATGTAGATAAGAGCAGTTATGAGAGCCCTCAATCGACGGTGGCATCAACGGATGGAGCTGTCTACTCGCAGCTGACTAATTACAGCTACTGTAACAATCCCCAGTATGCTAATAATAGAAATGAGGTAAGCTGATGATGATTGTTAAAAAAAACAATACATTTATTATACTCCTTTGAATCTATGCATGTAAATGGAGGTGTAGAATGAAACCACTTAACCTACTAACTAACTAGGCATCATTGTTTTACCTAGCCATGCATTATTTCCTGTCTATCGAAGCGTTGTCACCAGAATTTTAAACAAGAGAGTAATTTATATTTTATGAACTGACTAACTATAGACACCATCTGTACATCTAATCTTTAGTTATGCGTCTGATCTACTTTTTTTTCTCCTGTAGCTGTTTTTTCCATTTTTATAGCTCAACAATGATCACGGTAGGCAGGTAATCTGTATTTAGTTAATTCCATTCTACGCAGTAGTTAGTTAGTATACGATGCGTCCCTAGCTTTAGTTATATAATGCGATGAGCTCGGAGGTTAAACTCTGGATTTTGCAATTTAACGCAGATGTGGACACATCAAACGAACGATCATCATTACACAAGTGGCTCACCACCGGCTATTGCACCTCCAACCCAATTGATAAGTATAGCAGAACTGCATGCTTCCACTTCTGATGCCCTCCATGCATATCAATATCAAAATGCTTATGGGAATACCCAGCTTATTACCCCTGGTGTGTCTACAGGGATAGCTCACCATGGCCAGTGGGCTACCGCGGAAGAAGTCATGTATTCAAATGATAGTAGAGAGTAAGGAGAAATATCCAAATTACACTGCTTTTAAATATTAGGATAGGAAGATACTAATAGGGGAAAATACATTTTTTGTGGTAGCTCTAGGCCTCCAGCAGGATGGAGCCATGTTGATTCCAATGAAATACGGGAATGGTAAGATACTATTTAATTGTGTGCTTCATATGGGGCATTGTAATACAAATGACTAAAACCATGTAACTAACTACCCATTTTCTTTCTGTTTCCGGTGTGTAGCGTCAACTGCGGACAAAAGGTACGCCGTAGTATGTAGTTCTATAGTTGATTCGAAATCACAATGAATTGTATCTATGAGAATGTAACCTTAACAGTAAATGTGACAAATATTAACTACAGACCACACCATTATGGCGTCGAGATGACACTGGACATTACTTGTGCAATGCTTGTGGCCTGTACACGAGAACAAATGGGATTAATCGCCCGTTGAACCGCAATCAGCAAAAGCGTGTCTCCACTGCAGTAAGTCTATTGATAAATTTCACATGTTTTCGTTTATTTCACAACTCATTGCATACCCAAGCATGACTTTTTATGATAAACAAACCTTTTATACAGGGATCGTCCCGAAGACAGGGAATGACATGTTCTAACTGCTCTACAAGTATAAACGACCAACTAACTATTTTCCTTGTTTTCTGTGCACATTTTAAAAAATGATTAAGCTAATTTCACTGACTAATTAATAATTACAGGTACAACCACCCTGTGGAGGCGAAATAATCAAGGTGAACCAGTTTGCAATGCATGTGGTCTCTACTTCAAACTCCACAACGTAAGTTTTGGACACCAATGGATTTGATTTATTTGCTGCTTGCATGCACAAGATGCATTCTATTGGTTTCCTGAGAGGGAAATACATTTTTACTTTTCCCATTTGGGAAGATGGAGCGGTAGAAGCCATAAACGTTATCTTTCCCTTCCTTGGCTTTCCTTCCGACTGCGTTTTTCCACGCTCTCCAAAAAATGCATGCATCAGGGCTATGTACTAAATAGGCTGTGAGTTGTACACTCACATTTCCCTGATGGACTAATAAATAACGCACGCAGAGGAAGCACTACACTTTGGTAGTAAAAGTAAATGTACTTACTGGATTATGTCTTCTTGCCGTATTGAATTCTTTTTTACGATCATCATCAAGTTCCAGACGGCCCACTATAGCATTATCTCGAATTAACCTATTTCCCTTCAAAAGACTTTTACGCTCTTATCTCTGACGGGCTGAAACACCAATAGTGTCTGAATGCGCTCTACCAAAATTCAATTGGTTTCAGTAGTTGGCTAATTCATAAAGCGTGTAACTATTTTTTTCTACGTATAATATCATCAATCTGCTCCATGCCTCCTGGCCCTATTGGCGTTCAAGTGTATTGATGCATTCGAAGAATTCTTTGTCAATAAATGCAATGAAAAAACACATGGCTTTACATCATGTAGCATTCGCAAATTCGCACTACATGTAAAAAAACCAACATTGTTTTGTACAGGTTGTGAGACCAAAGACTATGAAAAAAGATGGAATACAAACAAGGAAACGGAAGCCAAAAAGTATGACTTCGCCGCCAATGGGACCGACTAGTGGAGAGAAAAAGCAGTACCCGCCAGTTCCACATTCATCAGCCCAAATTTTACACCATGTATTGCAGCAGTCAAACCCTAGTACGTAAAGAATAGTATTGCCTTGTTTTGCACTAATTAATTGTGTCTTGAAAATGAGAAACAAGAGTTGCATGATACCAGAAAACCATATGATACATTTATCGCTTAGAATTATTCTGCGAACTGTGAAAAAAGAGTAGATGTGCTGACAACATGAACGTTAATCAGAACGAAATCATGAGCGTTGTTTAAAGATCCATTCTCAATATTTACTAATAGTTTATTCTCAATATTTATTACAGGAAGTCAAAAAATGGCTAGTCTCGGCCAACAACATGTGATCAATGGATCCTCTACTGGTGGGGGCACAATTATAGACCAATCTTCTGCTTCTATACAAAGAGCTATTAGCAATGGGAATAATGACAATAACAACTCTGGAATGCAACAACAATCGCAATCTTTACCTAGCATGAATTCGGCGACTTTTTATGCTGCCACCAGTCAACAACACGGGACTCATCATTTTGATCAGTCCAATTCTTCTAATAACAGCAACTTGCCACCACATACCAGCTCATCAATCCTCGCTCGCCAAATAACACGGTAAAGAAATTTTTAAGATACAGAACTTCTTCTTAAACCAAGTCTTTAAGTAACAAACTACAGCTACTAGACAATTCTTTGCGTGCATACTATACTGGTTAAATACTGACTGATTAAAAATAGTACATTTGCTGCAGGCAGTCAATAGAAATACATTCGGGACAATCATTGAATTCTGTTCGCCCGTCAACTAACGGTGCCATCAATATGACTGGACAGGAGAACTTGATCAGTCGTATTCATGCCAATTCTGATTTGATCTCGGTGGATCCTCAACTTCATCAGCAGATTCAGCAGCAAAGTAAAGAATAGCGGTACTATTACTTATAAGTTCTGTGAGCATAACTTTTACTATTGTTAAGTATTGATTCTTGATTGATGTCGTGTATATTTATATAATCTATTAATGATATTTGCCCCTCTAACCAAGGTATATAGATATAAATATTGTGAGAGGCACGAGAGCCCTCTAACTAAGTATTGATGTTTTACCTCACGGTTTATTGGTCAAGGAAGTCAATGCAGCTGTAGGACGTCTTTTAAAACTTTTTGGGCAAACTTAATAATGCATGTGTCTGCAATAGATACATTAAACATTCCAAACACACAGTGGAAAGAAATAAGAGATAATTTTTCAGGTTTGCAGCCTGTATTTTTATACTTAAAGAAAAGTTGTACAGCAAAGAAAGTTGCTTTAGATTTGGCGTGCTTTTTTACGTGGATTTTTGTTGAAAGCAAAGCAAAAGAAATTGAATATAGCAATGGTTGCATTGCACCATTGCAACGATGATAATGCGCAGGCGTAGCGTCCTCATCCACAAACCATCTTTCAACGTCGTAAACAAAATAATAATATTCCAGCTGTTTAAAATTTTAGGTTTTTTTAAATTCGGAACTTAAAAAGTTACGTTTAAAAAAATTCTTTTTTCAGTAAGTACTTCCAGTTTCGGCACTGTTGTGCATGCATTTAAAGGCTTTATATTACATTTGAACATCAGGGTTAATTTATGCATTGTTTTTGCGATCCTAAATAAGCACATTTCGTTATGATTTGTTCGTTGGATTATAGTAGTTGTAATAGATTATATAGATAGATAGTAAAATCTTTGACAATTTTACGATTCCGGTGATATTGTAGCCAGTATAGTTTTGATTACGTTTGTTTAGAAATCAAGGTAGCTCTTTTTTAGTCAAGAAACCCCAATCACGTAAGTAACTATAGCTATAATTGATATGAGAGGTAAGTTATTGATGGATTAAATGTTATCTTTTGTACATATTATGTTAACATGTTAACATGTTACATTATAAATTTAGTTTCAGTTCCTCTACCCTTTGAAAGCAACTTATATGTATATGCCAAAAACAGTTCCTAAATTGAGTACAAAATAAATTATTTATGACTTCTTAAAGAAGTTGATAATGTGTGTGTATTTATATCACCATGAAAAGAGTATACTTTCTAGTTCCTACTGTAAAAAATATAAATATAGGATCATAGTTTGAGTAGTGTAAATTAGTTTGTTTACTTTATTATGTAGTTACCGTAAGTGAAGTTATATTATTCTCTGGTTGGTAACTTGCAGAGTATTTAACTTTGGATTCCCAAGTGCCAAACTGAAATTTTGCAGTGAACTTTCATGTGTGAAAATTACGTGCAAACCCACGCATATTTTTTCCGTTTATATGGAACATTGTGTATAATAAAACTCGCACGTATTTATTTTATGTGTGCACATTTAAGCATTTAACCTTTCCATGTACAAATATTTAATAAGCCATTGTAAAACATAAGTTGTCTAAATACTGTTTAGTTGGCTACTATTCATTTCCTTTTAAAAGTTTGTTTTCGTATAGATTCTTTTAACATTGTATGCTCATGTGTTTATTAATAAAGGATATGTGACCAATTTAAATTTTTTATCTTCATCCATGATTTACAAGCTTCAATTTAGGTTTAATTTTATGTCTTGAAGGTTTAGTGCGAAATGTTGGCGTCTTTTCCCACGATATGTGGTCAACTAGTTCAGCTTTTCCACTTTCTCAGACTCAAGGCTTACTTACTGCTAAATTAGTAAATGAATTCAGAATTGGCCATAAAACAACTCAATTCGCATTTATGATAACAGTCAACCGCTTAAGTTTTCACAAACATTTTGCTGGTCTTGCACAATGCTGTTTGTTACAATGCTAATTTATTGCTGCAATATGACTCCTGTGATTTTAACATAATAATTAGCAACTGAAAACCTGACAATTAGATAAGTTTTTAAAATTATATAACTAGAATGTATGCCTACCTTGGTTTTCGGTCGAGACATTATTTCTACATTGTTTAGAATTATCTTTGAAACCAAATATCAAACAACTAGTAAAGTGTAATCTGCAATCGATTTCTCCCATAACCATTGAAACCTGGGTTCTTAATCCTATACACAGTATTTATAATCCTCTCCCCTACATTTGCTTATTTTGAAATCCAATCAACTTGTAAACCTTGTTGGACACATTATGACATGAAAACAACATTATGCACTCGTTTCCACTTGTTTCCACATTATTAAGATACACGACTTCAT
>Ga0210040_10008725_pt1 | contig 11926 bp, 11 predicted proteins | sample CryGeyCG12114_NA_FD_185462 | JGI IMG/M metagenome (GOLD analysis project Ga0210040, IMG submission 185462) | Groundwater microbial communities from aquifer - Crystal Geyser CG19_WC_8/21/14_NA (SPAdes) (version 2) | ecosystem: Environmental > Aquatic > Deep subsurface > Groundwater | place: USA... | reverse complement strand
CCCGGAGCAGGGCCTGCTGCCGGGCATGCCGACCCGGCTGTTCACGTGCACGCCCACCCGGCTGACCACGCACCTGGACTGCCCGCGCCGCTACCGCCTCACCTACCTCGACCGCCCCTCCCCGCCGCGCGGGCCGGCGTCCGCCCACACCTCCGTGGGCGCCGCCGTCCACCTCGCCCTGGCCCGCTGGTGGGGCGAGCCGCTGGTCCGCCGCACCCCCGGGCGCGCCGGGGAGCTGGTGCGCCGCGCCTGGCCGGCCTCGTGGTCCAGCGCCGGGTTCCGCGACGCCGAGCAGAGCGCCGAGCACGCCGAGCGGGCCGTGGCGGCGGTCACCGCCTACGCCGAGGAGCTCGACCCGGCCCGCGAGCCGGTCGGCGTGGAGCGCACCGTGGCCACCCGCACGGCCACGCTCGCGGTCTCGGGGCGGGTCGACCGGATCGACGCGCGCGACGACGAGCTCGTCGTCGTCGACTACAAGCTGGGCCGGCGCGAGCCCACCGCCGCCGTCGCCCGCACCTCCCTGGCCCTGGGCCTGTACGCCGTGGCCACCGCGCGCACGCTGCGCCGCCCGTGCACGCGGGTCGAGCTGCACCACGTGCCCAGCGGCACCGTGGCCGTCGCGGAGCACGACGAGGCGTCGCTGGCCCGCAAGGTCGCCGAGGCCGAGTCGATCGCCCGGGACGTCGTCACCGCCACCGGCGCGCTCGCTGCCGGCGCCGACCCGGACGAGGCGTTCCCCGCGACGCCGTCGTCCCTGTGCGCGTGGTGCGACGTGCGGCCTGCCTGCCCGGTGGGCCGCGCGCACGTGCCGGCCGCCGAGCCGTGGGCGGCCCTGGCCCCCTGACGCCGGGCGCCCCTCAGAGGAGCCGGCGGTCCGCGGCCCAGCGGGTCAGCTCGTGCCGGGAGGACAGCTGCAGCTTGCGCAGCACCGCCGACACGTGGGTCTCGACGGTCTTGACCGAGATCACCAGCTCGCGCGCCACCTCCTTGTAGGCGTAGCCGCGGGCGATGAGGCGCATCACCTCGCGCTCGCGCGCGGAGAGCCGGTCGAGCTCCTCGTCGGTGGTGGCGACGTCACCGGCGGCCGCCCCGAAGGCGTCGAGGACGAAGCCGGCGAGGCGGGGGGAGAAGACCGCGTCGCCGTCCGCGATCCGGCGCAGCGCGGCGAGCAGGTCCGGGCCGCTGATGGTCTTGGTGACGTAGCCGCGGGCGCCGGCCCGCACGACGGCGATGACGTCGTCCGCGGCGTCGGACACGCTCAGCGCCAGCACCCGCACCGGCGTCCCGGCCGCCGTGGTCAGCCCCGCGCAGCGGCGCAGCACCTCCGCGCCGCCGCCGCCGTCTCCGCCGGGCAGGTGGACGTCGAGCAGGACGACGTCCGGCGCCGTGGCGGTGACGACCGCCACGGCCTCGTCGACGTCGCCGGCCTCGCCGACCACCTCCACGCCCCCGGCCAGCGCGGCGAGCTCGGAGCGGACGCCGGAGCGCACGAGCCGGTGGTCGTCGACGAGCACGAGCCGCAGCGGCCCCGGCGCGCTCACCGCGGCTCCTGCACGGGGCCGAGGCGCAGGGAGACCTCGGTGCCGCCGCCGGGGGCCGGGCGCACCGCGGCGCTGCCGCCGGCCCGGGCCATCCGGCCCAGCACCGACTCGCGCAGGCCCAGGCGGTCGGGCGGGACGGCGTCCAGGTCGACGCCCGCGCCGTGGTCGCGCACGAACGCCTCGACCTCCGACGCGCCGGCCTCGACGTAGACCTGGACCGGGGCGGCGCCGTGGCGGACGGCGTTGAGCACGGCCTCGCGCAGGGCCTGCACGAGGGCCTCCTCGGGGCGGCCGAGCGGGCGGTCGCCGACGACGACGACCTCCACCGGCACCCCGTGCGCCTCCTCGACCGCGGCGACCTCGGCGCGCACCGCCGTCGCCAGGGAGCGGCCCGCGGCGTCCGGCCCGCCCCCGTACAGCCACGCGCGCAGCTCCCGCTCCTGGGCGCGGGCCAGGGTCGTCACGGCGGCCGGGTCGGCGCTGCTGCGCTGGATGAGGGCGAGGGTCTGGAGCACCGAGTCGTGCAGGTGCGCGGCCATCTCCGCCCGCTCCGCCTCGCGCACGCGGGCGGCGCGCTCGGCGCGCAGCTCCGCGGCGAAGCGGACCGCCCACGGCGCGAGCAGCAGGCCGGTTCCGGCCAGCACGGCCGCCACCGACGCCACCACGGGGCGCAGCACCGAGGTGTCCTCCCCGCGCAGCGCCAGCAGGACCACGCCGGCGGCGGCCAGGAGCACCCCCACGAGCAGGCGCGGCCCGCCGTCCGCCGCTCCTCCGCCGGCGCGGGCGAGCCAGCGGTCGCGGTCCCCGGCGTCCAGCTGCTCCCACACCACGAAGGCGCCGGCCAGGGCGACGCACGCCGAGGCCACCGCTCCGGGGCTGACCGGCAGGCCCGCCCGCTGGGCCAGCGCCGTCGCGCCCACCGCCAGCAGCGCCACCCCGGCCACGAGCTGCCCGCCCGCGCCGTCGGCGGGGGACCACCGGGCGCGACGGGGACCGCCGTCCTCAGCCGCCCCCTCGGTGTCGGCCTCCGCAGCCGGGCGCAGCAGCGCCCACAGCAGGACGTAGCCGACCACTCCCGCGCCGCCGGCCAGGGCCAGGCCCGCGAAGACCACGCGCACCGCGGCCACCGGCGCACCCAGGTGGGCCGCCACGCCGCAGGCCACCCCGCCCAGCCACCGGCCGCTGCCGGCCCGCTCCAGCGGCGGGCGCGGCGGGCAGGCGCTGCCGGCGTCGCGCTCGGCTGCGGGGGCAGCGGTCGTGGTCACCGGCCCATCCTGGCGCCTGCCGCGCCGGTGCGGCAGAGGTGGCGCCCCGCACCGGACCCCGGCTCCGGCCGCCGGGGGACCAGGGTCGGACCGGGGTCGTCCCTGGTGGTCCGCGGGGTGCTCGCCGCGCCAGGGTGGCCGTCGTGAGCACGAGCGCCTCCGCGGCCCCCGGTCCCTCGCCCGACCTGCCCCCCGACCCGCCTCCTCCGGGCGCCGCCCCTCCGGCGTCGTCCGGGACCGCGTCGTCCGGGACGGCGTTCTGGGACTGGCTGCTGGCCCTCGGCGTGCGCCGCGGCGACGAGCGCTGGCTCGGCGGCGTCTGCGGAGGGCTGGCGGCCCGCCTCGGCGCCGACCCGGTGCTGCTGCGCGTGGCGGTCGTCGTCCTGGCGCTGATCGGCGGGGTCGGCGTGGCCCTCTACGCCGTGGCCTGGCTGCTGCTGCCCGACCGGGCCGGCCGCATCGAGGCCCGGGCGCTGCTCGCCGGGAACACCTCGGGCTCCGGCACAGCGGCCCTGGTGCTGTTCGTCCTGGCGGCCGTGGTGCCCGGCCCGGGCACCTGGTGGTCGGACGGGCCCCTCGTCAGCGGCAGCGACCTCGTCGGCGCCCTGGTGCTGACCGCGCTGGCCGTGGTCCTCGTCACCTGGCTGCCGCGCTGGCTGGACCCCACGGGCCGGCCCGCCGCGAGCACGGCGAGGACCCCTGCGGGGGAGGCCCCGGAGGAGGCCGGAGGCGCGAGCGCCGCGCCGCGGCCGACGGCGTGCCGCCCCTCGCGCCGGGCCCCGGCCGGCGTCAGCACGGGCGTCGCGGGCCTGGCGCTGCTGGCCGGCGCCGCGACCTGGCTGCTGCTGCACGCCCGCGGCGTCCCGGGCTGGCAGGGCGAGCTGCCCACCTGGCTCGCGGGCGCGGAACCGCGCCAGGCGCTGGCCGTCAGCGCCGCGGTGGCCACGGCCGTCTTCGCGCTCGGCCTCGTCGCCCTCGGCCTGGCCGGGCGGGACGACGGGGCGGCCGGCTTCCTGGGCACGTGCACCGCCGTGGTGGCGGTGGCCGCCGCGGTGGTCCCCGCCCAGGCCCGGGTCGACGTCTTCGGCGACGAGCCGTGGCGCCCGACCACCGTCGCCAGCGCCGAGCGCGGCTTCGCCCAGCTCGCGGGGGAGTCGGTCCTGGACCTCCGCGGCCTCGACGCCCCGCCCGGGGCCACGGTCGAGGTGCCGGTGCGCAGCGGCTTCGGGGTGGTGCGGGTGATCCCGCCCGAGGACGCCGTCGTGAGGGTCCGCGGGCGGATGCTCGCCGGTGACGTGGCGGACGGTGGCGGCGAGGGACCCGGCGGTGGGGGAGGGGTGCTGGCCGACGAGGTCGTCGCGCAGCGCTCGCCCGGCGCCGGGAGCAGCGAGGTCCTGGTCGACGTCCAGGGCCTGTTCGGGCGGGTCCTCCTGGAAGGTGGTGCGCGATGAGCGGTCCCTGCGTCCCCGCGCTGGTCTACGGCCTGGCGCTGCTGGCGGTCGCCGTGCTGGTGGTGCTCACCGCCGCCGTCGACGTGAGCGTCGACCTCGGCCTGGTGCTCCCGCTGGTCCTCGTGGCCCTCGGCGCCCTGCTCGTGGCGGGCGCCGTGGTGACCGGCCTGCGGCGGCGGCGGTGAGCCTCAGCGCTGCGGCAGCGGCTCGAGCTTCGCCAGCACGTCGCCGTCGGCGCTCACCCGCACCGCGAACGTCGGCTGCGGGGAGGTGGCCGGGCCGTGCACCACGGCGCCGTCGGCGACCCGGAAGGTGCTCCCGTGCCACGGGCACACCAGGCAGGTCTGGCCGTCCTCGACGACCACGTCGCCGTCGGAGAGCGGGCCGGACAGGTGGCTGCACGCGCTGGCCAGCACCGCGACGCCGTCCTCGGTGCGCAGGACGACGACGGGGACCTCGCCCAGGCGCCCGGCGGTGGGGCGGCCCAGGGCGAGGTCGTCCCAGGCCGCGACCCGGTGCCAGCCCTCCGGCACCCGCGACGAGACGTCCTCGGTGTGGTTCATCCCGGCGGCCCAGCGGTAGGACAGGTGCCCGCCGAGCGCGGCGCCGAGGCTGGAGACGGCCACGGCCGCCACGGACAGCACGCGTCCGCGCCGGCGCCGCCCGCGCAGCCGGGAGGCGAGCGACGCCACCAGCAGGGCCGTGGCGGCGTAGTTGCCGGCGGAGTGGACCAGGCCGAGGCGCTTCTGCTCGGTGCGCAGGTCCGACCAGTCGGTCCACCCCGCGGCGATCGTCGGCAGGGCCGTGGTCAGGCCGGTGCCCACGAGGGTCGCGGCGGCGGCCTCGACGCCGTCCTCGAGCTCGTCGGGCACCAGGCCGGCGAGGGCCAGCGCGTCCAGGACGCCGGCGCCGACCCACGTGCCCAGGGTGATCTCGGCCAGCACCGGGTGCAGCGGGTGGCCCAGCCACGTGCCGTGCAGCACGTCAGCCAGCCAGCGGGGCTCGACCGCCTTGACCACCTTCGTGATGGCGTCGGCGGCGGGGTCGAGCGCCGGGACGCTCATCGGCAGGTCCATGAGCGCCTGCAGGACGGGGCGCCGGGCCAGGACCGATGGCCCGCCGGCGCCGATCTCCGGGCCGGGCGGGGGGAACGTGCTCGGTGTCGAGGTCATGGGCGGTGCCTCCAGCGGGATCGGTCGGTCAGTCCGGCGGCGCGGCCGCCGGTGCCGACGGGACGCCGACCGGTGCGCGCAGGTCGATCGTGGTGGCTGCGGACGGCGTCCGCTCGGCCAGACGGGCCCGGGCGGCTCGGAGGTGACGCCCCTCACGCAGCGGGGGCACGGCCGCCTGGACGCCGGACAGGGCCCCGCGCAGCGCGCGCAGCGCCACGGTCGTCGCCGCGTCGGTGAGCGCCGCGGCGCCCGGCAGCTCCGGCAGCGCGTACAGGCGCCGCGCGTACGCGGGCAGCGCGGCGAAGGCGAGCCCCGCCATGCCGGCCCAGGCCGGGCGGGCGGGGGTCGCGAGGGCGACGACCGAGGGCATCGGGGGCGCGACGATGAAGGTCGCGGCCTCGCGCGCCAGCCGCGTTACCCGCAGCTCGGGCCGGACCTCCTCCAGGTACAGCGCCAGGTCGGCGCGGGAGGCCGGCACGACCTCCGGACCGAGGCCGACCAGCGCCGCCGCCCTCACCTGCTCGGCGACGTAGCGGTCCTGCACCCGCTCGGGCAGGGACGTGCCGCGGCTGACGACGTCGAGCACCGAGTCGACGAGCGCGCAGTGCACCCACAGCAGCAGGTCCTCGTCGTCGGCGCCGTACTCCAGCCCCGTCTCCGGGTCGACGCCGCGGATGCCCGCGTGCACGGCGCGCACCCGCGCGGCCAGCGCCAGCGCGTCGGAGGTGCTGCCGAAGGTCGTCGTCCCCACGTAGTCGGCCGTGGTCATCAGCCGGTCCCAGGCCTGCTCGCGGAACCGGGAGTTGTCGCCGACGGCGCGCATGGCGACCGGGTGGAGGGCCTGCAGCAGCAGGGCGCGCAGGCCGGCGACGCCCATCAGCGGGTCGGAGTGGAGCCGCCACGTGGCGCTGTCGGGGCCGAACAGCCCGGGGTCACCGGGGTCGGACGGGCGCGGGGACGCGGGCACGGCTCCACCGTCACCACCGCAGACGAAGATCGCACCCCCAGCAGCGCGCTGGGAGTGCGATCTTCGTCACTGCGCCGAGGTGCCGGAGCGCCTCAGGCCGACTGCTGCGGGCTCTGCTCGGCAGCGCCCGCACCGCTCGCCCCGCCGGAGCGGCCGCGGCCGCCGCGACGGCGACGACGGCGCGCTGCGCCCTCGCCCTCGGAGCCGCTGCCCTCGGGGCCCCCGGCAGGGGCTCCGGCAGGCGCACCGGCCGGAGCGGCGTCCGAGGTCGGCGCGGAGGCGCTGGACGGCCCCGCCGACTCACCGGCCAGGGAGCCCGACGCCAGGCGGATCGCGCCGTTCCCGTCCCCGCCGCTGCGCTCGCCGCGCGGGTGCTCGCTGCGCGGGGCGCGGGCGGGCCGCTCGCTGCGGCCGCCGCTGCGCTCGCCCGAGCGCTCACCGGACCGCTCAGCCGAGCGCTCGCTGCTGCGGGCCCCGCGCTCGCCGCGGCCCCCGCTGCCGTTCCCGGCACCGGAGCCGGCGCCCTCGCGGGCCGGCCGGTCGCCGTCGGACGCGCCACCGGTGCGACCACCGGTCGCGTGGCGGCGTCCGGTCTCGCCCAGGTCCTCGACGGCCTCGGCCCCGAGGCCCTCGCGGGTCTGCGCGGCACGGGGCAGCGTGCCCTTGGTGCCGGCCGGGATGCTGAGCTCCTCGAACAGGTGCGGAGAGGTGGAGTAGGTCTCCACGGGCGCGGGGATGCCGAGGTCGAGGGTGCGGTCGATCATCGACCAGCGGTGCAGGTCGTCCCAGTCGACGAAGGTCACCGCGATGCCCGTCGCGCCGGCGCGGCCGGTGCGGCCGATCCGGTGCAGGTAGGTCTTCTCGTCCTCGGGGCACTGGTAGTTGATGACGTGGGTGACGTTGGTGACGTCGATGCCGCGGGCGGCGACGTCGGTGGCCACGAGCACGTCGACCTTGCCGTTGCGGAAGGCGCGCAGGGCCTGCTCGCGCGCGCCCTGCCCGAGGTCGCCGTGCAGCGGGGCGGCGGCGAAGCCGCGGGTGGCGAGGTCGTCGGCCACCTTGGCGGCGGTGCGCTTGGTGCGCGCGAAGACGATCGTCAGGCCGCGGCCCTCGGCCTGGAGGATCCGGGCCAGCACCTCGACCTTGTCCATGGCGTGCGCCCGGTAGACGACCTGCTTGGTCGCCTTCACCGTCGCGCCGTCGTCGTCGGGGTCAGCGGCGCGGATGTGCGTCGGCTGCGTCATGTAGCGGCGGGCCAGGGTGACCACGGGGCCGGGCATCGTGGCCGAGAAGAGCATCGTCTGGCGGCCGGCCGGCGTCATGGCGAGCAGGCGCTCGACGTCGGGCAGGAAGCCCAGGTCGAGCATCTCGTCAGCCTCGTCGAGCACGACGATGCGAGCGCTGCCGAGCTTGAGGTGGCCCTGCTGGGCCAGGTCGAGCAGGCGGCCGGGGGTGCCGACGACGACCTCGACGCCCCGCTGCAGCGCCTCGACCTGCGGCTCGTAGGCGCGGCCGCCGTAGACGGTGAGCACGCGGGCGGCGCGGCCGCTCGCGGCGCGCTCGATGTCGCGGGCCACCTGGATGGCGAGCTCGCGCGTGGGAGCGACGGCCAGGGCCTGCGGTGCCCCGGGGTCCGCCAGGGCGTCCCAGCCGGGCTCGCCCGGGCCGGAGACGCGCTGCAGCAGCGGGATGCCGAAGCCCAGCGTCTTGCCGGTGCCGGTCTTGGCCTGGCCGATGATGTCGTGGCCGGCCAGGGCGACCGGGAGGGTCATCGCCTGGATGGGGAACGGGTGGACGATCCCGGCCGCGGCGAGCGCGTCGACGATGGCCGGCTGCACGCCGTAGTCGGCGAAGGTCGCCTCGACCACCGGCTCGACGGCCGGGGCGGGGTCGGGCACGGCGGCCTCGAGGGCCTCGGCCTGCTCGGCGGTGAACTCCTCGAGGTCGATCTCGGGGGTGGTGCCGGTCTCAGGGGTGGTGTCGGGCACGCAGACGCCTCACGTCTCGGTGCGGGGGCCTCTCGTCGGGCGCCTCGGTGGGCGTTCGCCGGCGGGCTCCGCCGCTGCGGTTCGGAAGCCGATCGTGGCTGCGACCGGTCGACCGAGGTGAACGCCCCCATGATACCGCGAGGGCCGACCCCTAGGCTGGCTGACCATGACGACGGGGAACGAGGCCGAGGTCGACCTCCTGGGCGCGCTGGCCTACGGCCAGCTGACGGGGTTCCTGCGCCTGGCCCACGACGCCACCGCGGCGCCCACCCTGCCGGAGATGGCGGGCCTCGGGGCCCTGGCCGTCGACGAGTTCGAGCGCTACCGCCTGCTGCGCGACCGGATCGTCGAGCTCGGCGCCGACCCGGAGGCCGTGATGGCGCCGTTCGTGCCCGCCGTGGACTCCTACCACGAGCGCACCGCCCCGGCCGACTGGCTGGAGGGCCTGGTCAAGGCCTACGTGGGGGAGGGCATCGCCACCGACTTCTACCGCGAGATCGCCGTGTTCGTGCCCGAGGCGACGCGCGAGCTCGTGCTGCGCGTGCTGGTCGACACCGGCAACGCCGACTTCGTCGTGGGCGCCGTGCGCCAGGCGATCACCGACGACCCCCGCGTGGGCGGCCGGCTCGCGCTGTGGGCCCGGCGGCTCGTCGGCGAGGCGCTCAGCCAGGCCCAGCGGGTGGCCGCCGACCGCGACGCGCTCACGCAGCTGCTCCTCAGCGGCAGCGGCTCCGCGCCCGGCGCCGACCTCGTGGAGTTCGGCCGCATGTTCAACCGGATCACCGAGGAGCACGTGCGCCGCATGGCGCGCCTGGGCCTGACGGCCTGACCCCCCACGCACGACGGCTGAGCACGACGGCGCCCGCCCCCCGAGGGGAGCGGGCGCCGTCCTGCGTGCGGGGTGGGTCGCGTCAGCGGACGCCGAAGCCCACCTTGCGGGCATCCTCGGCCCCGACCTCGACGTAGGCGATGACCGAGCCGGAGACCAGCACCGTGCGCCCGCGCTCGTCCTGCAGGCGCAGCACCGAGCCGTCCTCGAGCGCCGCGGCCACCGCGGTGCCCACCTCGGCGGCGGACTGGGTGGACTCCAGCACGACCTCGCGCGCGGCGTTCTGCACGCCGATCCGAACCTCCACGGGGAGTCCTCCTCTGTCTGCGGGGCGTCACCGGACGGCGCCCTCGTGCCTCTGCCTCCATCTAACCGTCCCGGTCCGCGCGACCTTCCCGCGGCGGCTGAGCGCCGCCCGGCGGATCGGGCGTTCCCCGTGTCCGGGACGTCCCGAGGTGTCACACTCCGTGCACCAGCAACTCCGGGCGGGCACCAGCCCCGGAGCCGCCCTCGGAGCACCGCGGAGGTGCCGTGATCCAGACCACCCAGCGCAGGAGCTCGGGCGAGCCCGGAGACTCCGGCGACCAGGTGGCGAGCGTCGTGCGCGCGGCCCTGGCCGTGCCCGGCGTGAGCGCCGTGCGGATCGAGCCCGACGCCGACGGCGTGGCCCTCCTGCGCCTCGAGCTCGACCCCGGTGCCGACGAGGACGCCGTGGCGCGCGCCGTCGACGAGCGCGTGCAGGCCGCCATCCCGGCCCAGGCGGCGTCCGTCGAGGCTCCGGTCGAGGCAGCCGTCGAGGCGCCGGTCGCCGTGGCCGAGCCGGTCCCCGCCTCGGCCCCCGTGTCCTCGGTCCCCGCGTCCTCCGTCCCCGCCTCGTCGGTCCCGACCCAGGCCCCGCGCCCCACCGGCCGCGGCCGCTCGGGGCGCACCTCGGTGCCCTCGGTGAGCTCGCCGACCGTCGCCTCCACCCCCGCGCCGCAGTGGCTGGACGAGACCGCGCCGAGCGGGGCGCGGGACGCCGACCAGCGGCTCGTGCTCGAGCGCGTCAGCGTCGTCACCGAGCGCTTCTCGACCACCGCCACGGTGGTGCTCGCCCAGGGCGCCAGCAGCCACACCGGGGTGGCCGACGCCGCCGCCACCGCGAGCGGGGCGCACCGCAGCCTCGCCATGGCGACCGTGCGGGCCCTGGAGTCGGCCGTGGCCGGCCGCATGCGCGCCGAGGTGGACGCCGTCACCGTCGCCCCGGTGGGCGGCGAGGAGACCGCCGTCGTGCTGCTGAGCCTGGCCACCGAGCGCGGGCAGGAGCGCCTCACCGGCGCGAGCCTCGTCGAGCGCGACCCCCAGCGGGCCGTCGTCAAGGCCGTCCTGGCCGCCTGCAACCGCCGCCTGGCCCTCGACCTGACCGACCGCTCCGGGCGCTGAGCCCGGGCGTGCCACCCTGGGAGCCGTGACCCCCGCTCCTCGCCGTCCCGGCGCCGCTCTGCTGGCGGCCCTGGCCGCCGTCCTGCTGTGTGCGGGCTGCGCCGGGGGCTCCTCCGCCGCCGACGCCGCGGGCTCAGCCGGTGCTGCCGCGTCGTCCGCCCCGCAGGGCGAGGCGAGCGCGTCGCCGTCCGCCGAGAGCAGCCCGTCGACCTCGACGCCGGCCCCGCCCCCGCCGCCCGACCCGGCCGTGGTGGCCGACGCCGCGGCCGGCGTCCTCTCCCGCGACGTCCCGCAGGCGGGCGACGGCCACTTCACCGTCGTGCCCGGGTCCACCCCGGCGACCGGCCCGGGGGAGCTGCTCACGGTGCGCGTGGAGGTCGAGGGCGGGCTGCCGGCCGACCCGGCCGCCTTCGCCGACTTCGCCATGGGCGTGCTCGCCGACCCGCGCGGCTGGGGTCAGGACGGCTGGGCGTTCGCCCGCACCGACGGCCCCGCCGACGCGGTGCTGACCCTGGCCAGCCCCGACACCTCCGCGGCGCTGTGCGCGCCGCTGCAGACGATGGGGACGCTGTCCTGCCGCAACGGCGACCGCGTGGTGCTCACCTGGTACCGCTGGGTCAACGGCACCGAGGACTACGGCAGCGAGCTCACCGGCTACCGGCAGTACGTCGTCAGCCACGAGGTCGGCCACCGCCTCGGGCACGGCCACGTGGAGTGCCCCGGCGCCGGGCAGGTCGCGCCGACGATGATGCAGCAGACCAAGGGCGTGCTGCCGTGCACGCCGAACCCCTGGCCGCACCCGTGAGCCAGCCGCTCGTCGAGCCGGGCCCGGAGCTGACCGCCGCCGAGCGCGCCCGCTACGCCCGCCACCTGCTGCTGCCCGGCTTCGGCTCCGACGCCCAGCGGCGCCTGCGCGCGGCGCGGGTGGCCGTCGTCGGGGCCGGCGGGCTGGGCTCCCCGGTGCTGGCCTACCTCGCCGCGGCGGGGGTGGGCGAGCTCGTCGTCATCGACGACGACGTCGTGGAGGCCTCCAACCTCCAGCGCCAGGTGCTGCACGGCGTCGACGCCCTCGACCGGCCCAAGGTCGACAGTGCCGCGGAGGCGGTCGCCCGGATCGACCCCGCGGTGCGCGTGGTCCGCCACCGCGAGCGCCTCACCGACGCCACCGCCGACCGCCTGCTGGCCGGCGTCGACCTCGTCGTGGACGGCGCCGACAACTTCGCCACCCGCTACGCCGTCGCCGACGCCTGCACCCGCCTCGGCGTCCCGGAGGTGTTCGGCTCGGTGCTGC
>Ga0210040_10008724_pt1 | contig 11930 bp, 11 predicted proteins | sample CryGeyCG12114_NA_FD_185462 | JGI IMG/M metagenome (GOLD analysis project Ga0210040, IMG submission 185462) | Groundwater microbial communities from aquifer - Crystal Geyser CG19_WC_8/21/14_NA (SPAdes) (version 2) | ecosystem: Environmental > Aquatic > Deep subsurface > Groundwater | place: USA... | reverse complement strand
ATTACAGACGCACCGATTGACACTGGGTTTTACTGTTTTATATTTTCCTTTATCCTATAGACTATGCTAAGGAATTTAATAAATTCCAAAACTCTAAGATTACCTGAGGAAAGTATAATATCATCAGAGCCCAACTCTGGAGCTCCAAAGATTGCAAACCTGCTACCGCCGTATATAGGACAATAAGCCAAAACGTGGTAACTAGTCTCATCATCCTCTGTACACTCGCACAGAGGATCAATTTTCCGGTCTACCTTGGCTCTTACGAAACTGGATGTCATACTGGAATTGGCTGAGGTGAAGGCTCCAGTGGTGAAGTCGTGTAGCTACATAGGTGGGCAGGTTAGTTTTCGGTCCAAAAATCGCTAACAGAGGCTTGTGGTCAGTCACAAGAGTATCCTTCTCTAACCCTATCCGATAAGCTAGAAATTCTGGCCAATTTCGCATTCAAACAATGCGAATGCATTTGGCCTTAATAAATGGTTTGTTTTACTATGCAGTGAAATGCATGGTAACTACGGTGACCGAAAAAGTGAACCCATTTACAAATGCAAAAAAATTGTAGGCCAGAAATAGCATCATCAACTACAATTTTTATTGCAGAATTAGGCAAAACATTTTGTTTTGGAAGTATTAGTGTCATCATTAATTATTATTGCATGGATTATTAAAAATCCTAAAGCTGAATCCTGGGCCAGTGGGCTTTCCTGTCAATGAAGTGAAACTATAGTCTTACTACCTAAGATATCATAACTTTTCACGTCTTCATATTATTTCGTTGCATCAAGGGTGTCATTCATCAATTTAGCAGGAACGCTGGAAACAACCTTTTTGAATTCTGCTGCAAGACGGATTTGGGTGTCCATTTCACTTTAGAGATCTGAATATAAAATTGCTTGTTATATATTTGATTCTTCTGTTCATTTTTATCTTGCTCTGATTGACAAGTGGAAGATAAAGGCTCTTCTGTGGATTTAGTCTTTCTTCTCTAACTTTCCTTTTGGCCTCTTTTCGTTTTCTACGAACTCTTTGAACAGTCGTTCATCATCTATTTTCTTTTTGGCAAACCTTTCCTCCTCCTCACGACGACTTTTTTTCTCTTTTTCTTTCCTTTTCTCTATTTTGCATATTTATGAGTGCACGCGCCTTATTTATTTTTTTCAAAAAAACTGCAAATACCAAATGACGTATTAAAAATACACATTCCATAGTAAAATTAGTTGGAACGAGATAAGACTGAGACATTACCATTTTCAGCTTCTAAATAGGTTTTACGACGTTGAGGATTCTGCTTGACAGTAACAGCATCAGTTATTTCCATTTGTCAAAGTATTTGGTCTTTCTGAGATACAATTGCGTCAACTATTTCTGCCTCGTACAAGCTACCATCAAGGCGACTAAGAAGTTCTTCAACTTGCATAGAGTAATACCATACTTCAGTTCCATCGTCACTTTCTCTGTGTTTAGAAAAATTGTGATCGGTATTATCATTCAAAGGCAATACAAAAAAGTAAACATGAATTAATCTGGCCTGTGGCATTTAAATTCACTATATTAATTAGTAGTAGACCCAACAATGGTCTTCGTGCAAAATATTTCCTCCTGACAAAACGAATGTCATATGCTTTACGAATGGCTAACAAGATTTCGACCAACAAACTAAAAACTGTAATTCTAACATCAGGTCCACCCACAATAAGGATACTCCACAAATGTCATCAGTTAAAATGTGTCATTCCAGTATAGCTCGCTCTCTAATAGTTGCTGCCCACGTAAAAATTGTCAAATTGATAAAGTAGAGAGTAGCTTGAACAGAATCTTTGACTTCAGTTGGACCGAAAACAGAACAGGAGGACTTGGAAGACGGGTTAAGCGGGAAGACGAAATTGAATAATCTGAGTCGCTTTCCACATCATCCACTAGAAACAAAGAAGCCCTTCCATGAAAGCATAATGTTTAATCATTTATTCCAGCCGGTAATAATTAATTTGACAACTTTTAAGTTTTTAAGATTGTAATTTATAATAAGTAAGATTGTGAAGATCTTTAAGTCTTTTACCTGTTATTTTTCGGGTATCTGGTCATAAAACCTAGGTAAAAAATCAGTGCTTCATTTATCATATTTCATTGTAATTGTAAAGTTTAGCCTACAGGTTTCGGTCTATCATGACACTCATCGGAAAGAGGGCACTCTTTGACCTGTAGGCCCGCCCTTAGAATGGCGATTGTTAGGAAGGATTTTTTAACGAAGTACTTCTTAGCCTCGGCTCGTTGAGCTTCACACGATTCGGTCAGCCAAATGTAGTACAAAAATATTATGACTATTATACATAACCTTTTTTTATCTTCATACGCCTTATTTCGGAAACTTAAAAACTATTAAAATTAAAATTAATTATTAAAATTATTACAACTTAAATACTGCAATACGTAAGAAGTGCTTGTAAAAAAGGATTGGGTGGAACACTTCAAACGCATTACAGTACTTCAAATGCCAATACACTGCCACCCAATCCGTACTAAAGTTCATTAGTTTGTTTTCTCAATTCAGTGTTTAAAAAACTTAATATGAAAATTAATTATATTATTTTACATACCGGCTCCATGATCAATTGATAACTGTAAAAATTGATACTCGGTTAGTAATTGGAAAATAATTACATATGAACATATTTTTAAACTTATCTATGGGGTGGGGTCCAGCTCTTCAGAACAGTTAACAGCTTGAGAGGTGCTTTTTGCAATTATTTCGGCAGCATTTAAAACGTTGTCGGCTAAACTATAGTACCGAGGGGCGAAACCTTGATGTCTAGCATAAGAAAGAAACCAAATCACGGAGCATAAGTGAGAGCACATTCCAACTACTCGGGCTCCCACCTTGCAAGTACAGCAAAAGCCTTCTATGCTGCTCATTCCAATTCCAAACGAAGTGAATTCGATCCCACCGGTTTGATTTGTCCGTTTGGACATTCTGGATCCAATCTTTACCCTCACTATATTTGTTTCTTCTTCAATGTGAATTTGGATCTCATATGGTGTCTTGTTTTTCAAATGTTGATTAGCATACTCTTTTGCCAGCTCCAGCTGATAAGTTCCTAACGTGAGCAATTTCAAATCTTCCTGAGTAAGTTGGAGAAATGACGGTAAAAGTGCAGCGTCCACATTTTGCCAATGAACTTTACGGGTTATTCAGTTTTCAGACTTCACTCTTTCTGCCAAATCATTTGATTTTTGCAATTGACACATTGTCAGCTCTGCTTTTCTTCGCCAGTCGGAACTTTCAGTCGAAAGTGGTGGAAAGTAAGCATTGGAGATGGCACATGCATTTTTAAAATACTTTTCCAAAGTTGGTAAATATGACAAACTCACAGTGGAGTCAAAAAATCTGAGATGTTCAAAATGTTGTTAAGTTTAGTTTGCTTATTTTAATTCAATGTTTAAGTTTTACTTAAACACATTTTTCATTCTTCCATTGACGGTTTCCACAACAAATCTTCCCATTGTCACTTTTCGAGAAACGTTAGTTTGATCCGTGGTCAGTTGTTTTTGCTCCTTACTCATGAACTGTAGCATAAACGTTCAAACACCTAAAGATTCAATTTTGTGCAACACATCACGAAATCCTCTGTCGAGTAACATGGCATTTCCTGATTTCAAGCATGACTTCAAGGAATCGTTATCATCCTTACTTAACAAGGCTTCGAATATTTTAGCGTCATTATTATCTCCATTTGCGAAGAAACAACATTCTGCATTCCAAATATAACCATCAGGGCATACTAACATCATCGCTTTGACAAGATTTCGATTTTTGTGACTCGACCATGTTAATCGTTGTACATCAAAGTCTGTTAATAAGCATTGCAGATAAAGATGTGACAGAATATAATCAAGTTTCAATAATAAACACTCAAATACCGGAAGACTTTTGCACATATATGTAGGTTCCGTCAGCTACAATAATATTAGCGGTTGGATCAAGACAAAATATTGTTCTTAGAAATTCTGACTGGTGATCTTGAAGCTGATTTTCGTTCAGATGTCTGTATCCCAAAAAGTTAGGGGTGAATCTTCGGAGCAAAGACTCAGACACTGCTGTTATAGTTTCACTAACTTTTGACTGGGTTGGAATTCCAAAAAAAATTCGAATGACTGTTTGTGGCAAATTGAAGCGTAGTTTGATGAGATACATAGCTAAAGCATCTTTTGTCGTCCTGTTGGAACTCTTCCGCAAATCTGTTGCAACATATTGATGCAAGTCATCAAACTGAGATCTGGTGAGGGAAAATAGAGTTTTTACTTCTACGTCTTTCAAAGAATTATCTTCCATAGTCAATCGTGGCTTCTCATAAAGTTCTTCACAGAATTTTGAAAGTTTTTCTGTAAGCTCTACAAATTCTGTGCCAATCACTCTTGATAAAGCGGCTTTTTCTTGCAATGCTCGCAAAGATGCGGCATCGAATTCCTGGTTTTGCAGATGTTCTTTCCATATTCGATTACTGAATGGAATGAAGACACGTGTTGACAGCCAAGCTTTAACAATTGCTTTTTTTGGAATGCATTATCTTCCAGATTTTTTTTGACCGACACAGCAATGACGCTGGGAAGATTTGTGACAGTGTGCACTTCAACCATATTTTGTCTAGCACTCATACAAGATGAAAGAGTATTTTGGGTCGAATTCAGGGTAGTGTTTGTTTCTTCCACGACGTCTATGTCTGGAATTTGTTAGTCTTGATTTGCATCGTCGATGTTAATCATTTCTATATCAGGAACTTGGTGATCTTTACTTACCATAACTTGCGGTGATGATGCGACGTCTAAACTCAATCTTTCATTGTTATTATTTTGTCTTACTAACTGCATGTAATATGAAGGAGTCCAGTTTCTTCTACTTTTTGATAGCGAAGTATGACATCTGTCACAAATCTTGCCTGTTTCTGAAATCTGGTCACCATTCAACCTTATGTATAAGCATAGTAGGCGTCTGTAGCGTTGATTTCCTATAACTCTCTGATGATCATTTGATTCCACTCGCCGTACACAAAGCTGACATCTTGAATGAGATACAGGAACCATTTTTCAAACAAAACTACAAAAAATAGGAGCATTTAATGTATTTTAATATCTTATGACGGAATTGAATAGATACAAATGCATTCGAGAGATTTATTGGATTAAGTCAATTGGTTTTGTTTATTTCTCATTTAGCAACTCTGGTTTTTGTTTCGCTTTCACGGTATGGAATATTGAGTTTGGCAATTTCGTTTTTGGATATTGATTTGGCATATTTGGTTTGGCAGTTTGATATCGTACAATTTGCTTTGAAGATGGATTAGGCAGATTTGGTTTGGCAGTTTGATATCACAGAATTTATTTAGCAGATATGTTTGGCAGATTTGGTTTGGCAGATTTGGTTTAGCAGTTTTATTTGGCAGTTTTGGTTTGGCAGTTTAAATCTGGAACATTGGATTTGGCAGTTTTGATTTGAAACAATGAGTTTGGCAGTTTTGATTTGAAACGAAGGGTTTTGCAGTTACGAGACGACTTTGGATTTTAGTTTGGCAGTTTCTATCTTGAGCATTGGGTTTGGCAGTTTTGATCTGGAGCATTTGGTATAGCAGTTTTGATTTGGAACGAAGGGTTTTGCAGTTACGACTTTGGAGTTTGATTAGTCATACTCAGTTTGACTGTTTTGATTTAGCTGTTTTATTTGCCACATTTTGTTTGGCAGTTTTGATTTGGCAATTTGTTTTCAACACATTCCAATATAACAAAGAAATTATTTTTATCAGTGCTTACTTTCACTAGACAGCCAGTTGCAACAAGGATGAGATGGTATGCAGTTATTATTTTCGTGTTCTTAGACTGTAAGTGTATGGAAAGTATAGTACGTAGAATATAATTATCGTGATGAAAAACCGGCTATAATAGCAAAAAAATGAACAAAAACTCTTAAAAACAATTTAAGTTAAAGATGTTGGCTAACAAGGATTTTGAGCAATCAATAGTAATCTCTATTTGCCTTCTCATGGCAACGCTAATATGCATCAAAATGTGAATGCTGGAAATGCTCGTACCATACATCAAAAGTGCATCCATAACTTTTATTTGGATGACCATTTCAACTGGTTCCCAGCATGCCTCCGACTTGAAAATTGACTTAAAAGACAGGAAAATCTTCAAACTTCAATTTGATTTAATAATTTGGTCGAGGGCAGGTTGGGAACAGGTTTTTTTCAGGTGGCCAAAATTTGGTTTCAAACAGATAGGGTCCGACTGATAGCGACCGCACAAGTACTCCAAGAATTTCTTGAGCCCGAATATAATTGATAGGCCTTCCTTCTCAATTTGAGAGTAGTTCTCTGCAGCTGACAGGGACTTCGATGCGTAAGCAATTGGGCGCTCGTTATCGTCTGGGTTTCGGTGAAATAATACAACACCCAGGCCAATATTGGATGCATCACAACTTATTCCAATCGGAAGTTGTAAATTGCGGTGCATGAGAGTAGGAGGCGAAACTAAAGATGACTTGACTTTTAGAAACGCATCTTCACATTGTTTCGACCACTTCCATTTTACATTGTCACGAGTTAAGTTATAGAGTGGTGCACACAAGTCACTAAGGAAAGGAACAAATTTTCCATAAAAGTTCACAAGTCCTAGGAAGGATTTCAACTCGGTTACGGTGAGAAGGCACTGGATCGAGTCGATGGCTGCAACTTTATCTGGCAAAGTTCGGATACCATCTGGAGCTACTACGTGGCCCAAGAACGAAACGAATGGTTTCATGAACTCACACTTCTCCTTGCTGAGGAAGTAGTTATGGTCCTTCATTCGTTGGAAAATTTTCTTCAGTCTTTGAAGATGTTCTTGGTCATCGGGGCCTGTGCAAATTCCATCGTCGATGTAGGAAGCGGCTCCTGGAATTCCTTGGAGGAGTTTATCCATAAACTCTTGGAAGATAGCTGGAGATGATGCAATACCTTGAGGTAGTACATTATAGCGGTACAAACCTCGGTGTGTATTGATCACCAAAAACTGCTTGCTAGCTTCGTCTACGGGGAGTTGATGATAGGCGTTGAATCCGTCCAGCTTGGAAAACTTTTGTCCTCCTGACATCATAGAAAACAACTCGTCAATGTCAGCAAGCGGATACTGCGTGATACAAAGCTGTGAATTGACTGTGGCTTTGAAATCACCAGTAATCCGAACACGACCATTCGGTTTTGCAGCGACCACTAATGGAGAGGCCCATTCGCTGTGGTCAACTTTAGTGATGACTCCGGCATGTTCCATTGACTGCAGCTCTTCATCTACTTTTTCACGAATGGCAAATGGAATGGGACGGGCTTTGAGGAATTTTGGCACCGCATCCTCCCGGAGAACAATTTTGGCACTAAAATTTCGAATTAGTCCTGTGGGTGGCTTGAATATTTCTGAATATTCTCGCAACAGAGTTTTCAAACTGAGATTTGTATTCTGCTTCACAAGGTGACACTGCTGGGCTACGTCATTCCAGTTGAATTTAATTGAAGACATCAGATCACGGCCAATCAAGGAATTTCCTTTTACAACAGGAAAAGTATGATGCACTTTCTGGTTTTGGTATTCTAGCTCAACTTTGCATTGACCAATGGGAGTGAAAGTTTCATTTGTGTAAGTCTTGAATGAAATTGAGCAGGGTTCGAGTCTAGGACGTTCCAATGAGTGGCATCAGAAATCTTCGGACAAAATACTTCGTTGACACCCAGTGTCAAATTCCATAAAGCAAAGCTGTCCATTTATACGGAGCTCTACTTTGATTAGTGACTGATTCTTCGTATTGCGAACGTTGTGCACATCAGCTGAAATAGTCCCAATTGTTTCAATTTGGGGCTTACTTCTACATAGTTTGGCAAAATGTCCTTTTTTTCCGCAACTATGGCACACTGTACTTTTGTGAGGGCAATCTTTCGGTCGGGAATGATTGGTGGATCCACAGTTAGGACAGCTGCTGGATTTCTGATTGACAGGGTTCGGTTTTTTTTTGATTCGACTGAATTTTTTTCGTTTTTGGTTGAGACCTATGGATTACTTGTGACTTTAGGACAGGCTCAGGTGTGTCCAGCTGGGATCCTCCCCGGATTAGAGATGTGCTCTTTTCAGCAGTTTCTTGGGCGAGGGCGGCTGACAACACTTTGTCCAGTTTCACGTCATCTGCTAGGGTAAAAATTTTCTTCTGGGAACTCTCGTTGGTGAGGCCGAAGATAAATTGGTCCCTTAAGCGTTCGGTGAGGTCACTAAACTTGCAAGTGATAGCTACTTTTCGTAATTCTGCCAAAAATTCTGAGACGGATTCATCAGGCTTCTGTTGGCGGCTCATGAATTTCAATCTTTCAGCTATGGCTTTTGGTGCAGGCTTGAAATGCTCAGTGAGGGTTTGCAGCAACGTATTTAGAGATGTGGTAGCTGGTTGGGCTGGGGCAATCAGCGACATCAGCAAAGAACAAGTTTGGATTCCCATGGAAGAAAGTAGAATTCCTCTAGCTTTGTCAGTTTCCTTGACAAGATCAACTCCGTTGGCTGCGAGGTACGAATGGTACATCAGCTTCCATACCTCAAAGTCGTCCACAGACGGGTCAAAGGATTTCAATGTGCCTTGTAACATTATAACAATATTTTTGAACTACAGCACTCGGAGTTATCGAAAATTTGAAATAATCCAGAGATTTTGAAAACGCCTTCGTCGCCAAATGTGGTGTATGTGTGCTCGCATAAGCCGTAGTATGCTGAAGAGAATAGGCAGGTTTGATTACAGGAAATATAAGAATTTATTTATTCTAAATAATGTACAGAGTTTAGTGTGTCCACTAAGCATGCATATTGCATGCACTGCATATTCTACACTTGGTTTACCCTCAGTTCCCAATTTTTTAGGAATGAATTCCCAAACGTGATTGAAGAAGATTTTACACGTGACGAGCTATTTTTTATGCATACATGGAGACTTCCATCAGCTTACCTTTAAGGTTTTGACGTTCTCTGAGAGTGGGAACCAATTCTGCATGTCTTGTAGCTGAGTGGTTACTAATTTTGAACTAAGTATAAACTAAACTGATGCTATGTTGTATCATTCTTGAACAGTGTGAAAGCTGCACGATTCAAGCATAAAGTTACAATCTACATTTCTAGCTTTGTTTTCACGCGTATTTGCTAGTCTGGAATAAAAAAACTAAACAGTAATTTGTCCACCTGTTTCTGTACCATTTCTAATACTGTTTGTTTTGCTGCCGGGTAAAAAATGTTTAAGCGTTTGCATTTTGCAAATGGCTGACGCAGTTATTTTAGCGACATGAGATGCATGAGATTTAAAGTATGAATTCGGCAGCAGGTAAAGCATACATTTAGTTTTGGCGAAGTTTATTCAAAATCCTTTCTTCAAAAGCCATTGGTGTAGCTTTGGTAGATTTGGTAGTCCTTTATTAGCTCCTCCGCGTTTTAATCTGACACATAGAACTTTAGGTCATCCGCGTACAGGACGAAAAGAACCTGCAAGGCTTCCTAAGGACTGCCAATATACGCCTCTAGATTCAAAGCTGAATGAGCAGATAAAGTTTACAGTTTTGTTCGAGGCAGGTAGCTCCATTCTATGAAAAGATTTAGCCAGCAAAAATCATTTTGTGAGGTGAGATACTTCGACGCTCGCCAATCCACAGAAAAAAATAATACTTCTGGTTGAGCTCAGCTAAGTTGCTCAGGAGATTATGTAACTTTTAACAATATTTTATTCAGCGAATAGCCATGTTTGACGCAACGCATTTTTACGTTCCCTGCAGCGCATATTAAAGTTCCCTCCAAAGCATAATAAAATTTAGGGTGCATCCGTGCATCGCACAACTAGCAATCTCTCAAGCGCGGCAGCGCGAGTGTCTTTTCTAGTTTATACATATATACGCAATATAAAATGCTTGTAGGTAAAAATTTAAAGTTCCTGCGGTAAAAGTGTGAAACATTTATCTTATTAACCATAGACTGTCCTTTGACTTCCCGGAATTTCGTTTTTCACTTACTCCGTCATTATGTTTTTTACACTAACTCAGATTTATGTGACATTGTTTAATACGAACCTGACTCAACGTTTCAATTGCACAACATGTGTTTGATTACTCAGATTCCTAATTGGAAATCAGGAAACTACAAATAGTGAGTCTATTTGGGAACTTTTTGACTTAAAATAACTTTATTCCAATTAACTATTAATAGCAAAATATTTAATATCGACAAATAATTAAATCTGTAATTCTGACAATATTGACCGCGTCTTCTCTTTATTAATCCCTATCTCAGAGACTCAGAGTGTGTGTAAAGTGTAAAGTGTAAAAGGACACACAAGCTTACGAATCAAAATGGCGTGTCATGCACACAGCATAAAACTAACGCATCGACGTTCTACATATGTATACATTAGGTTTTCAAAAAATCCAGCTACATAAGCTAGTTAGTTAGTTTCTTATGTATATTCTATTCTGTACTACCTGGACAGAGTTTAGCTAGATCAATTTTTCGCACATGACTCATTACAATTCATTATGGCCTATATACTTCTCACTCTCATCCTCGGTTAGGGATTGGTTTCATGAACTTAGTTTTCAACCAAGTTGATAAGCAATAATATAATGTTGTTGATATCTTTATCCATAATTCTTAAAGAAAGACCCTGTGTAACATAAGCATTCAGCCAGTATACTCTTAGTGGCAACAACGACCGAGCAAACTTGTGTGTCTCTGAACTGATTTTTTTCCCGTACTTATTCCGTAACCAGATGCATTGTTCATTTAGTTGACGAGAGAAATCTGCACATGTACACTCTATTAGTTCCATGAATTTGAATAATGAAAGGGCCATTAAACTATAAACGAGGAGAATCAAAAGCATGATCAAGGAAAAGAATTCTAGAGTCTTGTAATGCGCAATAAGAGAATAGCCTGAAAAAGTTAAGATAACATCGAACATTCCCAACATAAGGGGGAGCGGTAATGATCTGGAGATGTTGTTGAAAACCCGTTGATAGATTTGGAGTTCTCTGTACAGTTCTTTCGCTTTTTTTGGATAAAGCATAAGTTTCCTGTTAAGAAACATAAAAAGGGAAAATCAATTAACACATCCATGTTAGCCCTAGTGAATTAATGTTTTTGCATCACCTCCCACAGTTAAGATGCCAAAGTGGGACCAAATAACTTGCAAATCCGGCAACACAGACGAACAAACCAACACCTCCAAATTGAGTCATAAGAACGGCGTTGATACACAGGATGAAAAATGTTTCATAGACAGTCAAATTGTGGCATCGATTTTTAGATTTCAGAAATCCTGCTATAGGATTAAATGGGAAACATGGATAAATTATCATTCCAATGGGGAACACTATTACGGCGCAGAGTAGACCCAGAGCTAGGATAAGCATTATAGTTTGAAACACTATCCGATTAGGAACAGTAGGAAGTGTTTTCACATTTTCTGCCGTCTTTGCTAGTAAATTTATTCAAAAAGTTTCTTTAAAAATATGATCAATATATGTCTCTAAGCAGAATTTAGCTACGTTAGGAAAAATCTGCATGCTATCTTTTGAATAATTCAATGTACGGAATGAAAAAAAACTACTAACCTCTCGATTTGACATCAAACTTGACCATCAAATTCAAGAACCTAACGTATTCCGGCTCAAACAAAAGAAATGACAAACCAAAAGGTGCAATTGCTGCTACTGTCAAAAAGTTTATGTATATAACTCGATTCGTGGTGTTCGTAACCGCTGATGGACCTTCATAAGATTTTGCGAAAATGATTTGATATAGATCCCAGAACATAACAATGAACATTTCTAGAGTCATGGTATACGCTACAATCCTTCTCCATCTTTTTGTGTGCAATTGGAAACATCTTTTTT
>Ga0210040_10008723_pt1 | contig 11931 bp, 7 predicted proteins | sample CryGeyCG12114_NA_FD_185462 | JGI IMG/M metagenome (GOLD analysis project Ga0210040, IMG submission 185462) | Groundwater microbial communities from aquifer - Crystal Geyser CG19_WC_8/21/14_NA (SPAdes) (version 2) | ecosystem: Environmental > Aquatic > Deep subsurface > Groundwater | place: USA... | reverse complement strand
CGGCCTGCACGTCGAGATCCAGGTGGACCGGGAGCACGCGATCGGCAGGGACGACGCGGCCGGGGTCAAGGACCTGCTGCTCGAGGCGGCGGTGTCCACGATCATGGACCTGGAGGACTCGGTCGCCGCGGTCGACGCCGCGGACAAGGTCGCGGGCTACCGCAACTGGCTGCTGCTCAACCAGGGCACGCTCACCGCGCAGGTGACCAGGGACGGGTCCTCCACCACCCGCCGCCTCGCGCCCGACCGGGTCTACGAGGGGCCGGACGGCCAGGTCGTGCTGCCCGGGCGCTCGCTGCTGTTCGTGCGCCAGGTCGGGCACCTCATGACCACCGACGCGGTGCTGATGACCGGCCCGGACGGCGGCCGGCAGGAGATCCCGGAGGGGGTGCTGGACGCCGTGATGACGGCGCTGTGCAGCCTGGTCGACCTGCAGGGCCGCGGCACGCTGCGCAACTCCCGGACCGGCTCGATGTACGCGGTGAAGCCGAAGATGCACGGGCCTGACGAGGTGGCGTTCACCGACGACCTGTTCGCCCGCGTCGAGGACCTCCTCGGGCTGGACCGCGGGACGATCAAGCTCGGGATCATGGACGAGGAGCGGCGCACGTCGGTGAACCTCAAGGCCTGCATCTCGGCGGCGCGCGGGCGGGTCGCGTTCATCAACACCGGCTTCCTCGACCGCACCGGCGACGAGCTCCACACCTCGATGCGCGGCGGGCCGATGGTCCGCAAGGCCGAGATGAAGGCGACGGCCTGGATCACGGCGTACGAGGACCAGAACGTCGACGTCGGCCTCGCGTGCGGCTTCCGGGGTCGGGCGCAGATCGGCAAGGGCATGTGGGCGATGCCCGACGAGATGGCCGCGATGCTCGAGCAGAAGGTCGGCCACCCGCAGGCGGGCGCGAGCTGCGCGTGGGTGCCCTCTCCGACCGCCGCCACCCTGCACGCCCTGCACTACCACCGGGTCGACGTGGCCGCCCGGCAGCGGGAGCTCGCCGGGCACCGCCGGGGCACGCTGGCCGACCTGCTCACGGTGCCGATCGCGGACCCCGCGGTGGTGTCGGGGTGGTCGCAGCAGGACCGGACGGCCGAGATCGAGAACAACCTGCAGGGCGTCCTCGGCTACGTGAAGCGCTGGGTCGACGACGGCATCGGCTGCTCGAAGGTGCCCGACATCCACGGCACCGCGCTGATGGAGGACCGGGCCACCTGCCGCATCTCCTCGCAGCACGTCGCCAACTGGCTGCGCCACGGCGTCGTGACGGTCGACGAGGTCGAGGCGGCGCTGCGCCGCATGGCCGACGTGGTCGACGGGCAGCAGGCCGGCGACGGCTACCGGCCGATGGGCCCGTCGTACGACGGGCACGCCTGGCGGGCGGCCCACGAGCTGGTCCTCGAGGGCCTGAGCCAGCCCTCGGGCTACACCGAACCGGTCCTGCACCGGCACCGCCGGGCGCTCACGTCCGAGCCCGGCCCGACAGAGCGGAAGTGAGCGGCATGACCCTCGGCATCACCCTGGACCAGGCCCGCACGATCGTCGCCGGCACCCGCGCCGCCGGCGTGGAGCACGGCCTCAAGCCCCTCACCGTCGTCGTGCTCGACGCCGGCGGCCACGTCGTCGCCGTCGAGCGCGAGGACGGCGCGTCGAACCAGCGGTTCGAGGTCGCGTACGGCAAGGCGCACGGCGCGCTGGCCCTGGGGATCGGCTCGCGGGCGCTGATGACCCGGGCCGAGCAGCAGCCCTCCTTCATCGCCGCCGTCACCCAGTCGGTCGGCGCCCTGGTGCCGGTGCCGGGCGGCGTGCTCGTGCGGGACGCCGACGGCGCGCTGCTCGGCGCGGTCGGCGTCACCGGCGACACCTCGGACAACGACGAGGCGGCCGCGCTGGCCGGGATCGGCTCCGCCGAGCTCGCAGGTCAGGCCGACTGACGCCCGGGCGGCTCAGGGGCCCCTGCTCAGGCGGCTGGGCTCACTCGGCCGGGCCGATGTCGACCATCCAGTCGATGCCGAACGCGTCCGTGCACATGCCGAACTCGTCGCCCCACGCCTGCGCGCTCAGCGGCATGCTCACGGTGCCGCCGACGACGAGCTTGTCCCAGTAGCCGCGCAGCTCGTCGGCGTCCGTGCCGCTGAGGCTGATGGACATGGCGGTCCCCGGCGTGCCGGCCATCTCCGGCGGGGTGTCGGAGGCCATGAGGGTGAAGCCGCCCGGGGTGTCGAGCTGGCCGTGCATGATCAGGTCGGGGTCCGCGGACTGCGGCGCACCGAAGTCCCCGAAGCTGTTCAGTCGCAGGGTGCCGCCGAACACGGAGCGGTAGAACTCCAGGGCCTGGCGGGCGTTGTCGGTGAAGTGGAGATAGGGGTTCAGCGTCGAGGCCATGGGGCGCTCCGTTCCTCGTCGTGCCGGGTCGGGGCAGCACCGTAGAGCGTCCGCACCCGGCCTGCTGACCTCCGGCCCTGACGCCACCGGACCTGGCCCGTCCCGCGGGGGCGACGTGCACCCCCGCGGGACCGGCACCTACAGCCGGCCGATCCAGCGGTAGCTGACGTCGAGCGGGGAGCCCGTCGCCCGGGCCTTCGTGGTGACGGTGACGGTGCGCGTCCCCGCGTCCCACGTCCAGCTGCCCGCCGGGGCCTCGACCCCGTTGACGGTCACCGCCCGCGGCGCCTGGGCGTTGCGGAACCGCACGGTCCAGGAGCGCCGCGCGACCTCGCCGGCGAAGCCGCCGGAGCGCGGGCGCACCTGCAGGGTCGCCCGGTTCGCGCCCTCGGAGTAGCGCAGGTCCGTGGTCCGGCTCCTGCTCCTGTCGTCGGTCGTGCCGTCGTCCTCGAACAGCGAGCTCGTGCCCGCGGCGCCCTGGGCGACGGTGAGGGTCACCTTCGTCAGCGGCGCCGTGTCGTTCGCGACGGCGCTGCTGCGCGTGGGGACGATCCCCCCGGCCTTGACGAACACCGGCATGGTGTCCAGGCGCGTGGGAATGCTCCGGGTGGTGCCACCGGCGTACGTCCTGCCGGTGAACCAGTCGGTCCAGGAGTTGCCCGCGGGGAACCAGACCTTCGTCGTGGCGGTGGTGCCGGGCGTCGTCACGGGCGCCACGAGCACGTCCGAGCCGTACAGGTACTCGCTGCCCGCGGTCGCGTACGCCTCCTGCTCCGCCGGGAACTCCAGGTAGGTCGGGCGCACGACGGGCACGCCGGTCGCCTCCGCCTCCCGGGCGAGCGTGTAGGTGTACGGCAGGAGCGCCTCGCGCAGCCTGAGGAAGTCCGTGGCGGACGCACCGGCCGCACCCGGGTACTGCCAGGGCAGCCGGTCGCCGTGGTTGCTGTGGAGCCGGTCGATCGGCTGGAATGTGCCGAACTGGATCCAGCGGGCGTACAGGTCGTCCGGCAGCTTGTCGGTGCGCTGGCCGTCGACGACCTCGGCGCCCGGCAGGTGCCACAGCCCGGAGTTGTGCCCGCCGATGTCGTGGCTGATCGGGGACAGGCCGGTCGCGGCGGACTCGCCGGAGGTGAAGCCGACCTCGGCGGCGAGCGTCCCCCAGGTGGAGGTGGTGTCACCGGTGAACGGCAGCGTCGTGCGCTTGTCCGCCCACGGCCCGGTCGGGACCGCCGTCGGGTTGCTGTAGCCGCCGGCCTGCAGGGAGCCGAAGGCGCGCGAGAACGCGAAGCCGCGGCCGAGGCGGGCCTCGGTGTAGTCGGCGTACTGCTGGTTGATCCACGCGTCGCCGGTGACCCCCGGCAGGTTCGACTCGCTGGCGTCGCAGCACCAGTCGAGCCACCAGAAGTCCGGGCCGGCCTCCTGCAGCTGGTCGTGCAGCTGGAAGTACGCCCTGAGCTGGTCCGGGTCGCCGAAGTCGAACGTGTAGCAGACGGCCGCGCCGCCCGAGCAGCTCGTGCGCCGGGTCAGCTTGCCCTTGGCGGTCGCCTGCGCGGCGGCGAACTGCGGGTCCTCCGGGACGATGCTCGGATGCACGTTGAGGCTGGTGTGCAGCCCCTGCGTGGCGGCCCAGTCGAAGAAGCCCTTCGGGTCGGGGAACCGGGTCTTGTCGTACTCCCAGCCGTCCCAGTCGTTGACCGCCTTGTAGTCGGTGTCCACGACGAGCACGTCGAGCGGGACGCCCTCCTTGCGGAACCGCGGCAGCACCGTGTTGCGGTAGTCCGCGGCGGTCCGGTCGATGTACTCGGAGTACCAGACGCCGTACGTCCAGCGCGGCAGCAGCTTCGACGGCCCGGTGAGCGTCGCCAGGTCCTGCAGCGCCTGCTCGTAGCGCTGGCCGTAGCCGAAGACGTAGCCGTCCTGGTAGCCGCCCGCGTGCGGGGTGCGGCTGGACGGCGTGTGCGTGGCTGGGTCGTACGTCGCCGAGGCGGTGTCGTCGAGCAGCGACCAGCCGTCCTGGTAGAGCAGGCCGGGGTAGAGGTTCGGGCTGCCGTTCCCGCCGTCGAAGCCGTCCAGGCCGCGGCGGTACCCGCCGAGCGGCGCGTGCGGCGCGAGCAGCGGCGCGCTGGTGCGGGCGACGGCGACGGTGTCGAGGTTGACGCCGCAGCCGCCCGTCCCGGGGCAGCTGATGCGGACGTCGTCGGTGCCGGCCGCCAGCTGGACGCGCGTGCTCACCGTGCGCCAGCTGTCCCAGCCGCTGGTCGGCGGCAGCGCGACCGTCGTCCTCGTCCCGGTCCCGACCTGCACGGTCGCCGAGCCGGTCGCGCTCAGCCCGTTGGCGTAGCGCAGCTGCAGGGCGTACGTGCCGGCCGCGGGCACGCGCACCACGTGCAGGGTGTCGGACGCGCCGGCCGTTCCCAGGCCCGCGGTGAAGCCCTTGCCGGAGAAGCCGTTGTGGTCCTTGGCCAGCACCGCGCCGCCGGAGCGGGCGCCGGACTCGGCCTCGCAGACCGTCCCGAAGGCGCAGTCCGCACCGCGGGACGTCGTCGGCGTGCCCAGGCCGGAGCCGACCGGGCCGACGGACAGGCTGTCCAGGTTGGCGTTGCCGGCGTCGGAGGCCCGCCGCACGACGGTCACGTGGTTCGTGCCGGCGAGCAGGTGGACGGGCGCGGTGGCCAGGCCCCAGGCGTTCCAGTCCCCCGTCGAGGGCAGCGCCAGCGGCGTGCTCGCCCCGCCGGTCACCGAGACCGTGACACCGCCCGGTGAGGCGAAGCCGTTGGCGTACCGGGCGGTGAGCTCGTAGTCGCCCTCCGCGGGAGCGTCGACCGAGAAGCTGACGGCGTCGTCCAGGCCCTCGAACCCGGCCGCGAAGCCGGTGCCGGTGTAGCCCGTGTGGTCGGTGGCGACGTGCATCCTGCCCTGCAGCGCCAGGCCCTCCGCCTCGCACAGCGCGCCGAAGTCGCAGACCACGGGGACCTGCGGGTAGTCCTCGCCGGGCGACCGGACGGCGAGGCTGTCGATGTTGACCTGGCCGGTGTCGGAGCTGCGGCGGGTCAGCGCCACGGTGTGGGGACCGGCGCCGAGCGCCAGGTCCACGGGCAGCACGCTCCAGCGGTCCCAGCCGCCCGTCGGGGGGAGCGTGATCTGGCGGGCGTCCTCACCGTCGACGGTCAGGGTCAGGGTGCGGGCCTCCCCGAGGCCGTTCGCGTAGCGCAGGGCCAGCTCGTACGCCCCCGCCTTCGCCGGCGCGACCTCGAACGACAGGGCGTTGGAGGCGCCCTCGAAGCCCGCGGCGAACCCGCTGCCGGTGAAGCCGGAGTGGTCGGTGGCGACGCCCAGGCCGTCCAGGGTGAGGTCCTCGGCCTCGCACAGCGCGCCGACGGCGCAGACCACCGGTGCCCGGCCCGCCCACGGCTGCGCCGTCACGTCCTGCCGGCCGGTGCGCAGCTTGACGACGAGGTTCTGGTCGGTGAAGCGCCCGGAGCCGACGCGGTACCGCAGCGTCATCGCCCCGGTGTCCAGGACCAGCCAGCCGTCCTGCGTCGAGGTCGTGACGGGCGTCCTGGCGAAGCCGTCCCGGCCGATCGCGTTGAAGGTGGGGGCGTCGACGAAGCGGGCGTCGCCCGCGTACTCCGTCCGGACCAGCGTCGGGGACAGCACCTCGAACCGGGCCTGGCCGGACGTGAAGACCGAGGCGGGCGCGACGGCCTGCGCCCCTGCGGCCGGAGCAGGAGCCGCGACCGGAGCGGGAGCGGCGGCCATGGCCGAGGGGGCCAGGGCGACGGCGACCGTCGCCGCCGACAGTGTCGCGACCGACGCGGCCGTGCGCCTGCGACGTCGCAGACCTGCGTGGGAATCCATGGGGAGCCTTCCGTCGGGTGGTCCGGGTGCGCGCCGCGGGGAGCGGATGTACAGGCAGCGCCGGCAGCGGAGCCGGCTGCCGGCCCGGGAGGCGCAGTGCGCCCTCGACCTGCGGACGCCTGCCGCGCAGACCTGGTTCGTCGTCTCCGGCAACATCCTGGAAACACGTGTGACTCTCGACTCAGCGTGACGTCCTGTCAAACGGCCCCGCCGCCCGGCGGCCCGGCCGGTCCCGCGGCCTGTGGGTCCTGACCACCCCGCACCCCGCCGTTGGGCCGCCTGCACGAAGCCCTGATCACCGCCGGTGCGGGAGGTTGAGGGCCAGGCGACCTGGAGGACAGACGTGGCACTCGACACCCAGCACTGGCAGGACCGGCTCTCCGCACTGCTCGACCGGCACGGGGTGGTCGGCGCGAGCCTGGCCCTGCGGCTCGGGGACGAGACCGCCGTCGCGGCGGCGGGGGTGCTCAACGTCCGCACCGGGCAACCCGCGACGCCCGACAGCGTCTTCCAGATCGGGTCGATCTCCAAGGTCTGGACCGCGACCCTGGTGATGCAGCTCGTCGAGGACGGGCTGCTCGACCTCGACGCCCCGGTGGCCGAGCACCTGCCGGAGTTCCGGGTCGCCGACCCGGAGGTGACCCGCACCGTCACGGCGCGGCAGCTGCTGTCGCACACCAGCGGCATCGACGGCGACCTGTTCACCGACACCGGCCGCGGCGACGACGCGGTGCAGGAGTACGTCGGGAGGATGGCCGCCCTGACCCAGGTGCACCCGCAGGGCGCGACGATGTCGTACTCCAACTCGGGCTTCGTCCTGCTCGGTCGCCTGATCGAGGTGCTCCGCGGCAAGAGCTGGGACGAGGTGCTGCGCGAGCGGCTGTTCGTCCCGCTGGGCCTGACGCAGGCGGGCACGCTGCCGGAGGAGGCGCTGCTCTGGGGCGCCGCCGCCGGGCACGTCCTGCCCCACGGCTCCACCCGCCCGGAGGTCGTCCCGCAGTGGGGCATCTACCGCGCGATCGGCCCGGCCGGGCTCATCCACGCGACGGCGAGCGAGTCGCTGGCCTTCGCGCAGCTGCACCTGGACGGCGGCGTGGCGCCGGACGGCACGCGGGTGCTGTCGGCGCAGTCGTGCGCGGCCATGCGCGAGCCGCAGGTCGCCGTGCCCGACCCGTACACCCTCGGCTCGCACTGGGGCCTGGGCTGGATCCTCATGACGTGGAGCGGGCGCGAGGTGTTCGGCCACGACGGCGGGACGCTCGGGCAGGCCGCCTTCCTGCGCGTCCTGCCCGACGCCGGGCTGTCGGTGTCGCTGCTGACCAACGGCGGCGCCCACGTTCGCGACCTGTTCGAGGACCTGTACGGCGAGGTCTTCTCCACGCTGGCCGGCGTCGAGCTCCCCGCGCGCCTGGAGCCCACCGGCGACACGGTGGAGGACCCGAGCCGCTTCACGGGGCGCTACGAGCGCGAGGGCGTCGAGATGACCGTGCGGGAGCAGGACGGCGCGCTGCAGCTGCTGATGCGCCCGACCGGCGCGCTGTTCGAGGGCCTGCCCGACCCGGAGCCGCAGGAGGTGCGTCCGTACGACGGGGACGTGCTGCTCACCAGGGGACCGGACGACGTCTCGTGGGACGCCGCGGTGTTCTTCGACCTCGACGGCGCGCGCTACGTGCACTCCGGCGCGCGGGCGACCCGCCGCACCTCGACCGAGCCGTAGGCGCCGGTCGGAGGGGTCGGCGCCCTGGGACCGGGGCGCCGACCCGGGCGGCTCAGGTGCGGGAGCTCAGCGGGACGCCCAGCTCCGCGCGCAGGAGCCGCAGGTCGTTGCCCCCGAGCGCGCCGCGGATGTCGGGCTCGGACCACCCGCGGCGCACCAGCTCCTCGGTGAGCAGCGGCAGGCCGGCCGGGCCCTCGAGGCCGGGCACGTAGGCCTTGGCGTCCACGCCCTCCATCCAGAGCTCGGTGAGCGTGGGGTGGAGCTCGGAGAAGACCTGGTCGAGGAAGTCCGGGCCGAGCCCCACGGCGCCCGGGCCGGCGATCGCGGCGACGTGCTCGAGGTGGTCGACCAGCCGGGCGACCGTGTGCCCGGAGCGGTCCTCGGCGAGGAAGCCGGCGAAGAAGTTGACGTTCACGACCCCGCCGCCGGCGGCGATGCCCTTCAGCCGGGCGTCGGTGAGGTTGCGGTGGTGGCCGCGCAGCTCGTACGCGGAGGAGTGCGTGGCGATGACCGGCCGCTGCGCCAGCTCCAGCACGTGGTCGACGCCCCGGGCCCCGAGGTGGCTGACGTCGACGAGCAGCCCCAGCTCCTCCATCGCCGCGACGGCGTCCACCCCGGCGCCGGTGAGCCGCGAGCCGGCCGCGTCCTCGCCCGAGCCGTCGGCCAGCAGGGTGCGGCCGAAGTGCGTCAGGGACGCGACGCGCACGCCGACGCGGAACAGCGTCGACAGCAGCTCCACGTCGCGGCCGATCGCCTCCAGGCCCTCCAGCGCCAGGACCAGGGCGATGCGGCCGCTGTCGAGGGCGGCGTCGACGTCGGCGCCCGTCAGGCAGACCGCGACCTCGTCCGGGTTGCCCTCGGCGATCGTCCAGCCCGACTCGATCATCTTCAGCGTCTGGCGCAGCGCGCCCTCCGGCCGGTACTCGTCGTCGACGAAGACCGGCAGCACCTGCACGTCGACGCCGCCCTCGCGCAGCTGGGGGAGCCAGCTGCTCCGGAAGTACTGCGCCTGCTCGGCCTTGGGCCGCCGGCTGGTGAGCATGAGCAGGTCGTCGTGGGTGTCGACGACGACGGCGTCGCGGTGCAGCTGCTGTGGGTCCACGGGTCCAGCCTTCCTGGTCGTCAGCGTGCCAGTCGCAGGCAGCCGTCACGGGTGATCCCCCGCGCCGCGTACCCGTCGGCGATGGGCGCCGCGAGCGCCTCGCGGACGGCCAGGCGCCAGGCGCGGGCGGCCTCCGGGGAGGTGGTGCGCAGCCGCTCGATGTCGGCGGGCAGCTGCACGAGCAGGTCGGCGCCGCCGCCGTCGCCCGCGACCGGCGCGGGGTGCCCGTCGCGCTCGGCGAGGACCAGGACGCCGCCGGCCGCAGGGGCTCCCGGCGCTCCGGCCGGGAGCGGCGCCGTCAGGTCCCACCGGGTGAGCAGCCGGTCGGTGCTCTCGCCGACGTTGACGCCGTCGCTCATCGGCCCGTAGAAGTCGACGAGGTACTCCACGCCCGCGGCGCCGAGCTTGGCGAGGTTGAACCACGCGTTGCGGCGCACCAGCGGGTCGAAGGTCCAGGTGATGGCGGAGATGCCCCGGCGCAGGGCCCAGGCCCGCTGGTGCAGCTTGAGCGCCAGCCCGATCCCGCGGCCGGGCTCGCTCACGCCGGAGATGTGCGAGTGCAGGACGGGGGGACCGGCCGCGTCCAGCCCGAGGAAGCCCGCGGACGCACCGACCAGGCGCTGGCCCCGGTACGCCCCGACGACGTAGCCGCCCGCGTGCTCGACGGCCCGCATCACCTCGGCCGTCAGCGGCGGGGTGGCCGCGTCCGTGCGCCAGACGGCCGAGAACAGCGCGGCCGCCGCCTGCACGCCGGCGAGGGTGTCGAGCGGGAGCACCCGGACGTCGGCGCGCTCGGCCACCTCCGCGGCCTGGGTGTCCGCGGCGCCCGCGGCAGCCGAGGGCGGTGCGGGCGGGACCAACGGCAACGCTGTCGTCGTCACCCTGCCAGGCTCCCCGGCGCGAGGCCGCCGTGCTTCGTCCGCTACGGACAACCCGCTCCCGCCCCTTGGTGCTCCGGGACAGCGCGGGGACTAGCGGCGCACGGCCAGCAGGTCCTCGACGAGCGCGGCGACCAGTGCGGCCCGCGGCGCCATCGCCTCGACGAGCACGTGCTCGCCCTCGGCGTGGGCGCCGTCGCCGACCGCGCCGAGCCCGTCGAGCGTCGGGATGCCGAGCCCGGCGGTGAAGTTGCCGTCGGACGCCCCGCCCACGTGCGCGCCGGTCAGCTCGGGCAGGCCGAGGTCGGCGGCCAGCCGCCTGGCGCGGGCGAACAGCGCCGCCGACGACGAGGGCGCGAGCGGCGGCCGGTTGATGCCGCCGAGCAGCTCGAGCCGGCACCCCGGGACCGCCGGGGCGAGCGCCCGCAGCGCGCGGTCGACGCGCTCCTGCTCGTCCGGCTCGAGGGCCCTCGCGTCGATCGCGACCCGGGCCGCGGCCGGGACGGTGTTGGACGTCGTGCCGGCGGACAGCACGGTCGGGGTCACGGTGGTGCCGCGCCCGGCGTCGGCGACCCCGGCGAGGGCGAGCACCTGGTGCGCGAGCTCGACGGCGGCGTTCGCGCCCTTCTCCGGCTCGAGCCCGGCGTGCGCGGCGCGGCCCTGCACGACGAGCTCGTAGTTGCCGACGCCCTTGCGGCCGGTCTTGAGCGCGCCGGCGGCGGACGGCTCGAGCACGAGGACCGCCTCGCAGCCGGCCGCCGTCTGCTCGATCAGCTCCCGGGAGGTGGGCGAGCCGACCTCCTCGTCGGTCGTCGCCAGCAGCGCGACGCCGGTGAGGTCGTCGAGCTGCTCGAGCGCCGCCAGGCCCTGCACCAGGCCGGCCTTCATGTCGAAGGCGCCCGGTCCGGTCGCCCGGCCGCCCGCGACCTCGAACGGCCAGCGGGCGGTCGTGCCGAACGGCCAGACCGTGTCGACGTGGCCGAGCAGCAGCACCCGCGTCGGCCCGCCGCCGGACCAGAGCAGGTGGCCCCGCTGCGTGCCGGCAGGGCCGTCGACCCAGGTGCCGCGCGTACCCAGGTGCTGCAGGAGCAGCTCGTCGAGCAGGTCGGCGGCGGCCCGGGTCGCCGTCTCGGACGCGGACGGCGACTCGACCGCGACGAGCGCCGCGAGCTCGTCCAGCATCCTGCTCATGCGTCGAGCAGGTGGAGCTGCAGCTGGACGACCAGCCGCTCCACCGGGTCGTCGAGGTCGAGGCAGGCGAGCTCGGACAGCCGGCGCAGCCGGTAGCGGAAGGTGTTGGGGTGCACGCCGACCAGGTCGGCGGCGACGCGCACGTCGCCGTGCCCGTCGAGGAACGCGCGCAGCGTGGGCACGTACGACGTGGAGCGCTCGGCGTCGCTGTGCTGCAGGACGCGCACCTTGCCCGCCAGCAGCGTCGGCCGCTCGACGGCCAGGTCGCGCAGCTGCAGCAGGACGCTGGCCGAGCGGACGTCGTCGACGTGCACCTGGGCGGCCACCCCGCGGCTGCTCAGGACGCGCAGCCCCAGGTCGACGTCGCGGCGGGCCGCGGCGAGCCCGGCGAGCCCGGACGGCTCGGCCGCCACGCAGGAGCGCACCTGCGCGCGCAGGCCGGTGGCGACCCGCTGCGCCAGGTCGGCGGCGAGCTGGCGCGCCTCGGCCGCCCCGCCGGTGCGGGCGACGAGCACGGCGTACACGGTGCGGTGCGCCGCGACGGCGACCACGCGGCGGCGGAACGCGCGGCAGCTCAGCACGACCAGGTCGACCGCGCGGTCGAGCAGGACCGTGCCGTCCCCGTCCCGCGCCGCGTCGGCGGCGTCGACCAGCTCGAGCGCGAGCACCACGACGCCCTCGCCCGGGCCGAGCTGCAGCGGGGCGGTGAGCAGCGTGGCCGGCAGGCGCCCGTCCAGGACCGCCCGCAGCTGCTCGCCGGCCCGGCGCCGCTCGAGGTCCTCGCCGCTGCGCGCGCGCAGCA
>Ga0210040_10008721_pt1 | contig 11931 bp, 4 predicted proteins | sample CryGeyCG12114_NA_FD_185462 | JGI IMG/M metagenome (GOLD analysis project Ga0210040, IMG submission 185462) | Groundwater microbial communities from aquifer - Crystal Geyser CG19_WC_8/21/14_NA (SPAdes) (version 2) | ecosystem: Environmental > Aquatic > Deep subsurface > Groundwater | place: USA... | reverse complement strand
CATCATACCATTATTGGCCTACTTCCGTGTGCACGGAATTTTGTGATTAAAACAGAGCTATTTCTCTCTAAAGTTATGTGGCAACGATTACTTTTTGCCGGTTACTGTGCTAACGAAATTTAAAAAAGTGTTCATTTTAAAATGAGACATGACAAATTTGTTGATTTCTAGGAAATGGAAGCTTTTGGTTGCCGGAGTTATTTTGTGGAAATTTTCCATTTTGAACAGATTTTTCAAGTTCGAGTTGTAGATTTTTGGTTGTAAAAGCGTTTTTTCAATTTTTATGGGCTTAAGTTGCTTTAAAGTATCAGATATAAATATTGAATGACGCATGATTACTATTCACACCATCAAAGGAGATTTTTCTCCGTCAATATGAATTCCGTAACACTAAAAATTTTATGCTACACTTCCAAAATATGTACATTCAACCGTAGAATTACGGGTTTGAGGTGTGAATATTTCAGGGAATGTTGCAGGGGCTTTTTAAATTATTTTAAGCAGAAAGCACGAAAGTATGGAAAATAGGGAGCCAATATTTTTATTTTTAATCATTGCTTCCTATTTCCAATATAGCACCACTTCACTTCACTTCATTGTAATGCATTTAGACATTTTCAGAGATGTTGGTCTTATCTAGACTCTAGACTAGCCGGGCCCACTGGCCTTTAGCCAGAGTCACTTTTACGAGCAAAATTTCAAACCTGCAAAATTTTCACTGATGCACAAATGTTTTGTAGCATGCCAAGTTTCTAGAATGTGATAAACAACTCTGTATTGTAATAATATTCGACAATTATGTTTATCACATTCTAGAAACTTGGCATACCACAAAACATTTGTGCATCAGTGAAAATTTTGCAGGTTTGAAATTTTGCTGGTAAAAGTGAGTCTGGTTAAAGGCCAGTGGGCCCGGCTAGTTGAAATTATTTGTTCATTGTTCATTTCCATTTCACACAAAACACAGCAAATAAGAATGGAAGTCACTCACCACTCTATGGGCACTAAAATGCGGCATTCAGTGCATACAAATTGAACATTTTACACGTGTGTCCGATTGTCCGAAAGTCTGTTTCTGTTTAGTTGTTTAAGTTAATGATTGTTGATAAAGTTTAATAGAAGTAATTTATCATACTTTTAGTTTCCGTAACTAACTAAACCTGGTATCTTCTACGAAATTACATTCTGAAGGCTACTACTTGAAAATTTCAGGAATGAAGTAAGTGTAGTGTAGCTAGCTACAGGAAATACAAGCAGTAAGCAAATAGTGTTCCTTTCCCAACTCGATATTATTCACAGTTGTCATACAAACTAAATTCATAATTCTTGTTTTTTTTCGTAGAAAGTAAATATGCCTGGACCAACAAGACGACGAAAATTTCATCAAGGCATTACTACTGAGAAGAAGAAATACAGGACAAAACGAAGAACAAGAGACATTGATCAGATCGTAGACGATTTGACTTGTCCAACGACTCGTTCCAAATTAGAAAATCAACCTCTCGATTTGGATTTACCCGGGGGAGGACAAAATTATTGTATTCCTTGCGCGTAAGTAATGCAGGGGGTGATTGTTGGCTTTGATAATTCATCACTTGACTGAGAAATCATATTATTATATTTAGACGGCATTTCATCGCAAAGCAAGCATTTGACGAGCATTGTCGAGGCAAAGCTCACAAAAAGAGATTAAAGGAAGTGGAAGAAGTACCTTACAGTATCGAAGAATCCGAAAGAGCTGCTGGACTTGGGAGCTATACTACACCGGTTGCTAAAAAACCTCGTCTTCAGCTTATAGAAACGGAAACTATCGCCTAATGTAAATTGTAAAGCTCCACCAAGTCTTCCTTTATTTGTATCAATATAGATCGTATCGTAGCTATTTTTGTTATAAATAAAAGCGTAACTTAAAGATTATAAATTGTTTGCAGGTGTATATATTTCTTGTCTGGTTCTGGTTCCTTCTCATTTGATTTGCTATTAAGATGTCGTCATCCAAATTCATAGCGTGGACTAAAAACATTGCTTGTGATCATTTGTTCCGCAAAGCTGTTTCTACTTCTGCAGCACCTGTCCCCCTTTCTTTGAAAATTCTGAGTCATTATCATTCTAACTGTGGAGATAAATTTGATAAAGTTGATCGAAATTCACATTTTCGTCTGGAAGTTTCACCTATTTCTAAAAGGTCTGTTGGATGAAACCACAAACCACTATTATAGCTGTATTTTTTTATCGTAGACGTCGCATTTGATTGAATATTAAAATAACAGGTGGAGCAGCAATTTTCCTGCAAACTCTTCCGGAATACGATTGCTAAGTAATACTCCACCAAGTCCACCTGAAAACATTTTTAGACTGAATGAAAGCAATGCTGGACGAGTGCAGCCAGTATTAGACATTGACTACGTGATTAAGCATCAGGCAGAAATCCAAGATTCAATCCTAAAGAGAAATGTCTCTGCTACGGATGTTAGTAAAATTATTTTACTTTTTGGTGAAGCTCAAGAACTGAAAGTTCAAAAAGAAAAGGCTCAGCGAGAACGTGAAGAAAACACATTAAAATGCCAAGAACTTTTGAGATCTACCAAAGACAAGAGCACCAAAACGGATGAAATGAAAATATTGAAAGACAAAGGAAAACTTTTGAGGGACGAAGTACGGGATGCAGAAGCAAAATTCAATGAAATTAATGATAAACTAGTGGATTTTGTTCTGAGTTTGCCCAATATAATTGATCCTGTCACACCGGCCAAAGATGCCAAATTGTTGAGTGAAACGCCAGTTCCAAAAGGAATTGCTCCTTGGGATTATCCAGAGTACACTGCTGTAGAGGCTGCTGCTGGTACAAAATCTATTTTGTGTCTTTTGCTATGTATTTTTAATTTTTTTGTGTTCGTCATGCACATTTTTTACTTTATTTTTAATATAGGCCCGGGACTCTTGGCTGAATTCCCTATTGGTCGGACAGCATGGTTAGACATCCAATTGAGAGAAAAAGCTCAAGCTCATTTGCTAGATGGAGATTTTGTGGAGACGGGAAATGCTGGTTATGTCAAACGGCAAATACTCCAAGGAGCTGGACTTGATCCTTCTCAATTTTTGAGAATACGGGAGGTTTGTATTTCGTGTCTTGTTAATTATCAAGCCTTTTATTTCTAATGAGCATCATGATTTTTTTCTATTTAGCCGAACATGAAGAAAGGATGGGATCATGCCACCTATTTGACAGGAGGCGCTTCGTTTCCCTCATTTTTAGCATTATTTGCTCAATCTGTTATTGAGAATAGTGATGTTCTACCTCTACGGTACTTTGTGATCGGGCGCTCTTATGAAAACAAGACTGACAGTAGGTTCAGTTAGCGAATCAACGTATACTTTATTACAATATTAGCGGCTATGCATGTACTGAAAATGGGGGGATATTTGTCTTACTTTAGAACCGGGCTATTACCAAAAACACGGAGTTCAAGCATTTGTCGCTTGCCGTAATGAAAAAGAAATGGAACAAGAATTTGAAAAGTTAAAATCACTGATGGAATCCTTTTACTCCACAAAAGTAGGATTCCCATTTCAGACTCAAATTGTTCCCGCATGTCGACTCCAATCATACGAACAGAAAAAATTAGCATTTGTGATGAACAAATCTCAAAATTGTCCCAGTAAAATGATAGGTACTCTATCTTCCATTGGTGACTTTGTCAGTAAGCGACTCCTGTGCTGCTATTTTGATGAACAAGAAAAACAAAGCAAGTTTTTGCATTTGATCAGTGCACAGTTCTTTGATATTACCCATTTTCTTCGTCCCCCGGCTCCCAAGTTGCCAATTATTGACACATTTGCTCAAGTGCAACAAACGCCCAGTTCTGATGAGTTTGTCAACTCAAAAAAACCTGTGAGAATTGGAAGTCGAAAAGAGTCGACGGAAACATCGTCTAGTTCCTGATTATTGTCTCGTCATTCAAAATTTGAAGTGTGTGTATCGTGAACAAACGACAAAATCGAATGTAAAATCAGTCTGTGTGTAGTAAATGTCCGCTTTTTTAAATAAATGCAAAACAAACGAATAGCCTGTATTTGCCCTAAATATTTTGTATGATTTATTCAATTCACATGTAAAAATTAGATTTACCCTGTAATTCATATTTGCCAGTTGGTTGGTTTAGCGGACACGGACACACAATGTGCGATTTATACGTTCATCGCCCATCCATGTAAAAGATGAGAGATAATGCTTGTGTTTCGTTTAACTATCCTTACCTGCAGTTTTTTTTGGATGAACTCCTTCTGAACGACTGGGATTTGAGAAACTATTATGTGGACTTTTGGCGGAAATAGAAGTTTTGTGCAGCTAAAAAATGGCAACTAGCCAAAGGATTCTACCTTACGAGCGGCGAATCAATTATGCTATAATATACCAATATCCACACATTCATTTCATGCAGGTGAATATGGAAGAGCGTCTGCACTGTGCATTGCATGTATGCTTCATAAGAACGACGCTACTTACCAATTATTGCTGTAACTCTTGACCCAGATCTAGATAAAGGTGAAGATATATTTATGACTGAGGCTTATTAATGGAAGAAAGGGAGCGTGCTGATTAAAACTAAAATTATTATTGTGTGATTTACTTTTTCCCGTAGTGTTTTAGAATCACTCACTGGTCCATGATATGATGATGATGAATATGAAGAAAAAATTTCATGTACAAAGCCAACACAGCTATTTGGCTCACCTCAATTAATTTTCACATCAAAAGCTAAGCTGGTGAAACTGAAAAGCAATAAATGAACGAAGCCATTTAATGTCCTTTTGTCGACAGCTTTTTACCGACATTCTACTTTTGTGTACAAACCAAACAATGTTATTCATGGTCACTCATCCCGTATACTGTAAAAATACAATTCTGTTTGTGACTTTACACCAACTTAAGTACAATTTAAAAACAAGTTTCCGACTGTATGGTATGTTACAAATTTCCGCTTTTGGTTTTTTCTAGTCGCGCTATATTTTTCAAGTCTTTAGCTATAAGATTTGTCAGTTCTAACTAACTGAAACTAACTGTTGCCACATTGATGATGAGATCAGTAAATCTTAACTATATGCAACCATTTACTGGTGTTGTCTAACAAAACTAAACCACAATCCAGCATTTGTTCCCACGAAGGATGACAACCTGAATTACACATAGTAGTTAGAATTATGTCAAGAGAGTACACAAGAAATAGATAATGATAACAAAGCTTATGGGATATTTATTTTTACGGTAGCGGGCACCTACACAGTCACTTGCACAAAACATTAGACACACATACACATTGCGTGTATGCAAAAATTGAATGGAGTAGCAGGTAAAGTAGTATAACCTGTTGGCATAATTTTAATTTTGGAACAATAAGGCATTTCAGTCTGCCGTGTTTAGAATATGATCTTTTAGGTATACGACTCGTACGACACGTAATGAATGTCACAGGAGCATCGTTTAAAAAATGAAACTAGATAATATGGGGGCTCGAAAAGAGTCAACATGCATTAAAAAGTAAAGATGTGAGCTCGCTTTGATGAAGTTACCTCGGAGCCAACCATACATTTTGACCTAATGACTATGTTTAAAACCAAAAATAGTTGAATAACTAGACTAGAAATAAAAAATCGTACATTAATGGGTTATGCTCATGAAAAATAATCTACTGAATGTTCATTCGGAGATTCTAACTTTACCTATGCAGAAGGAAACTTTTTAAATACTCTAAAAGTACTGTCTTGGTCGGTTTGGAACAGGCTATGGTGTAGAGTATTGTTCGCATTTTGCTTACTTGCAATTACAAATGTTTTTTCATCAACATATTGCATTCATTGTATGCAATGTAACATTCATCAACAATTATTAGTTGTTCAGAATAGTATCTATGCGATCTACATGATGTTAAATATTAATGTGTGTATATAGTGTGTGGGTGGAATGACTTGCGAAAAATAAGTATCACAACCTGACCACGGAAAATGCATCTAGTAAATCACGATCTCCCTTTGTTTGTTCCAACTTAAAGGGAAAAAATACAAATTCTCATTGCTTAATTCAACCAAACCCCTAATTAGCAAGTAAAATGATATATTTAATGACTCAAAAGTGTATTCATTCTAATCATATGGCCAAAATGTATTCACTCTTCACTTCCCACAAAGGTTCATTAACAAGTAGAGCTTTACTGTTTGGGTTTTTATGTTTTTTGGCTAACTAACTAACATCAGGAGTTCAAATCTCATAAAAACCGTACAACGGACTGTGCATTTATTCTTTTGGCCTCTAGTCACCCCCTGCATGCGGCATATATCAAATCCTTTAGACTGATTACAGAATTTATCATCATTACATATTTAGTACATCTTAACAAACTATTATTAGTTTTTCAGCAAATGAAATGGGCAAGGATTATTTTTGTATTTAACTGTATGTATGTAAATAGCTATTACTAACCAAACCAAGCTTTTCAATTAGGAAGGAAACCCCAAAGGAGTTTACGGTGAGCACATTTGAAGACAAACAAAGGCTACTGCATTCATTTAGCTCAAGCTAGAGAGTTCCTTCATTCTACGTAACGATTACGGGATTGCCGGTTTATACTTTTATCCTCCAGATTCGCATGGGTTCTCACGCATAAAGTGGTGGTATGTATCGCATCAAAGTCTGCACCACTCTATTACAATACTGGGTTTTTGGCAGTGAAAGAATTAATGTCACTTCATCTGTAAATAGGAGTACCTAAAATCATACACAAGTATTTAGTTAGTAAAAGGCGTATGTTTTACAGCAGTACAAAATCAGTATTAACTCACTCTCGCACTACTTTTACGTAATCATTGTTTAGGTTAGTGGATTAAAAATTACTTACTCACACAATGGGAATCTTGTTCCACATGGTGTGCTTAAAAATGGCTATATGTGCTACCAGATTGCCATCTAAACAAGATTAAGCATACCCACAGCCAGTGTATTAATAGAATACCACCTAAAACACTCATATTTCTGATTTTACAGGTAGTTAGTTTAGTTTTAGTTAGTTAGCCATCTTTTCGTTACTATTTGGCTTACTATACACATTACGATGCAAGTTATGTGTCCATTTGATCAAAAGTTGCAAAAAAACGTTTAGTTGGGCATACCGTAGTTAGTTAGTGGACCAATTGTTAGTAGCACATGGTTAGTGTGTAAAAGTCAAGTCTCATCATCTTCATCATTTACTTTCACGGTCAGTGAGTCCCCCCGTTGAAAGATATTCCGCCACTTGTTGAGTTTGTTTTAGTTTTATTTTGGGCCCAGTCCTGTCAAGTGTGTTTTATGCCATTCACATTTTCTCATTCCCTTGTTAGTTAAATTGCAGTGCTTCATTTTGTGACCACTGACTATATACAGTTTGGAAAGAAAAGAAAACGGTGTTTCCCTCACGACTTCATTTTTATGTTCTTCTTGGTCAGTTGAAAGAGTGATTTAAAAAATGGACACGTTCGTTGCAAAAAGTTAGTTTTAATACCAAGGGCACCACCAACTAATATCGTATTACAGTTTGGATTTTTAAGTTTGCCAATCAACCGTGCGTATGGACTAACTAGCCAATCATCATGCTAGGATCAAAGTTCTTTGTTCTTTCTGCCACCATTGAAATTGATATTTCATAGATTCGTGTCATAAAGTGCAATCAACAATTCTTTATTTGAGTGAGAGGACGCTAAAAATCAACACAAAGAACAATGTCTTCATACAGTTCACAACATAAATTCTTCACTAGAAGGAAATCCATGAACGGCGTGCTAATCGTGATATTCACAAATAGTTTACAAGTTGCTCTTATAACATTTTTAGCATTGCCAAGTCTTGTGTACTGTGACGTTCAAGGTAAGCAAGAAGAAGGTCGTAATTTCGGTTTGGCCACCTCTATTCTCCCCGAAAAGTTGAAAAATTTGGTGTCTTCATCTGAGGCATTACATAGTTTGCTCCAGTCTCAAGGGCTCGTGTCCTCAAATTTACCAAAACAGACCAATCCGGCCGAGTTGAAGCAAAGGATTCAAGAAATTGCTTCCAAAGAGAGTAGGCTTGATCCAACCATGTTAGAAATCCTATCTAGCTTTGAAAATGCGATTCCTCGACCCCCGTTTTTCAATAACCCAGCTCGAGAACAAGAAGTAGAAGCTTTGCATACAGACAAACCTGCTGAAAACGAAACCACAATGGAGGGAAATGATTTGGCTACTGTTCCTACAAATAAGTTTGTATCTTTCCCATTATCTGAAGAAAAAATCCTCCCTAGAAGGAAAGGAGGGAAAAAGAAGCGCAAGAATAAATACTCATCCAAATTTCGAATGCGAGATCGATACAAAAACGAGCAAAATGAATCTACCACCCCAATTCCTGCAATCAATGACATTTTTCTAAACGATCCCAATATTCGTAACCACAGACTGTACGATTGGGAATTTGAGACTTACAAGAACTTCACACATATTGACCGAGATGAGGATCTCATGATGGATGAAACTTCCATGGCTAATCAACGGAAAACACAAAATAATACCAAAACAAAACATCAAACTACTCCAAATCCGTCGCACCGCAGACCGAGACCGACGAAAAAATTGGGTTTCAGTATGGAAGATGAAGACGCAGAATTCCATCATCGCCCAAGATCTCCATTGATCCAAAGTTCTGCAGAAAATAAGATCCTATCTTACGATGTCATAGATCCTGGTGTAGGAGAAATGTCTGAAGACGACATGGACCGACTAATGATGGCCAGCAGTGTAACCAGCACAAGTTTATCTCCTCCCGTTTTCATCGATCCTGAGGAAGACTTTTTTACATCCGCTGCTGGGAAAACTTATGCTGTGAACCAAAGAAAAGACCGAAAACGACAAATGCAAGCATCATCTATCCCATCAGACCGAAAAGCTGACCGAATTCTCCAAGACCAGTACCAAAGGAAGCAGGAGCAATATGCAGCTGAAAATTATCCAGCTAATGAACAAGATATGCTTCGTCATTACATGATGATGGCGGATCAGCAGCAAATCCAAGATGGTGGTCAAGCAGAAGGCGTGTATTACGACCCATATTATGAGCAACAGCAACTCCACGGTCAACAGCAGCCGGTAGATGCATACCAATACTACTACCCGGAACAGGAATCGCTTCAATACCATCAGAATCAACAACAATTGCAAAAATATTATCCCGCTGCACAACATGAGCAGCAAAGGAGGCCAAATATTTTGGAGAAAATGCAAAATTTCCTTCAAAACCAATTGACTCCTAATCACGGCTCTCATCTACAAGCAGCCGGTTCTAATGCACAACAGCATTCTAACCCTGTGGATAGTGTTTACGCTCCGGGTCATCAACAGCAATATTATCATCCATTTGCTGAAAAAAATCACCATTCCAATGTAGTCGCTGAGGGTTGGGGATCCTATCCATCCTGGTATTCCACCTTTTATATTCTAGCTGGCATTGTAGTCATATCTGCTTTGTTCATAGCCCTTCCTCGGTTCTTTGTCGTCACATCCCCTGCCAAAATTGACAACCATCATCATCACCACGGGGGTCATCATGGAGGTCATCATGGTGGCGGGCATCACAAAAAACCCCATCATCACAAACACAAACGTCCCCATAGTGGCAAGTCGGACTTGTGGGATGAAATCAAAGGTTTGTACGACGATGTGAAGAATGTAATGCGTGGGGATTTCAGTGCCTTCACCGGTAGTTCAAATTATGAGGATGATCTGAAAGTGAGTTATTACAATGAAGATGACGAGTCGGGGAGTGATAGTAGTGGACATGATTTTGATAAAAAGAAAAAGAAAGAGTCTAAAAAGAAGAAGAGCAAGAGTAAAAAGAAATTGATTGCCCGAATTAGTAAAGATGAAGATGATGAAGCCGATGAGGAGAAACTTGCGTCCAATGGGGAAAAAGAAGAAGAATTGAGACATGCTGCAAACGATTTCCGCCATAGGTTTCACCGGCTTTTGCAGGAGGATCAGAAATCGACGGCAGATGAACCTCAGGAATTCAGGGAAATGAGTAGTACTGCCCGAAGTCATGGGGTTGGACGAAGCAGTACGACAAAAGCGGATCGAAGACTAATGATGATTAGGAATGGGACAGTTGGGACTTTTAACATTCCCGCACATTTTCAAACACTGGAGGCACTCAATGGGACAATTGTTAGTATGAATAACACTACTACTACCAGTGCGCCGGTGCGAGCATCGACTTTTCTAAAAGAATGGGCTAAAGTTCAATTGATTGACAATAGTAATTAACAAATTGTTATCGTTTGATTAAAAATGTTGTATATTATTTTTATTTTGTTGATCTATTCATAATATTATTATTATTTTTAGCTACACGATCATTTGGAGTCGGTTTGGTTGTATATAACGTTTTTTTTCTTTTTGTACATTATCTAGCAACAGTGTTAACAATAGGGTGTGAGCTTTTATTTTATTGTGGTAGACATATTATGTTTTACTGTTTTTTTGTGATAGTTAGGCGATATTTATTTACTTAATCTTATGGTCTTACGGGATTAGTTAATTACGTAGTTTCGGTCGACTGCTATCATCTTTTCAGTCTGTTGTTGTTAATGTATATTTCATATTATGGTTGGATGATGAAACAATTCAATATTATATGTGTGTGTGTCCATGTGCAGTGACTGATAAAACTGATAAAATGATGATATATTATGTGTGCGCTCTTTGTTTTTTATTACTATCATTAGTACCGTTTGTGGGGTTTCAAAAATCTACAGAGTAAAGAGGGTCAGTATTTTTTTGTACCGAGAGAGCAACAAGGTCATCATTACGGGAAACCTATAGAGTGCACATGAAATAGATAGTTACTGTAGCATAATGTGTTGCGTACTACCGAAGAATGTGTATTTCTGTTTTGCTGCCAAAAACTTTTTGAAAACATGCTGGTATAGTTTCCGTGTATTGTGGTGCCTCTGAGAGCATGAAATTAATCCGTGCTGTTTTTCTTGGCTGGTACTAAATGTCAAGTCATATATAACTTTTAGCATAATTACTTCATCATGATTTCCCTGTACTAAAAGTTTGAAAATTTATGCATGAAAGATCATTTTGGGAGATCAGCATATTATATGTATCATTCATACACCACGCCTGACACCAGCTCATCATATTATACGCTGTTTTCATCACGAAATAGAGAGGATATGGGACTTTGCAAACTTGCAAAAATAAGCATATCGTAGCCAAAATAATTGCAGGATATAGATGACAGGAAAATTTTAAAATTTTTGCAGTCAACAATCTCTCGTTTAATTCAAATTCATATTCTGAGAAACAAATAACGAGTCTAATGTGATATCAATTAGAAATTGAATTCAACTCACTGTCACAGTGCATGATCAAAGCAACAACAAATTCCTAGCATAAAAAATCATGATTTCTCTTTACCATTCAATCACAGTCATATTAATCCAATTACTCTAACATAAGTAATCGCATATATGGTAAGAACCATACGATTCACTAATAGCCTCAATTTTCTATTTACTATCATCAGTTGTTGAGAGTATTGTTACCATTCTCACTCAATCCGATTTTAATGGGATTAAAAATGGAAACAAGTAATCTATATTTCTAGTTGTAAGCAACCGAACCAGAGCTATTTAGATTTCCGGTTGTCCTCTATAGAGAGCGAAAATCAAGTTCACTAGCCTTGTATGCACAATGAGACATCAAACTTGAACTCAAAAACAAACTACGCTAAATAGTCACTAAATAAACCTCAGCAAGAGGGTATACCGACGAAGCCGGGTTATAAGAAATTATTTATATTAATATTACAAAAAACCAGTAATAATAATTAGGGGTTTTTATTGTTTTTCGGTAGTCTCATCAGCTAGT
>Ga0210040_10008720_pt1 | contig 11934 bp, 12 predicted proteins | sample CryGeyCG12114_NA_FD_185462 | JGI IMG/M metagenome (GOLD analysis project Ga0210040, IMG submission 185462) | Groundwater microbial communities from aquifer - Crystal Geyser CG19_WC_8/21/14_NA (SPAdes) (version 2) | ecosystem: Environmental > Aquatic > Deep subsurface > Groundwater | place: USA... | reverse complement strand
GATGCCGGGCGATGCCAACCCCTATGGCGACATCTTCGGCGGCTGGCTGATGGGGCAGATGGACTTGGCCGCGGGTTCGGTCGCGTCCCGCCATTCCGGTGGCCGGGCGGTGACGATCGCGGCGGAGGGCATGAAGTTCCACGCGCCGGTGCTCGTCGGGGACGAGGTGTCGGTCTACGCGACGCTGGTCGCGGTCGGCCGCACGTCGATGACAATCGAAGTCGAAGCGTGGCGGCGGGCGCGGCACACCGATGCTGCGTGCCGGGTAACGCAGGCGCGCTTTGTGTTCGTGGCGACCGACGAGAACCGCCAGCCGCGCATCGTGCCGGGGATGGCCGGCTAGGCGGATGTGCGACCGTCCCGTTCGCGGCAGCGCTCGCGCTTGTCTCGGTTTGCTCGTCTACGCCTCGCCCTCCAGAAACGATCAGCTTTGGGGAAAACTGATCATGCTGTACGGGGTAGCCATGTTCGGTACCCTGCTGCGGACGAGGGACGAATCTGATGCGGTGGCTTTTCGTCGCGCCGCCTGTCCTGTTCCTCGCCTATTGCGCCCTCAAGAACGTCTGATGGAATCCTATGGCTGACCAATTCGACCTCATCATCCTCGGCTCCGGGCCTGGCGGCTATGTCGCGGCGATCCGCGCAAGCCAGCTTGGCCTCAAGGTCGCGATCGTCGAGCGCGAGCGGCTGGGGGGCATCTGCCTCAACTGGGGGTGCATCCCGACCAAGGCGCTGCTGCGCACGTCGGAGGTGTATCACTACATGACGCACGCGGCGGATTACGGGCTGAAGGCCGAGAACGTCGGCTTTGATCTTGGCCGCATTGTGGATCGCAGCCGCAAGGTGGCGGGGCAGCTCAATGCCGGCGTCAAGGGCTTGATGAAGAAGAACAAGGTCCAGGTGTACGAGGGCGTCGGCGCGCTGACTGGGAAGGGCAAGCTCCAGGTCAAACAGGGCGACAAGACCACCGACCTCGAAGCCAAGCACATCATGGTCGCAACCGGCGCGCGGGCGCGCGACCTGCCGTTCGCCAAGGCGGATGGGCAGCGCATCTGGACCTATCGCCATGCGATGGTGCCGACGGAGATGCCGACCAAGCTCTTGGTGATCGGCTCGGGTGCGATCGGGGTGGAGTTCGCGAGCTTCTATCACGACATGGGCGCCGAGGTGACCATCGTCGAGATGCTGCCGCGCATCCTTCCCGTCGAGGACGAGGAAGTCAGCGCCTTCATGGAGAAGCAGCTCCTGAAGCAGGGCATCCAGATCCGCACCGGCGCGGGGCTGGAGAAGCTGGAGACCGGCGCGAGCGGCGTGACGGCGGCGATCAAGGGCAAGGACGGCAAGGTCACGGCCGAACAGTTCAGCCACGCCATCGTCGCGATCGGCATCGTGCCCAACACCGAGAACATCGGACTGGAGGCGTTGGGCGTTCAGACCGAGCGTGGGCACATCAAGGTCGACGGCTTTGGGCGCACCAATGTGGAGGGCATCTACGCGATCGGGGACGTGACAGGCGCGCCGTGGCTGGCGCACAAGGCGAGCCACGAGGGCATCGTCTGTGTCGAGAAGCTGGCGGGCGGCGATCCGCACCCGTTCGAGACCTGGAACATCCCCGGCTGTACCTACAGTCGTCCGCAGGTGGCGAGCGTCGGCTTCACCGAAGCCAAGGCCAAGGAGGCCGGCTACGAGGTCAAGGTCGGCAAGTTCCCCTTCATCGGCAACGGCAAGGCGATCGCGCTCGGGGAGGCGGAAGGCTTCGTGAAAACGGTGTTCGACGCCAAGACCGGTGAGCTGCTCGGCGCGCACATGATCGGCGCGGAAGTGACCGAGCTGATCCAGGGCTATGTAGTCGCGCGCCAGCTAGAGACGACCGAGGCTGAGCTGATGGAGACGGTGTTCGCGCACCCGACCCTGTCCGAGATGATGCACGAAAGCGTGCTCGGCGCGTACGGGCGGGCGATCCACTTTTGAGATGGCTCGCGGGTGCGGCGCTGCTGGCCCTGGGGGCGGTGAACCCGCCGGGATCCACCGACTTCGCCGCCGACGCTCGCGAGCTCGACCGTCTGATCGCCGCCAATTACGCGTACCTCGATCGCTTTCCCGGAGGCACGATGCCCGATACGCCTGCGCTGGCTGCAGAGCGGGGGGCGGTGACCGATTCCGGGTCGCTGCTGCATTATGCCGAGGATCGCATCGCCTCCCTGGCCGATCACCATGCGATCACCGGCCGCTCGTTCGCCGACAGCTGGGCGGTGGTGCCGAGCTATTCCGACCTGTGGATCGACGCCACTTATCGGATCACCGCGGTCAGGGCGGGGAGCACTGCCGAGCGAGCGGGCATCGTCGCGGGTGACGCGCTTGTCGCCATCGGCGGCGTGCCGACGGCGCAGGCGGTGGCGGCGTTCTGGGCGCCGACGGGCCTGGAGCCGAGCGGCGAGCGGGCCGCATATGCCGTGCGGGTGCTGGCGGCGGGACGTCGAGATCGCCCGCGCACCCTCGCGGTTGATCATCGCGGAGCCGTGCGCACCTTCACGCTCGCCAGCCTCTACGCCAACCAGCCCGCGAGGCCGCCGGTCACCGCAACCGGAATGACAATCCGCCTCAACAACTCGCTCGGTGATTCCGCCACGATCGCCGCGTTCGATGCGGCCATGGCGGCGCTGCCCGATCGTGCGGCGGTGACGATCGACCTCTCCGACACGCCATCGGGCGGCAATACCAGCGTCGCGCGTGCTATGATGGGCTGGTTTGTCGCGCGTCCGACCAGCTATCAGGTTCACCAGCTGCCGTCTGAGGAGCGCGAGACCGGCATTGCGCGCCAGTGGATCGAGCAGGTGCTGCCGCGCGCCGGCAAGCACCATTCCGGGCGGGTGACGGTGCGGGTAAGTCGTTGGACCGGCAGCATGGGCGAGGGGCTTGCTATCGGGCTTGCGGCCACAGGCGCTCGGGTATGCGGCGGGCCGATGGCGGGGCTGCGCGGCGCGGTGTACGACTTCACGCTGCCGGCGAGCGGGTTGCGGGTGACGTTTCCGGCGGAACGACTCTACACCGTGAAAGGTGAGCGGCGCGAGCAGGTGGCGCCTCAGCCTTGCCGATGAGGAGCACCGATCGGGTGTGGCGCTCGCCGGCGACATGGCTCATGATGTGTGCGGACAATCGGGCGACGTCATGATCTTCCTCAACATTGTCTGGCCGACCTGCGCGCTGGTGGCGTTGATTTTCGCCGTCTGGTTCGTGATGTTCGTCCAGCGCTATCGCCATATCAAAGAAACGCCGCCGACCCGCGACGATATGGCCACGAGCGCAGCGGCGACGCGATATTTCGAGCCGGTCGAAATGCCGGGCAACAACCTGCGCAACCTGTTCGAGATGCCGGTTCTCTACTTCGCGCTGGTGCCGCTACTGATGCTGACGCGGCAGGTGGACGTGGCGCAGATCGTGCTCGCGTGGCTGTTCGTGGTCGCGCGGGCGGGGCACAGCTTCGTGCATATCGGACCCAAGATGGTGAAGCTGCGCCTCGTTGCGTACCTGGCGTCGTCCGTAGTTCTGCTGGCGATGTGGATCGGCTTCTTCATCGACATGGCCTCGGCGGCGCATGCCTATCACGAGGCGGTGAAGATGATGGGGCCGCAACTCTAGTCGGCGTGCCGGGTTGAGCCGGCATGAGCGACGATCACGATGCGACCTTCCGCGCCTTTTCAGAGGCTGTGAACATGACTCCGGCTGCGCTGGAGGCGTGGCTGGACAGCGAGGACAGCAAGCGCGTCGGCTGGAAGGGCGTGGATGGCAAGGGCGACGACGAGAGCGTCGGGCACGAATCGGGTCGGCACATCGTGGCAATCAAGCACAAGAAGAAAGGCGAGCTGACAGACGCCGATTACGCCCACATGAAGAAGGTCGTCGGCTACGTCCATCGCCACCTCGCCCAAGGCGGTCCGGCGGCGGACAAGGAACATTCCGACTGGCGTTATTCCTTGATGAACTGGGGGCATGACCCCCTGAAGGACTAAGCCGCGGCGGCGTCGTCCCAGCGGCGGTTGGCGAGGGCGCGTGCTTCCTCGACAGGCAGCGGGCGGCCGAAATAATAGCCCTGCACCTTGGTGCAGCCGAGCTCCTGGACCATGTGGTGCTCCGCCTCCGTCTCGACGCCCTCCGCGGTCGTCGCCATGCCGAGGCTCTTGGCGAGCGCCACCACGGCGCGGATGATGGCGATCGCCTCGCGCACGCCCTTGGACGCGCCCTGGACGAAGCTCCGGTCGATCTTGATCGACGAGAAGCGGGTGCGCGACAGGTAGCCTAGCGACGAATAGCCGGTGCCGAAATCGTCGAGGCTGAGGCGAACGCCGAGGTCGAGCACGCGCTCCAGCACCTTGGTGGCGCCGAGTCCCTCGTGCATGAACACGCTTTCGGTGACCTCGAGCTCGAGGCGCTCGGGCGGCAGGCCGGAATTGGCCAGCGACGAGGCGACGATCGTGACGAAGTTCGGGTTCTGGAGCTGGTCGGGCGAGACGTTGACGGCGACCCGCACGTGCCCGGGCCAGCGGGCGGCTTCGTCGCAGGCGGTGCGCATCACCCATTCCCCGATCGGGGCGATCAGGCGAGCTTCCTCAGCGAGCGGGATGAACTTTACCGGTGAGACGTTGCCGAATTCGGGATTGGTCCATCGCAGCAGCGCCTCGAAGCCGGTCAGCCGGCCGGTATCGGCCGCGACCACCGGCTGGTAGTTGAGGTGCATCTCGTTGTTTCCGAGCGCCTTGCGTAGCGCCATCTCGAGCACGCGGCGCTCTTCTGCGGCGACGTGGAGCTGCGGCTCATAGGCGTGATACACCCCGCCGCCGGCATCCTTGGACCGGTACAGCGCAAGGTCGGCGGAGCGGATCAGCATCTCCGCGGTGCGGCCGTCGCGCGGGCCGATCGCGAGGCCAACCGAAGCACCGATGTAGAGGGTGTGCTGATCGACCTCGTATGGCCGCGACAGCGTCTCGATGATGGAGTGGGCGAGCCTTTCCACCGTGCTGGGATCGCTGGCGTCGCGCACCACCACGGCGAACTCATCGCCGCCGAGTCGCCCGCACATCGCGTCGCCGCCGATGAGTTGGCCCAGTCGTTCGGAGACCCGGCCGAGCAGGCGGTCGCCGATCGGATGGCCGAGCGTGTCGTTGACGGCCTTGAAGCGATCGAGGTCGATCATCATGAAGGCGCAGCGGCCGCCCCATTTGTCGGCCTCCTGCATCGCGCGCTGGAGCGTTTCGTTGATCAGCAGGCGGTTGGGCAGGCCGGTCAGCGTGTCGTAGCGCGCCATGCGGTTGATCTTGTCGGCCGAGGCGCGCTGCTCGGTGACATCGGAGCCGACGCCGCGGAAGCCCACGAAGGCGCCGCGCTCATCGACGCGCGGGGACGCGGCCAGCTCCCACCAGCGCTCCTCGCCGCCGACATGGACGGGCAGGCGCAGGTCGCGGAAGCTTTCACGGCTCTTGAGCTTGTCCGCGAGGGTGCGCAGGCCGGCCGCGAAGTTGCCGGTCTCCCACGCGGGGCCGGCGAGCACCTGCAGGAACGGCATGCCGTTGATGGCGACCGGATCGATGCCGCACGCGAAGGCGAAGCGCGGGGACGCACGGACGATGCGGCGCGCGGCATCGGTCTCCCACAGCCAGTCGGCGCCCGAATCCTCGAACTCGCGGAGCAGCAGGCTGACCGTCTCGTCGCGCTCGCCTAGCGCGAGTTGGCCGGTGCGCAGCAGCACCAGCGACCGCGCGCGATCGATGCAGGCGACCATCAGTAAGGCGGTGAAGAGCAGGGTGATGCCCGCAGGCGCGGCGCCACCTTCGAGCACCAGCCGCACGGCGACGCTGCTGCCGATGCCGCCGATGAAGATCAGGCTGGGCAGGGCCAGCGGCGCCATGCCCACGGCAGCGGCCGTCATCAGCACCGACAGGATCATCCAGAGGCCATAGGCCGCGCCCGATCCCGCCTGCGCACCGAACAGCAGAGGCGGCACCGCCCATACGGCGGCCAGCGCCAGGCCTTCGATCGCGGTGCCGCGGACGTCACGCAGTGCGGCAAAGCCGTCGCTGCGATGATGCGAGGAGAGGCGGCGCACCGCCACGGCGACGCCGACGGCGATCGTCAGCGCCGCCCAACCGCCGACTTCCCACAACGGCAGCGATCGCTTGAAGAGAACCGCGGTCATCGCCGCGCCGATCAGGTTGGTGGCGAGGATGAACAGCGCGAGTTGGCGGCCGGCCTGCAGCTGGCTGGCACGGATTCGTGCCCATTCAGCCGGATCATCGCCCTCGCGCAGGCCGATCAGCGTCCGGAAGTCGATGGCCTCGCCCTCTCGGGCGGCGTCGGGCGTCATGCTGCTCACCGTTCCGCCCTAGCGACCGCTGGTTAGCGGATCGTATGCAAGCGGCCGGCGACACGAAAAAATCCGGATCGGTGGTAATTAGTCAGGCAGCGACGGCGTAGGGCTTGATCTCGCCGGCGAGGTAGAGGTTGCGCGCCTTGGCGCGGCTGAGCTTGCCGGAGCTGGTGCGCGGCAGCGTGCGCGGCGGGATCAGTTCGATCACGCAGTTCATGCCCGTCACCGAGCGGACGCGGTCGCGAATCTCGTCGCGCAGCCGCACCCGCTCGCTCTCGTCGGAGCTGCGGCATTGGACCAGCACCGCGGGCGTCTCTTCGCCGCCCGGCGTGGTGATCGCGAACGCCGCGATGTCTCCCTGCTTGAAGCCGGGGAGCTGCTCCACAGCCCATTCGATGTCCTGCGGCCAGTGGTTGCGGCCGTTGACGATGATCATGTCCTTGGCGCGGCCGACGATGTAGATGTAGCCGTCGGACATGTAGCCCATGTCGCCGGTGTCGAGCCAGCCGTCGACCATGCACGCATCGGTTGCGGCCTGGTCGCGGAAATAGCCGACCATCACCGACGGCCCTGCTACCCACACCTTGCCGATCGCGCCGTCCGGAAGCGGCGTGCCGTCCTCCTCCCGGATTTCGACCGCCATGTCGCGCACGGGCTTGCCGCAATTGACGATGGCACGATAGCGCTGCGGGCGGCGGCTGCTCCCGGCCTCGCGGTCACCGCCGCCTGACAGCTCGGTTTCCTCGACGAGTTCGACGCGGATGCCCTCGCCCGGCGGCATCAGCGACACGGCCAGTGTCGCCTCGGCCAGGCCATAGCTCGGCAGAAAGGCGGAGGCCTGGAAGCCCGCGTCGGCAAATGCGTCGACGAAGCTTTGCATAACGTCCGGGCGGATCATGTCGGCGCCGTTGCCGGCGACACGCCAGCGCGACAGGTCAAAGCGGTCCGACGCCCGGGTCTGCGACGACATGCGCCGCGCACAGATGTCGTAGCCGAAGGTCGGCGAGTAGGAGAGGGCGGTGCCGTCGTGGCGGCTGATGAGGTCCAGCCAGGCGAGCGGGCGGCGGGCGAAATCCTCGGTCTTGAGGTAGTCGGTCGAGACCTGGTTGGCGATCGGCGAGAGGAAGCAGCCGACCAGTCCCATGTCATGGTACCAGGGCAGCCAGGAGATGCACCGGTCCGAGCCCGTAATCGCCATGCCGTGGCTATGCGCGGCGAGGTTGTTGAGCAGCGCGTGGTGCGTGATCGCGACGCCGTGCGGAAAGCGCGTCGAGCCGCTCGAATATTGCAGATAGGCGACGGCATCGCTGCTGGCGGGCGGCAACGGCGCGGGGACGGCTTCCTCCGCGGCGAACGCTTCCCAGTCGATGCCTTGCGTGCCGGCAAGTCGTGCCGCTTCCGCCGCCATCTGCGCCAGCTCGGGCGGATAGATCAGCATCGCCGGCTCGCAGCTCGCCAGCTGGACCCGCAATTGCTCGATGTACGATTCGCGGCCGCCGAACGAGGTGGGGAGCGGCAACGGCACCGGCCAGGCACCGGCATAGACCGCGCCGAAGAACAAGGCGGCGAATTCCGCGCCGGTCTCGGCGACGAGCGCGACGCGGTCCTCCGGCTTGATGCCGGCAGCGATCAGCCGGTGCGCCATGGCGAGCGCATCCTCGCGCAGCTCGCGATAGGGATAGGCGCGGGTCAGCGTGCCGCGGGCGTCGTGGAAGTTGAGGCCACGCGTGCCGCTGGCGGCATAGTCGAGCGCTTCGCCGAGCGTCGCGAAATCGGCATATCGGCGCGGCAGCGCGTCCAGCGTCGGCGTAGCAGCGAGGGTCATGGTCTGGTCCCGGTTCTTCACACGCTGGCCCTGGCGGGCGGAAGTGTTCAATCTCGGGTCCCACTGTGGCACAAACATGGCGCATGCCTCGCACCCGCGCAGAAGGGCCCCGGCGCCCGCCTCCCCCGTTGAACTCGGCCGCGCTAGAGCGGCTGGCGCTGCGCTACGTGGAGCGGTTCGCGACCACGCGCGGCAAGCTTGCGGCCTATCTCGGCCGCAAGATCCGCGAGCGCGGCTGGGACGGCCCGGCTGCCGATCCGGCGGCTCTCGCCGAACGAATGGCGGCGCTCGGCTATGTCGACGACCGGGCTTTTGCGGAGGCGCGGGCGAGGTCGATGGCGCGCAAGGGCCTGGGCGCGCGCAGGATAACGCAGGATTTCCGGGCGGCCGGCATCGATGAAGGCGACGCCGCCGAACTCGCGCCGGCGATCGCCGAGCGGGCCTCGGACGCGGCGCTCGCCTTTGCGCGGCGGCGGCGGATCGGTCCGTTCGGCGACGGCAATCCGGACCGTGCGGTGCGCGAGAAGCAGATCGCCGCCATGCTGCGCGCGGGCCACGGCTTCGATCTGGCCCGCCGGATCGTTTCTCTGGCTCCGGGCGAGGCCCTAGGTGACTGCGATGAGGGCTGAATGCTTCGTTGCGGTTGCGAACAACCGTGCTAGCACTGCGGTCCATGCGGGAGTGGACGCAGATGCGTAGCGAAGCGCAGAGTGAGGATGATCGAACCGATCCGGCCGACGACGGCGCGGACGCGGGTGTTGCGGCCGTGGAGGCGAGCGGCACGGTGAAATGGTTCGACACCACCCGCGGCTTCGGCTTCGCGGTGGCCGACGATCCCGAGCTCGGCGACATCCTGGTCCATTTCTCGGTGCTCCAGCCGCACGGTCGACGTAGCCTGCCGGAGGGCGCGCGGGTGGAGACCCGCTCGATCCGCCGGGGCCGCGGCTATCAGGCGCGCGAGATCGTCTCCATCGACCTGTCGAACGCAGTGGAGGAGCCGGCGCCGCGCACCTCGCGTCGCGACGACCGGATCGACCCCGTTGCCCTGATCGACGCCGCCGGGCCGTTCGAGACCGTGGTGGTGAAGTGGTTCAACCGCCTCAAGGGCTATGGCTTCTTGGTGCGCGACAGCGATGGCGCCGACGTGTTCGTGCACATGGAGACGTTGCGTCGCGCCAACCTCGCAGGCGTGGAGCCCGACCAGCGCATGCAGGCGCGGATCGTCGACGGCCGCAAGGGGCCGCTGGCGGTGGCTGTGGAGGCTGAGGGCGAATGAGAGGCGTCGGGCGGGCGGCGCTCGCCATGCTGTTGGCGGTCGCGGCGGCAGGCTGCGGGCCTAGCGACCGGGCGCGCGGCGGCGGGGGTGGCAGCGGCGCTTCCGGCCGAACGCAGACGGCGGTGCCGCTCACGGTCACCGGACCCGGCGGACGCCACATCTTCCACGTCGAGGTGGCGCGCACCGCGGCGGAGCAGGCCCAAGGGCTGATGTACCGCACCGATATCAAGCCCGACGGCGGCATGTTGTTCTATCCCCATCCTCCAGAGGGCGGCGCGCCCCAGCCGGCGGAATTCTGGATGAAGAACACGCCGACGCCGCTCGACATCGCCTTTATCCGCGCCGACGGCACCATCGCGCATCTGGCGGAGAATGCGGTGCCGTATTCCGAAACGCACCTTTCCTCGGGCGAGCCGGTGAGCGCGGTGCTGGAGATCGTCGGCGGTCGGGCGGCGGAACTGGGCATCGCCGAAGGCGACCGGGTGAGTTGGCCCGGGCACTGATCGCACCCATTGATCGGCCGTTGTTGCCCGCCCGCAGCGTTCGCGGTTGAAGGCGAAGGGCAGCAACGCTAAGCCCGCGCCATGGGCATCAACCTGAATCCGTTCACCTGGTGGAATGGCGCAAGCTGGGGAACGTGGCTGTACGGGCTGCGCGGCATGAGCCGGATGGGCGAGGATTCGCTCGGCAACATCTATTACGAGGGCCGTCGCGACACCAACGGACGGCCGCGTCGGTGGGTGATCTACAACGGCCCCAACGATGCCAGCCGGGTGGACCCGGAATGGTTCGCGTGGCTCCACCACCATATCGATGACGTGCCCGCGCATGCCTTGCCGCCGGCGCGGCGCTGGCAAAAGCCGGCGATGGCCAACATGACGGGCACCGCCCACGCATACCGTCCGCCGGGTGCGCTCGAGAAGGGCGGGCACCGCGCCGTCGCGACTGGCGACTACGAAGCCTGGGTTCCCGAGGAGTGATCCGCCGCTGGATCGCGGCGGCCCTGCTCGTCGCGGCCTTGGCGGTGGCGGGGTGGTTCGGCTGGAAGGCGTTGACGCGCGATCGCAGCGGCGCGGAATCGTCCGTCAGCACCGCCACCCCCGACATCGACAGCGGGGACGCTGCCGAAACGGTTGAGACCGTCGACACCGGTGCCGCGACGCTTCCGACCGGCGGCACGCCGATGGCGCAGCGGGTCGCCGTGGTCGGGCTGCTCAACAAGCGCAACGGCGAGAGCCGCGAAGTGACGCTAAGGCCCGGCCAGGCGGTGCGGTTGGGCGACGCGATCGTGCGGCTGCGCGCGTGCGAGAAGACCGCGCCGTGGGAAGACGAGCAGCTGACGGGGGCGTTCGTCCAGCTCGACGTCCATGGAGCCGACGGCCATTGGCGGCGCGCGTTCTCCGGCTGGCTTTACAAGGAGCGGCCGGGGCTCAACGTCGTCCAGCATTCCATCTATGATGTTTGGGCCAAGAGCTGCACGATGGCTTGGCCCGCCACCGGACCGGACACGGTGCCGCTGACGCCTTCGGCGCCGGCAGCCGCTGCCTCAAGCGCGAAGAAGTCCCCTGCCGCACGGCGTGAGGACGCGCCGGCGGCGGATGATGCGCCAACCGCACCTTCGAGCGCGCCGGACAGCAACGCCACGTAATCGGCGCGGTCGATTTCCACGGCGCCTAGCGTCTGGAGGTGCGGCGTCTGGAACTGGCAGTCGAGCAGGGTGAAGCCGCCCGCGCGCAGCCGCGCGACGAGCCAGGCGAGCGCGACCTTGGACGCGTCCGTCGCGCGGCTGACCATGCTCTCGCCGAAAAAGGCGCGGCCGAGTGCGAGGCCGTAGAGGCCGCCGACCAGACGATCACCGTCCCAGCATTCCACCGAATGCGCAAAGCCCATCGCGTGGAGTTGTAGGAACACGCGTTCGATGCTGCCGTTGATCCAGGTCTCCGGACGGTTCTCGACGCTTTGCGCGCAGAGCTGCAGTATCTCGCCGAAGGCGCGATCTGCGGTGACGCGGAACCGGTCCACGGCGATCGTCTTGCGCAGCGAACGCGATAGCCGGAAGCCGTCGAGCGGCAGCACCGCGCGGCGGCGCGGCTCTACCCAATAGACCTCGTCGGCGTCGCGCGCGTCGGCCATCGGAAACACGCCGACGGCATAGGCGCCGAGCACCAGTTGGGGATCGAGGGCTTCCATCGTGCCGGCTAGCTGGCGTGGCGGCCCTGCGCTGGCAAGCGCTAACGGGAAACTTCCGCTGGCAAACGCTAACGGGAAACTTCCGCTGGCAAGCACCAACAACAAAGGGCCGGCGGATCGCTCCGCCGGCCCTCCCGAATGCGCGATGTGCGAGAGGTTACGACTTGCAGGTCAGCTCGCCCTTGCCGGGGCGGGTGAGGGTGATGCTGTCGGGCGACCCGGTCATCTTCCAGCCGCCTTCGGCAGTCAGCGGCTGGCCGGAGGCCGGCGCGGTGAGGCGGG
>Ga0210040_10008719_pt1 | contig 11936 bp, 7 predicted proteins | sample CryGeyCG12114_NA_FD_185462 | JGI IMG/M metagenome (GOLD analysis project Ga0210040, IMG submission 185462) | Groundwater microbial communities from aquifer - Crystal Geyser CG19_WC_8/21/14_NA (SPAdes) (version 2) | ecosystem: Environmental > Aquatic > Deep subsurface > Groundwater | place: USA... | reverse complement strand
TGTTCTCTCGATCCGTCAAGTCCAAGAACTCCCCATCCACGATCCTCTCAGCACCAGCACGATCCCGCCTCTTGTTCTCCCACATGTAGTACACTCTAAGCAACAACGCCAGTCCAGCCGCGACCGCGCACGTAACGACAATCGTGATTTTTGCGGGGATGAAGTTGGGCTGATCCGCTTGTCGGAACGTCAACGGGCCAATGATGTTGCCGAGGCAGAAGGAGATAAGCAGAATGGCATTCATGGTGACTTTCTTGGTGTGACCTGCAATGTTGGCCGCGACCCAGGAGTATAGCAACGGCAAGCTGGCGCCGATACAATTGGTGAGGTAGTTGCCGATCAACTTGCCGACTTTGCTTTCGCCGGGGAGGAAGGCCATGAGGCAACCGCCAAGGGCGCCGGGTATCAGGAGTGTTACGACGTTGAGGCCGCGCTGGTCGAAACGGCCCGCGAGGTAGGTGGCCGTGATGATCGATATAATGCTCACCATACCGGAGGGTAGCTGGAGTAGTGCAGTGGTCTTGGAATCGAAGCCGAAGCCCTTGATAAGGGTGGCTTGGTAGGAGGATACGGCGCCATTGGGGACGTTCGATGTGATGGTTATGAGGGAGAGCAACCAAGTTTGCGGGTCGCGCATGCATTCGAGGACTTGGTGCCATTTGAACTGGGTGTTCTCGATACCTTGTACATGTCAGACCGAGTTTGTGTCGTACGAAGATGACAACGTACCAGTTTGGTTCTCGCGCAGGCGCTCAATGGCCCAAACCTTCTGAGCTGGCGAGAGACGCGATGACATCGGGTTGTCAGGCAGCAGCATAACCACTATTGAGGTCAGTATGGCTCGGTATTCTTAAGCTGGACGAAGGCTTACCAGTAATGCCGAGCGCGACGGTGATGAGGCCAACCACCAGGAACATGATTTGCCAACTGGTGAAGGTCGGGCTATAGTAGTGTTGAAAGCCGAACGAGATTAATGCGCCGATCATTGTTCCCGTCCCAACTCCGAGGTACCGTATTCCGGTTCGTAATGGTTGTTCCTGCTTCTTGTACCACATACCAGTGATCAAGATCAAGCTCGGTGCGACCGCGGACTCGAAGCAGCCCAGCAAGACGCGTGTTGCTACCAGCGCGCCATAGTTCTTGCACACGCACGTCAACGCGGTGACGAGGCCCCAGAGTGCGACGCATGTGCCGAGATACTTTTGTTGGTTTCCAGAACCTTCCATCCCAAACACCATCAGTTTGCTGTTTTACATAGATCTCCTTTGTTTATACGAGCCATATAAGCTGCTCGTACGCGTAGATAGAACGATCATAACGAATATCATCTCATGTTTAGTCAGATCTAGTTCCAACAGGTTATGAGCCCATCTTCCTTACCTGCGTAAGCAAGATCATTGTGATCACCCAGCTCCGACTTTTCCGTCGCTTCAGCCGCGTCTCGGCTGCCCCCGCCTACGGCGCGCCATCCCTGCTAGCTCAGCAGCAACACATCCACTCACGATGGACAGCCCCACTCGTGTGCTCGGCACTAAGTTCGATCGACTTCGTGGGCAGGAAAACTACGCCATATGGGCGCGCGAGTTCCAACCCATCGCCAAACTCCATGAGGCCTGGGACCTTCTACGGGGGGTCGAGCCAGTCCTCCCCAAGCCTCAGCTTGCGCTCGTTTTCGATCCTCCTCCACCCAAAGCAAAGGCAAAGTCCCGCAAGGGCGCTGACCAGACAATCATCGACCAAGGCACATCGCTGCAAGACCGCGGTTCACGCAGAGGCTCTACTGCTTCAGCCACCGGCGGCCGATCCACCTCCATGCCCCCACCTCCTCCGCCCGCACAAGACGATGAGACAACCGAACCAGTCGACGACGCGAAGGCTCTACAGTATCGCATTGCCAAGTACAACCTCGAATTGAGCGAATGGAAGGATAACAACAAGCGCGCAAGATTCGCTCTTGCACTCCTCCAAGCTGCTATCGAGCCGTACCTCCGCACAACGGAGCTGGAAGACGAAACCGATCCGGCTGTCGCTTGGGCGCTTGTCAAGAGCCGCAACAAGATGTCAGACACCCGTCTACTAGACGTATCGTTTACCAAGCTTGAGGCTTTGCAACTGGATCAGTTCAACAACATCCACGATTACATCAACGCACATCTAGCCTTGAGCAAGGACATTCAAGCCGCTGGTGGGTCCTACCCCGACACTCAGCTTGTGAACAAAATGCTGCGCCTACCTTCAAGGTTCAAACCTCTCAAAACCATAGTCAACTATCAGTTGTCTTTGGGAGCCAAAACCTCTCTCGCCGACTTCTGCGACATACTCGCCCAATACGTGGTCGATCATCAAGAAGAGTGGGACAAACAGGACAAGGCCAACAAGGACAAGAGCCAACGCAAAGCCGCGAACGTTCCCAATACCGCTACCACCACTACCACCACCCTTACGGCTACACCCAAAACATCGACACCACGCCCACGCTGTACATACGAGAAGTGCGGTCGCTGGGGCCATGTCGAGGCGGACTGCAGAACGAAGGCGCGGGACCTAGCCAACCAGGATAAGAAGCCTGGTGACGTTGCCGCACTCAGCACTAACACCGACAACCACGATCACGACGACGCTGTCGAACACATCGCCGCTATGAGTCTCCATGACGAGTATCTCGATCTCTCCACATACAGTATGTCCGACCTCTCTCTCGCTCCAAACAACGCTGACTTCTGCCAGACTAGCTTCGACAAGCTACATGGAGAGTTGGCCGCGGGAGACGGGGAAGGACTACGTTTGCACGAGGATTGGGAGGCTTTGTCTTTACACGGAGTTCATAGATCGGATTGTGCTTTTGCTTTACTCAGCGACGAATTCAAATCTGTACCAAAACACCAGTGGGTCGCAGATTCTGCCGCCACAACCCACGTTTGCAACGATCGCTCCCTCTTCACGACCTACACTGCTCGCACATCCGGCATCGGAAGCTGTGACGGCTCCGCAACGCTTCGCGTCGAAGGGTTTGGTACTGTCGATATGTGGTTCCTGTCACCCACTGACCGCAAAGTCCATGTGACTTTGTCCAGTGTCTCCTATGCCCCAGGCAGTCGATGCAATCTCCTGTCCTTGCCCATGCTTGCCGATAAGGCTGGTGTCACATTCTACGCGGACAAACAGCAACTCACCCTGTACAACTCCGCGAAACGAAGTTTTGCGATTGCGCCACGGCAATTCCGGTTGTACTGCTTGCGTCTCCACCAAGTTGGTCCCGCCAACCAAACCCCTGCAGTATCAGGACCCGCATCCGTTACCAATGGACCCAGCAACTCAACGCTCGGCACTTTCACTCATGCTCCACAACGTCCTACCGGACATATCGCTGCTGCAGCAGTCGATTTCAACGATCCAGTCTGGCACAAACATCGCTGTCTCGGCCATCCAAGCCTTGACGTCATGCGCAAGATGGTAAAGGTTTGTGAAGGACTCGGGCTTACCGACGAACAGATCAAAGCAAAGCTGCTTGATGTTTGCCCGGTGTGTGCTACCTCACGCGCACTCAATCGTATCCCTCGTGATCCAGCCAAGCGCCGGTACACAAACCCTGGTGATCTCGTTCACATAGATACCTGGGGCCCATACGCAATCCCAGGTCTGAAAGGCGAGCGCTACTTCATCCTCTACACAGACGACGCAACTCGCTACACTTGGGTGGATTTCCTTATCACTAAGGACGGCGTCGCCCCAGTTTCTACAGAACGTCTTCGGCGCATAGAGACCACACATAACATCAAGATCCGGAGGATCCGGACAGACAACGAGTATCTCCAACTGATCTTCAGCCGCTACTGCGCTGATAACGGTATCACGCACGAGAACACGGTCCCATACGCTCACCATCAAGTAGGTGTTGGAGAGCGGGCAAACCGTACTATCCGGGAACGGGCCGCTGCCAGCATTCAAGACGCCAATCCCACCTCCCGAATAACGGAGATCGTCATCGGCAAGGCCACGCAGATTCTTAGGTCTGCAACACTTCCTGAGGGATTGTGGACTGAGGCAGTTCGAGACGCAGTGTGGAAGAAGAATCGCGCACCAACAAAAGCGCTCAAGTTTAAGAAGACTCCCTACGAGGCTCTCACTGGAAACAAACCCAACCTATCTCACGAGCACGCTTGGGGAAGCAGAGTCTACGTCACCATACCCCCAGAACAACGGGCCGGTCCTAAGCTTCACACACCCCGTGGTTACGTCGCGTACTTTGTCGCAAGTGAATCTGAGCAAATCTACCGCATCTGGAACCCTGAACTCGAGAAAGTAGTCAGGATGCAATCCGCGAGAGTCGACGACACCGCCGGCACGGAAGATCCACAACCAGGCGTACAGCTCAACGATCGTGACCCTGACCCGCCAGTTGATCTCCCGACGGATCATCAAGCCTCTGATGAAGAGGACGGATCCTCCTCTGAAGACGACGATGAGAACGATGAGGCACCGCCCGCTCGAGAACGTCAGATACATCTCGACAATGAACCCAACCTTCCAGAACGAGACGATACGGTTGTGATTTCGCACCACTTTGCAGCAATGGCTGAAGGAACACAAGAGCACACATCTCCATCTGAACCCAGGCTGAGTAAGGGGGCCGTACAACAACTCCGGCTTAATCTCTGGAACATCACTCCCTTTCCTACGGATGATCAGTTCGCTGCGCTGTCGGAAGCCGCAGGCCCCGCAGGCCTTGCGGCCCCAGGCAACAAGTTTCCTATGGCGAACCACTGGAGATTCTTCTCAGACCGCCGCAAGAAGTGGGATACCAATGTCGTTCCGCCCGGCGAGACCACACTACAGCTCTACAACCGAAAGCTTGTTCATTACCACAACATGGAGGTCGGGACTCTTATCCCTATTCTCGGGGAACGGGGTATTCCATCCACCATATACATAGCGCACCGAGACGCTGCCACCGTTCTCGCAGCTCAGGAAGTTTATGGGGACGACCATCCTCTTATCACTACTAAGTGCTTTGCGTGCTACATGAACGGCAAAGGCTCGTGTACCGGTACTACTGAAAATCCCTGCAAGAGCTGTTCCGAGGCCGTCAGACCACGCTTCTGTCAATCACTTCAACGTGCCTATCATCGCAGTCTAAATCGCCGCTGTACGCATTGTATTTCGCAAGGCGGGCGATGCGGTCCTGATAGCCCGTGCGAATCCTGTGTGCGAAGTGGATGGGCTTGTACGAGAACAGACAAAGACCGCGCCATGGTCACTCGCCACGTTCCTGAGGGGCAACCGCTACCAATCGAAGACACTGATGATTGCGATAGCTGCAGATTTATGAAGTGGAATTGCGGTGGTTTTGACGACGGTCCATGCTACAAATGCTGCCAACATGGCAAGATCTGTGCCTACAGCAACATAGGTGATCGCATTGGAAAAGCATACATTTCCACCGCGTATGAGTGGAAAGACAGCGACGACGGAGAAACCTTCTACCGAGTACAAGTCCCTTATGACTCATGGGATGAAGACAAGCCACGTTTTCAGGCTGCTTGGACAAAACGCGGCGCTGAAGCCTTCCGTGCTACGCTCAAGGACGCCAACATCAACAAGAATCTCAGTCTCATGGACGAAGATGGCGAAAACGATTTGGATGGCGGCATCCCTGATGATGCTTTCGACGACGTAGTCATGATGGCTACCAGCGCCACACACTCTCTCATCATGGCTGAGGATGAACCTCTGGATGATGACATTGCCCATGTGCAACTCCTCAATCTCGATGACGATGAGCAACTCGACGCCGATCTCAAACACTACACCATGCTCGCCAAGAGTGAGGATGCTGAGCGCATGCCACGCAACTATCGAGAGGCAATGCGACTCCCCGATGCAAAGCAGTGGGACGCTTGCACCTGGGAAGAATTCAAGCGACTCGAGGCCCTTGGGGTCTTCACTGTTGTTGCACTTCCTAAAGGCGCAAGGGTACTTTCCACGAGGATGGTGTACAAGAAGAAGTACAGACCCACGGGTGAGGTAAAGTCCTACAAAGCACGATGCGTTGCGCGTGGGTTCATGCAGAAAAAGGGACTTGACTATGTTGAGTCCTGGGCAGGGACGGCTAACTCAACCGCGATTAGAGTTCTCATCGCACTTGCCGTTATTCACGGATGGTTACGTTTTCACGTCGACATCATGACAGCATTCTTGTACGCTCTCCTCGAAGAGGAATTGTACGCTCAGCCGCCCTTCCCAATTCAACTCCCTCCGGGCCACGTCTGGAAGCTTAAGCGAGCTCTGTACGGTCTTGTCCAGTCTCCGCGAGCTTGGTTCCGCAAACTCAAAGCAGAAATGCTGAAGATGGGGTTTCGACAGTCGCCATACGAACCGTGTATCTACATCCACGTCTTGTCCAGTCTCCGCGAGCTTGGTTCCGCAAACTCAAAGCAGAAATGCTGAAGATGGGGTTTCGACAGTCGCCATACGAACCGTGTATCTACATCCACACCACAAAGCCGCTCATCACATCGGTTGTTGTCGATGACATTGGCATCTACACTCCCCACGAACAACACGCTCAGTGGTTCAAGACCCAACTCGCCAACGTATTCAAATTCACCGAAGAAGACGAAGACAGCACCTATGTCGGTATCCAGATCGAGAGGTCTGACCGTGCCGGTAAGATTCACCAGCGATCGTACGCCGACAAAATTCTCAACCGCTTCGAAATCACTGGTCCTGTCGTCAAAGTCCCCGCGGACCCTGGCATTGTTCTTGTCAAGGCTACATCACCACCGGACACGAAACTACGCTCGGAGTATCTGAAGAGGTTCGGCTCCATGAACTATCTACCTACAATGACCAGACCAGATCTGGCTCTTGCAGCTTCGTTGTGTGGCAGACACAACGCCAATCCTGGTCAGTCACATCTGGATGCCATGACTCGGATGTACTCGTATCTCAAGGGTACGCCAAGTGTCGGTATCAACTACACCGCAGCGGATACCGAACTCAAGGGATATGTCGACGCAAGTGGCCCTGGCTGCCTTGACACCCGACGTGCAACCACTGGTTGGGTATTCACCCTCGCTGGCGGTCCCATCTCATGGTCATCAAAGAGACAACCCATCGTCACTCTCTCTATGACAGAAGCCGAGTATGTCGCTGCGACAGAAGCCGCAAAGGAGGCCGTGTGGCTTAAGCGTTTTATTAACAATCTCAACATTGGGACGCAGGTAACGGCTGTGCCACTGCACATTGACAATCGCTCCGCTATCAAGCTTGCGCACAATCCGGAAGCGCATAACAGAACGAAGCACATTGACGTTCGCCACCACTGGATCCGCGAAGCAATTGAAGACGGCAACATCCGCATCAACTGGATCAGCGGACAGTCTAACCCAGCGGACATGTTCACAAAACCGCTCGGCCGCACAAAGTTCGAAGAGCTCAAGGTTGCTCTCAATATAGGCTGAGGTGTTTGCTCTGCAAGTTCCAGGGGGGCTGTTGGTTTCGCTCGGTCGCGCTCACTCATTTCACTTCGCTTCGCTCACTCATTCGTTCACGCGCCCTTCGCGATGTTGGTTTCCAGAACCTTCCATCCCAAACACCATCAGTTTGCTGTTTTACATAGATCTCCTTTGTTTATACGAGCCATATAAGCTGCTCGTACGCGTAGATAGAACGATCATAACGAATATCATCTCATGTTTAGTCAGATCTAGTTCCAACAACTTTGCTGTCGGCAAACGCTGCATGCCGTAGCCATGCGGGAACTCCAGGATGAGATACGAGACGTAGAAGAAGAGGGCGAGGTTCGAAAATTGTGCCGTAGTGATGTTGGCATCATCGTAGAGGCCCATGACAGCCGCGTAGTTGACTAATACTGGTTAGCATCATCACAGTTCTGGCTGTTGAGATTGCGGCCTTACCCAGCGTCTTGTCCAGATATTGCAGACAATAGCATCCCCACATCAACGGCATGATCATCCAGTCGATCTTACGAACGAGCTTCTTCTCTTCCGCTGCTGATAGTTCACCAACGGCATGATGACTCTTGAGGAAGCGGAGTGCTTCGTCTCCGCCCTTGACTGGTTCCTCGACATTGACGATACTGCCGACCTCGATGTCTGAATGCGGGGTTGGAGACGAGTCCCCGGATTTCGAATCGCGAACCGTGTCTTTCTCTGTTGCATTCATGCTTGCGGTGTTTGTGAAACTGGTCGCTAGGTTGCACCGTCTTTCCACGACATCCTGCGGTACTTGTACACTTCACGCAATCCGATCCCATATCCCGTCATTTTCCATGTCGCCGCCGAAATCGACTGCAACGCTGCATATCGGGGCAATTCGATCCACATTTCCTTATCATGAACCCTGGCCTCACCCACCAAAACCCCAGACGTTTCGCCACATGCGCGCGTGTATAGCGGGAGCTAGCTTCCGTTGAGTGGCTAAGGGTCTTGGATGGACAAAATGTGGTTTGTCCGCGGATGCGATGATGTCGGCAGTGAGAAGTGAAAGATAGGCGGAAAATCAATGACGTTCATCGCTTGTTGACGCGAGCTAGGCCGGATAAGGAAGGCCGGTAGATAAATTCGCCAAGAGGAACACCTCGTCACACGGTCACACCATCACAACCATCAAAACTTTCTAGACCGAAAGCACACCGATTCATTGCCAGTTTCTCCTTAGTCCTAGCAGATTTCTAATGTAACCTCATACGTGTACGAGACAACCTGAAAGGCCCGGAGCCGCCACTATCAACACCTCGCCCCGACCCATGTCCTCAGAAATATCCTTTCGCCATACCCATCATCTCTTGCGCAAACTCCATCCTCTTCTCTTGAGACAGCCCCGTGGTATCTCCAACTCTCAACTTCTGCTCCCAGAACGCAACATGGATCTCCTCCACAGACTTTCCCGACGTCTTGATATACGTCCCAAACGCGCTGTTCGCCCGAAAGAAGATCTGCTTGATGCGGTCGTATCTGTCATGATTTTCGGGCGTTGTCTGGATAGTTGAGACGTAGTGTCTTGCAGCTTCCCATAGAAGTTTTGCCTCTTCGTGGCTTTGAACCTGTAGGCCGGTGATCGGGTTGATGAGGAGGGGCGGGGTCAGAATCGATTGGGCAGGAGTTGCGGTTGCCATCTTGGTTGCGACACTGAGATCTTCTAAAGGTGAGATCGTCGGAGCTGACAGTAAGAAGGCGTGTTGCTCGACCAGAACATGTGCCGGGTCGCCTCTATAATGGGCTGGTACGCTTGCTCGGCATGGTCATCTCGACCAGCGAGCGGCTTGTCATGAGCGGTTGTCATTCTCTCCCAGCGCACACAAACAACAAGCATGATAGCAAGAGCGAGCACCGCCACGGGATCTGCACATTGAAGAAGCTCTAATCATCAGCATTCCAACACCTGGAAGATATCTATGTCAATGCTACCTTGAGACACTCGTCAACGCGCACACATTGATCTCGTCTCTCACAACTGATCTTCCCTTTCTCATCTCATATAGCGAGAATACCATGAGACCCCGTCTGCTTCGCAACAACGGACAGATACGAAGCCCACGACCTTCTTACCAAGTGCCCCCAGCACGTACACCCCTCCCACATCAACGCCACATCTCATTCATCCGTTTCGCAAACTCTTCCATCGACTCCGGATTCCTTCCCGTCATATCCCCCAACCTCAGCCTCGCTTTCTCGTCCTCCAAGATACCCGTGAACATCGCAGCGACCTCGTCAACCGACTTTCCCAACTTGTGGTTACCATGAGCGCGAGCCGCGCAGGTGATGACTTGATGGATGCGCTGGAACTTCGTGTTATCTCCATCTGGCGCTCGGAGCGATCGGTAGTATACGCTAGCGGCCTCCCATAAGTGCCGTGCTTCTTCGTGGGTTTGTGCTTGTACGCCGGTGAGGGAGTTGATGAGGAGGGGCGGGGTGAGTGCTAGTTCAGCCATGGGGTTGGTAGGTGTTGGTGGCTGTGAGGAATGTGGAAGAGCGTTGGGATGAGACGATGAAGTGGGACGGATGGTATGGGGGATATTATATGCTTTTTGACTAGTCGGGAGGACAAATTGTTTGCTGCAAGTCAGACTACTAATGGTAAAGAAACAATCGAAGTATCTGCAGAATGAGAGACGCATGCATCTCTTTCGTGTCTAGATTGTGCAGATCCGCTCATACCAGTACCAATTCTCCCGATCTTACCACCCTCTAAGCCCCATCCTTCGCCTGAAGTTCGTCTTTCCCGTTTCCTTACTTTAATCCTCTCATCGCCCATTCCTCCCATCCGCCCTCTGCTCTCCTTCCCTCCCCTCCCCAACCACTTCACTCCCTCTTCCTCCCCAATCCTAACACCCCCTTCTCCTTCTCCAACCTCTCCCACCACTCATCCAGCACCCCCTTCAACGGCCTCTTCGCCTGCTGCGCCGCCCTTATCGCCACCACCGCGCTGCGACAAACCATCACAATCGGTCCGTACGCCGTCATGTTCTGGCTCATCTGCCCGAGGCGCGTGTAGAAGATGTCGGCAGCCTGGTACATGAGGATGGCTTCGTCGTAGTGCAGGACTTCGACGCCCGTGAGCGGGTTGATGAGCATGTTGGGGGGTATGGCGGGTTTGGTGGGCTTTGGGGGCGCGCGGTCGGGGTCGGGGTTGTAGAGCTGGGTGTGCTGGGTTGGGGGTGGGGGGTTTTGCATTTTGGCTCGTTGTTCGGTGGCAGTTTCGTGAGGAATTCCTAGGTGGCAGATGTGGTTGATGACGGTCGCTCAGAGCATTCGTGACGGCTTCTGGCGAGTGGGTGTTATGTAGCGCATGCCCTGGCGCTAGTGCGTTTGCTGTGTGCTGCACGTGAGTTCTCTTGATGAGCTTACCCAATCGATACGCGACGACCCACTGACCGCCTTTGTTTTCTCTCGCTCTCACACCAGCTTGTCGCAGAATTGTCTTAGCCGTCATGAACGCCTCCAACGAGAACCAAGGAGAGGCCACTAGGATGCTATCTCCCACCTCTTTCCCTCCCGCGCCTGCGATCTCCAATGCGACACAGCTTCTCGCCGCTCCATACACCGTAGCGCAAGCTGAGGTGATAACCGCGCCCACGAAAGGCTTCGATCTCGTACTCTGCGACCTCTGCGAGAAGGATGTCGCTATCCATTGGGAGCTTGACGAGACAGGCGAACAGATCCACGACATCGACGCTCACGACCGGGACCACCATGTCGAGTGCCTTCACTGTCACAATCTCGTCACTACTGAGACCCTGGTGCGAGAAGTTCCTGCCTTTGTTGGACAGATCAATCAGTTCTACAAGCACGACAATGTGTGTCCCGCTCGACCGGTCCTTTTCTACTGCATACATTGCGGAGTCCCGGTGACAGACAAGCGGTGGTACAGAAGTGAGCATTTCGAACGTTGCAAAGCTGTGGTTATGAAGAACAAGAAGCCGGGCATGTATAGCAATATGACTGGGGAACTCAAGAAGAGACCCAGGCTCAGACTTGACGAAGAAGATGCGACGGCGCGAGAGGATGAGGGCTCCAGGATGCTCAAGGACGAAGAGATCCCCGGGGACGGAGCGACGCCGGACAAGGTGTGCTCCACGCTGATGAACCTTGGACCAGACGTGCTCTTTCATTGCGGACACTGCGGCGTTGGCGTAAGGAATGCTACGTGGTACAAGCAAGTGCATGTTCAGAGTTGCAACGCGGAGGCCGAAAAGAACAAAGCACAGTGGGTCCTGAACAAGGCCGCACAAGATTTGAAAGAAGCAAAGATACGGGGAAAGGGGCAGAATACAGCGCTGGGGAGCACGGATGCTAAGGCAAACGCAACAGTGGAAGATAAGGCAGGAGCTAAACAGCCTGTGGCAGACGAAGCTGTAACTCCAGCCACAACTCTTGGGTATCGCCGCAATCCGCCACGCTCCGCACGCTCCG
>Ga0210040_10008718_pt1 | contig 11936 bp, 14 predicted proteins | sample CryGeyCG12114_NA_FD_185462 | JGI IMG/M metagenome (GOLD analysis project Ga0210040, IMG submission 185462) | Groundwater microbial communities from aquifer - Crystal Geyser CG19_WC_8/21/14_NA (SPAdes) (version 2) | ecosystem: Environmental > Aquatic > Deep subsurface > Groundwater | place: USA... | reverse complement strand
ACCTGCGGCTGGTGCGTGGTTCGATGAGTACGTGCAAATGCTGGTCAAGAACGCGGACCCACCGCTCGAGCCGACGTACCAGGGGAAGCACTAGATGTAAGATCGGCATGTGAGGGAGGTTTTGAGACCGTGAGAAAATTCGACGGTAAATAGACTTGCTGGTAGACTTTGAGTGTATATATTTACTTCTGCTTTTCATAATCCCCGTGGCTGTTGGACCTAGCGAAAGTCAGTGGGTGTCTGAAATGATCGATGTCATGATGGCATATTGAGCGATCCTTTGTCGCCTTGACGTATCACGTGAACGCCGTGAAGGTACAAGCGCTGACTCAAAGTCGGCAAGCCAGCTTACCTGGGTACGTTGTACTGACCAGAACACAGCTTTACCACCTCCCGTCAACCTCCACCATGCTCGAGCAAGAGAAATGTACCCACTATGGAAGAAGTGGTGCAGAGAGTGACAGGATGGCTCTCGTATCTACCGTAATCCAAAATCACGACGAGACACTAGTGGGCGAGGCCATGACAATACCCGCCAATAGCTTTTACAATAGAGTTTGCCGGGCAGCACTAGCTGGCGACTCAATACCGACCTTACAGTACATTGTTGACCGTGGCGTAAGCGTCAAGCACCTCATGCCTAGAGATCTCGTTAGCAAGCGGGTGCCTTCGAAAGAAATTCTTGAGTTCTTGCTCGCTCATGGCTGGGACATCAACTGGCGAAGCGATGATGACCCCTTCATGTGGCGGGTAACCAGCAACCACGACATGGCCGTCTGGTGTCTGGAGCACGGTGCAAGTGTCCATCCAAACAACGACGCCACGAACACAATCCAGAGACGTCAGGAAGCGCTCGAAGCTGTGCAAGGGCTGCAAGTCAATTTACCGCAAGCAGTGCGACCCGATCCTCGAACGCGTCGCATCTTCCGGAAGCATCGCGACATTCGAGCTCTTACGCTCGAAGCGAGCGCCTTTAGGTCGGCGTACGCTACACAAAGCCGTCATGTTCGCTGCCGCCACCCATTACCCAGAAGATCCGAAGAAGAGCGCTGAAGAGCAAGCGACGCGATCGGAAGACCATGCAAAGCGTATGGGGATGGTACGGCATCTCATCGACGTCGTAGGGCTCGATATCAATGCCCCAGACCAGCCACCCGGTTGTACGAAGGGCATGCACAGCGCTTGGGGAACGCCGATATGCTACGTCGCTGGTGAAGGATGGGAGAAAGATACGCATGAGTTGACGTGGATGATGTTGGATCGAAGAGCGGATCCGACTCCTGCACTAGAGATCGCAAAACGTGACGGGAATGTTGTGTTCACGGCGGAGGTCGAGGCCTGGAAGGCACAGGAGATCGATAATCGAAAGTGCTGCCTTCAGTAAGTAAGGTCGTTGTACTCTCAAGAGTGATCAGAGCGTTCCTCCCTTATTCCGACTCTGAGGCGACTCTGTAGCATGCTGTGTGATGCTGAAGGAAATGAGATAATCGATACAAAAGCGGACTGCGCTTTTATTGCCCTTGTTTACTGCCCTTAGATTTCACTCAAAACTTCCAAACTCGACTTTGGACACCCTCGTTTTCAAACACCATAACTCGTGGATTAAGCGGAACCTGGTAGACGGAAGACTAGCATCGCCCTGCATTCCACAATGTCGGCTCCACTCCCATGGAAGCATGGTGTGGGCCCTGCATGACGAACGCGATGGGTAGTTCGCATCGTAAGAATCGAGATCATGCATACATGACAGTCTCTGCTTCTTGGCTAGTGCGAAAGACTGAGCGAAGCTACTGCGTGGAAAGCAAGGCTGAAGATCATGAAAGTTACTTTTTGCGTGCGTAGATGATCTCGAGGAAGGTGCGTGACGTGATGAGTAAGTGTAGCTGTGATGGACCTCGTCGAATAGATTCGAAGTCTCTTAAGATTTGCCATAGCCCATCCAGTGAAGAGCACCAACAAGCACACGCTGACGGTCTCGTGGTTTGAATCCTGAAGGACCCAGCCACTTAGCATACAGCATGACATATAGGGCCGACGGGATGGTAAGCAAGCTCAGGCTGATCGGCTGCCCCGACTCGGGCTCCTGTGGACTGTCAAGGGGCAATGGCGGGCCCACTTGTTGAGCATCCTGAGCTGATCCTTCGACACCTTCTAGGCATACCTAGCATCGCATCAGTGTCTTATACTGTGATCGAAAAGCTGCCGGTAGTTTCGATGAAGATGCAGGAAGACGAGGCAACTCGACAGGTGAGATCAGCAAGGATAGAGATCAGTCTCGCGATATACCGTAACGAAGCCTTCGATCAAGCAACTGATATGCACGCCACAAAGTCATTCCAAGCAACTGCAAGCAAATCCAAGCTCATGGAGTGGGCACAGAAGCGTCGAACCGTGCAATGGTTGTTGAAAGAAGTCCCTCTAGGCTCATTTAGGCTTATTTTAGCGCACCACGTGGGTGTTTTCATTGGCTACCACTGGGGGCACCACCATCCCAACATCAACACCTCCGCCCCACGCTCCTATTTGGATAACGGCGCCGCGATAGCAAGCAACTAACAAGCATTTGTGGCGGCCTCGGCTTGCGAAGACGCTCATCACTGGCAAAGGCGCGTTTGAGCCCGCAGTGAGGCTGCGCAGGCATGTCAAATTTCTCCCTGCGTGCTCTAAGGGACCGGTCTCATTGGGTACCATGGGCCAGGTTAGACGCTCTGCATCACGAGCCGTGAGCCTGTATGCGCTCTATATATCTTGGGAACGTCCCTTGTCTTGGTGCCCAGCTTTCTTCACCCATCAACGGCAGTCAAGCCCTCGTGTAAACTCTTGACACTTTAGCTGCCGTCTCGGCAAAGCTTCGCCATGGCTCACAAGACTGCGGGAGGGAACAACGCGTTCCACAACTTCAACAATGTACGTCGCATGTAACATTATTGCGTTGACCAGGCTGATAGCGTCTCCAGGACTTCGCACACATCGACGACCCCAACGAGCGACGACGACTGGCTCTCGCCGAGATTGACAAGGCGCCCTTCGGGTGGTATCACATTCGCGCCATCCTGGTAGCAGGTACTGGCTTCTTTACCGACAGCTATGACATCTTCTGCGTCTCACTCCTTACTATTATGTTGGGTATCGTCTACCACACTGGTGGCAAGCTCACCACCCCCCAAGACACAGCTATCAAGCTTTCGACGTCGGCGGGTACGGTCATTGGACAGGTCGGCTTTGGTGCTCTCGCCGACATCGTCGGACGCAAGAAGATGTACGGTTTGGAGTTGATTCTGATCATTGTTGCAACTCTTGCGCAGTCGCTTGTCGGCCCTGGGCCAGGTACTTCGCTGGTTGGCCTCATCATCTTCTGGCGTGTTCTCATGGGCATTGGTAAGTTTTACATGCGGTGGCTGGTTTTGATACGTCATCTGCTAACTCGTACCAGGAATTGGTGGTGACTACCCACTGTCTTCCATCATCACCTCCGAGTTCGCTACGACTAAGTGGCGTGGAGCGATGATGGGTGCCGTGTTTGCCATGCAGGGCTTCGGCCAACTTGGCGGAGCCATCGTCATGGTGTGCCTCGTAACCGGCTTCAAAGGCAAACTCGACCACGCGACATCGTACGCGACTTGCAGGGGCGATTGTCAGGTCGCTGTCGACAAGATGTGGCGTGCTCTCATTGGCATCGGCATTGTCCCTGCTTGCATCGCTTTGTACTACCGCCTGACCATTCCCGAGACCCCCCGTTACACCTTCGACGTTGCTCGTGATGTCGAGAAGGCCAACGAGGACGTCAAGCAGTATGTCTCAGGCAGGAAGGGTGAAGGACAGCCCGATGAGGCTCTCCAAGTGGCTGCTCGCCGTCAATCGGTCGCTCAGCTTGAGGTTCCCGTGGCTTCGTGGTCTGACTTTTTCCGCTTCTACGGCAAGCTCAGGAACGGCAAGATCCTCTTCGGAACAGCTATGTCTTGGCTACTACTTGATGTAAGTAAACTCACTGCTCAACCAAGATATGCCGGCTGACTCTAAATTTCAAGGTCGCCTTCTACGGTCTCGGTTTGAACTCAACTACCATTCTCACAGCCATCGGCTATGGAGGTGGAGCTACTGTCTACCATCAACTCTACAACCTCGCCGCTGGCAACTGTATCCTCATCTGTGCTGGAGCCATTCCTGGCTACTGGCTTGCCGTAGCTACCATCGACACCGTCGGTCGCAAGCCCCTCCAGCTCATCGGCTTCATCATTCTCACCATCCTCTTCCTTGTTTGGGGATTCGCCTACAACCACATCAGTAAGCACAGCATGTTGGGAATCTACATTTTGATTCAGCTGTTCTTCAATTGGGGCCCCAACACCACGACCTTCATTGTCCCTGGCGAGTGTTTCCCTACCCGCTACCGATCAACCTCCCACGGTATCTCCGCTGGCTCCGGAAAGATTGGCTCGATCATTGCCCAGGGTGCCATCGCCCCGCTTCGCACTCGTGGTGCCACCAAGGGCAATGACAACCCATGGCTCAACCACGTCATGCAAATTTTCTCGGCCTTCATGTTCGCAGGCATTTTCACCACACTTCTCATCCCCGAGACTAAGCGTAGGACCCTCGAAGACCTTGCACAAGATTGGGATATGGGTAATGAGAGTATTACCGGAGCGCATACTGCTCCTAAGCATGGCGGTAACCGCAGCAGTGATGAAGCTGCTGCAGAGGCTGAAGCTAAGGTTTGATCGAAGAAAACTGCATTTGTCTCTCGTTTGTCTCTGCTTGTAGCACTGAGCTCATCTATCGCATTCACTATATAATAAGCACATCAATCAAGACGTCATCTACTGAAATCTTCTCTTTGATCTCCCGTTCAAATTCTTCTACTCATGTTTTCATGACTGCGTCGTAGTGAGAGTGAAACAACGCTAAGGCCAAGCATGATCCAAACCACACGGAACCGCCAGCAACGAAAATGCCCCAGTCGCATCTGCAAACTCAATTTACTTGTTTGCACCCGCTTACGCTGTCTTCCACCCACACGCCACGCTTCGATACCACATCGCTCCATCGTGTATTCCCGCGATGTAGTGCTCCTCCGTCTTCCTCAAATCCGCATAGTCAATCCGGCTCAAACTGCGCCATCCCATCTCCGGTAACTCCGAGATACGCTGCTCAGGCCGCGACGGTGGAAACGCAGTCTTGAAGATCGTGCTTTCACGAACATGGCGATCCGGCTCAGTGCGGCTGTACACGGTGTGAGTCGCACAGTGACGAGCAAGTGGCGGTATAGTCGCTGAGGTGCGCAGCTGCATGGAACCAGATGCTGGCTTGATTAGCTTTTCCCGCTTGCCGTCAGTAGAGAACGACAGGACGAGAACACGTAGAGGACGATCCACTCCTTCTGCTTTTGCATCCCAGTGTTTTGGTATTCCGTAATGCAGGAACGTATTGATCGCGGAAAGACCCCTACCACCCGGTGCCTTGGTCAGAGTAAACGCGAGATCTCGATCAAGATCATCTTCAGGCGTGTAAGTTGTCTTCTCCTCGAGCAAAAACGACAAAGAAATGCTGCAGGAGTTGGGCTCCATGTATTGCATGCTATCCTCGGTCACGTTGTACGGCTTTCCGATGAACTCCCACTTGGGCGACATGGTGATGTCGAACTGCCAATTGAATTGGTTGTTGGAGTAAAATCGGCCGGTGCGATCGAGTGGCGTTTTATCCTCCATCGCGGTATCTTCGGACTGCTCTGGCTCATGGGTTGGCTCAGGTAACCCCATGTTGTGGTAAGCAAGCTTGCAGCGCTTCTTTGGCGGCGGCGTCGTGTTTGGATACAAGGATGCCCAAAGTCCTTCGTGAGCTGGTCCGCTGTATGGAACTGAACGGTCATCTGATTCGGCCATTTCTTCGTCTCCATCTCCATGTTTCCGCTTCTCAAGGGAAGCACGCGAGTCTGAAGTTTCGGGTTTAAGCTTTTCTGGTGGTTCAGAACTGAACTTTAGTAAATCTGGCTGAAACAGATATGGTGAAGCTCGATCCCGAGGAGGATGCGCGGCCTTTTGCTTCTTTGCATCATTCTTCGGTGCATGCTCGATGGGTTGTGGGGCACTACTCTTTGATGTCTCGGGCTCGGACGCGGGCTGACTTGGTACCCAACGCATTTGAGCTTGCGTCTTTTCAACCGGCGCATTAGGCTTCCGCACCGCTGAGTTAGCCTGCTTCCGCTCGGACACTGCTGATGGCGAGCGCTGTTGGGACGTTTGCTTTGGTGTTTCAGGCTGTGCTGCCTTCGACGTTCGTGGCTCAGTAGACGCTTGTTGTGGCCGTGAACCGGAGCGTGCATACTGCGTGGTTCCAGGACGAGGAAACTGCTGCAAGTCTACTTCCGGCACTTTGCCACGCTGGAAGCAATCGAATTTGTCAAAACCTCCATCAGACTGGGCATGCGCTCCGTATGGCTTGAAATCCGCAGGTCGACCTGTTGGCCGGGAAGTAGACCGTGGAGTCGGTCGTGGTTCTGGTTGATATGGCGGACGTGGTGTCTGCTCCGGCCTTTTCGAACGATATGTCGACCTGCTCTGCCGTGGACGAGCTGATGGAGTCTTCTGAGAAGCTCCAGGCTGCATGGACTCATGTCGTGAGCGGCTCAGATCATAATTTCGACGGGCAACCGGGTCTGACAGGACCTTGTATGCCATGATGACGTCCTTTACACTTTCCACTCCAGCATTTTGCTCTTCTATCGGAGCGTTAGCCAATCGATCAGGATGAAGTTTGAGAAGGAGGCGGTGGTAGGCCTTCTTGATGGCTGCGATAGATGCGTTCATGTCGACTCCTAGCGTTTGGTAGTGGTCTTCGGCCGCTTTGTGCTGGTTGGACATGTACTCAAGCGCGATATACTCGAAGCTGAAGGAAGGTTATGGCGATCAGACGTTTTTTGGCGTTGATCAAAGGCGCGTGAGTCTAGTTTGTACGCGGCGGTTGTTGTCGGTGTGCGCTGATGGGTTCGTTACACCTGTGAGATGAGGTTGTGTAGGAAACAGATGCACCTAGGAAGAGCTCATGGATTGATGAAATATGTACGAGCAGCGTGCGTAAAGCTCATGCTACGATGTGGGACTACCACATGTAGCGGACGCTGTGAGTGAATCACACTAGACCGAAAAGCAAGTGAAACTCTACTAAAGATTGAATGGAAAGGACGACAACCCCACGTGATCTTGCTAACAAATATAACTAATTATATAATAGTATCTTACTTGGGTAAGATTAGATGAAAAGGCTATATAGTAGTAGATTTAAGCTTTACACTTTGATGTTTCAGCTTATCTCGTTCTTTAACTCTAGTACTAAGCTATCATTTACGGTCAAACTGGCTTAGAATTGTTCGAAATCCAACCGCTGCCATGCGATGCCACTTTTCACCATTCCATTCTTCGATTTTGTACTTCTCTCCTGGAGTCTTCAGGTCCACCCATCGTATCGGTATGTCTCTGAGCTTCAATTCTGGAAGTGTTGTAATGTTGGACTCGGGACAGGCACGAGGAAACGTTGGACTGAGCGGCGATGGCTCAAAGTCGAGAACCTGCTGCGCTGGCTCTGTTCTGCTGAAAACGAGGTTCGTAGCGCAGGCACGGGCTTGTGGGGGCGGGGGAACAGGAGCCTGGAAGTCGAAGAACGCTTGGAGAGGTTTCTCGAGTGGTCCGGTGGTTCGGAGAGACACAATGGTGACAATGAGTGTGCGCTCACACCTTTTCCTAGGGCGTTGGAGGTACCCCTCTTTCAGTAGTGTAGTAATGCTGGAGATGTCTCGACCACCAGGTGTCTTGGAGATGTTGAGACGAATGTCGTAGTCTTTTGTACCGTCCTTCGACGCCGCACAGCCGTCGTTGACTTTTAAGCTGAATGCAAGCGAAATACAGACGTGATGCATTTTCGAAGTTGTGATGTCTTGAACATCACCGAGCACGCAATGTTTGGATGAGATGGTGGCACTAAGGCCCCATCCGTTATTGTCATGCTCGTATATCTCGGGATGCCGCTTTGATGACTTTGCGTTGGTCTTGCGTGCCTTCTTGGGCGGTGGGTTTGCTCGAGGATCCTCATCAGAAGAGGCACTTGGATCTCGCTTCCTTTTTGGCGGTCTCTTTGGTGCCCTAGGACTCGATTTCGCTGGTCGCTTAGCTGCTGGCCTCGGTCTAGACGAGGTTGCATCGTAACGTGCACGTGCCTCAGGATCACCAAGGATATCGTACGCGTTGTTGATCGCCTTCATTTTCTCTTCACCAGCAAGCTTCTCGCGATCGGAGCGATTGCCCAGTTTGTCCGGATGATTTATCAAGGATAACTTTCGAAATGCAGTCTTGATGTCAGCACCGCTAGCTGAGTGGCTAACGCCTAGCACAGTGTAAGCGCAAGTTTCAGAGGATCCGCACATGTTGGAGAACCGGCTTCAGCGTCTATTTTTGCTGCGTAAAGCGTGACGTCACTCTAGTTGAGGCACCGAATAGAGGCAACCAATCGTTGTGTATAATCAAGAGGTCGAGAGAAGCGAGTTATAAAGCGTGAAACCGCTTTGAGAAATGAATCAGATCGCGGCTGTGTCAGGAGGATGATGACAGGAGAGTTAATGCATAGGGGAAGCAAGAGAAGAAAGGTGAAAGTCGACGGAGGGTATCTAAGGTTGCTTCACTCCATCCGGATCTGAGGACGTTCCGTGACCATTCTCCTTGCGCGTACACTATGTATGTGGTTGTAAATCGATTGTGAGTTGGAGTCGTTGGGGATTGTACCCCAGTCCTCGACATTGTATACGCAAATAGAAGGCCACAGCTACAGCCGAGATCAAGAACCAAGTAGCGACGGTGGAGGCGAATGCAGAATATGCACGCTCGGGTCACTAAGCTTGAACATCAGCACCGGCCCTGCCATGTTTTATCAGCCATTGACCTTGATCAAAAAGGGAAGACGACCTTATCAAGGATGTTGAACGCTTTGTTAGTCCAGAACGCGCGAAGTGGTATATCGACCGAGGCGTCCCCTTAAAGCTTGGGCATGATGTTCCATGGCCCGCCTGGGACAGGCAAGTCAAGCACTGCCTTCGCGTTGGCCACCCACCTCAAAAAAGAATCATACACGCTGAATTTGAACGGAGTTCGCGACGAAGCTCATTCGCGCAACCTATTCCGTCAACCCTCGAGTGGAGACATGATTTTGGTGGAAGACATCGATTGTACTAACATCGAACGCGAAGATATGGTAATATCAAATGAGGACGAGGACGACGATGAAGACTTCGGAAACAAAAAGAAAAAGAAGAAGGGAGTCTCCCTGAGCGGTTGCTAAACGCGATTGACACGGCCGGAAACGACAGATGCCATTTAATCTTCACATCGAGTCGTCCGGATAGTCTCGACAAGACTTTGATTCGTCCTGGCCGCATCGATAAGAATATCCTGTTCGGTCGCGCCACACAAACTATGGCTGAGCTCGAACTCAAAGAGCCTGGGCGCAACGTCAGCAAAAACGAGTAAAGGTTACAGGCTGCATGGACGGTCATTCAATCCATAGCAGACCACAACCAGTCTCACTATATTAGCATCTCTTTCTCTTGCTATATCATGCCAGTTTGAGTACCGCATCGGACTGGCTGTACAGCCTTCCAAATCGTGATGATACGGTAATGTTCGCGGCCGCGGGTTACTAGTAGGCCACTTCTCAGCTGTCGGTAGGTCGATAGAACTGGAATTCATACCCTATAATGGCGAACGCTTGTGCGCGATGTCCAAAGAAGGATGAAGTCGAAGTCGCAATGACCGAGTACTGGTGGAACTATGCAGAAGCCTTGCCTTCCCTAAATTTCCCCACTCTGCCAAGAAGCGCCAAGAGCGGAGATCTGGCTTCATGCGCTGAGCAAATCCGGGGTCTCATTTCTTCCACCATTCAACACCTTTCGCCCCAGCCACCTCCCCGCTATCGCACATCTTCATCTATCAGCCTAGGTACTAGATACAGGTCAATAGAACAGCTGCAGTATTATACCGTCAACAAGGTTCTCAGCGCGTAGTTCAGCTAACCTCTAGGCGGAGTTTAGCTAACCTTGCAGACGCGTCTTAGAAATATTAACGAGCTAAGCTAACCCTTATATATAACACGCTAAGCTATTAGCTATAGTAGCTAGCTTACTTAGTAAGCTTTATTTATTAGTATTTCTAATATATATACTAATCTTAAACTATACCTCTATATAACGCTGTATAAGCCTTATACCTAATTAAGTCTAGTAAGCCTAAATTTTAGTTAAATCTTAGATATAACTAAAAGCTATAGCTAATATATATACTTAAGCTTTATAGATTAGTATTCTCTAGCTAGATTACTCTTAGAAGTATCTAAGATATTAGACTACTTAAGTTTACTAGCGTTATTAGACGTCTCTATACTTTATAATAGTAATAATAATAAAGTAGTTAGTAAGATATTACGTATAGTAAGGCTTAAAGATAAAGTATAATTAGAATAGTCTAAGACTTAACTAAGTACTAATACTTATAGGCTACTTATAAAGAGTATATTAGGTTTAAGCTATATCTTATAGGATTACCTTTCTTATATATAGTATATATAGACTAGAATAATCTTAGAAGTATCTAACCTACTTATAGTATAATATAGATAGTACTATAGTTATCTTAAAAAGAATTTAGTATTACTTTATAGATATTAACTTTAGCTAGCTAAGAAAGGCGTAGAAGTATTATATATATAATATATATATATAGAAGTATCTTAGAAGTAACTTAACTAACCTTTACTAGGCTATCTTTAAGTTAATAAACTTAGTAATAAAGTATATAAAGGAGGTCTATATAAAGTAGGTACGTAGAATAATCTTAGAAAGAACTTATAGCTAATTCTTATAGTATAATACTAAGAGCTACTTACTTATTAACTAATATAGTAGTAGCCTTAGCTAGAAGTATATAACTATATTAGCTAGTATATAGTATAGATAAATCTTAGAAGTATCTTACTAATTAACTTAGACTACTATTAAATAGTAGTAACGCGTACTAAAGTTATAATAACTAAGTATTAGTAGAAGTAAGTATATAAAGTATACCTTAAAGCTAAGGACGCTTCTAAGAGTAAACCTCTAGACTACTACCTACTTATTATCCTTTTAGAGCCTACGTATCTAGCGTAGCTAAAGATAGTATATAAGACTAAGTAAATCTAGAAAGCTAATATAAGTATTAGACAACTCTTAGAGTAGTCTCTAATAACTATTTTATAAGAACGCAAAGCCTATTATTAAGAACTATAAGTAGTAAGTACTAAGATCTATAAGCTACCTATTAATAAGCGTAGTATAAGTTTTAATTAGACTATTCTTAGATATATCTAACTAACGTGCTCTAATAGTAAGTCTACTATACTACTACCTAGAAGTTAGCTAAGTTAAAAGTAAAAGAAAAATAGTATAGTAACTATAAGGAGAAGAATAAGCATATATATAAGATAAATCTTAGAGTTATCCCTACTAATATTAATAGAGTATCTAAATATTTAGAATAAGTTAACTTATAAGTTACGTAAGCGCTTTACTAAGTAGTTATAAGAGATATATATTAGATATATAGAGAGTATATAAGAATACCTAAACTAATCTAAGAATAAACTCTACTAAACTAGTATAAGGCTGCTTACTAATAGAAGTATAATAAGAGTAAAAGTAAAGGAAAGAGTAGAAGCTATAAGAGAGTAGTTAGTAAGGCACCTATATTAAAGCTGCGTAAGAAGGCCTAACGCGACTAAGATATATCTTAATATCTAAGTAGCTTAGCTTAGTAATAAGAAATATTAATAAAGCGTTAACGTTAGTAGTATAAGAATACTTAGACTATATTTAGATCTTTTCTAAACGCCTAGTAGATAGCTAATAGCTATAAACGCAG
>Ga0210040_10008717_pt1 | contig 11938 bp, 18 predicted proteins | sample CryGeyCG12114_NA_FD_185462 | JGI IMG/M metagenome (GOLD analysis project Ga0210040, IMG submission 185462) | Groundwater microbial communities from aquifer - Crystal Geyser CG19_WC_8/21/14_NA (SPAdes) (version 2) | ecosystem: Environmental > Aquatic > Deep subsurface > Groundwater | place: USA... | reverse complement strand
ATTGATTGCAATTTATCAATTTATATAATTTTGCATTATATATACTTCTAGATATCTTAATTATTCAGATTAACACAAGGCTCACTATTATAGCTCACATAGAAATATGTAAATCGTAATCCACTTACTGTCCGTTTCAATGAAATACGGAGTAACTTTTTTCAATGGTTACCTGGTAGAGTTTGTTTATCATTGAGCAAAAAATAAATAATAAATAATAACAATAAATTCGTCTTCATCTCATCATGGGGACTTAAAATCTAGAACATATTTTGGTTGCTCAGGCAATTTTACGAAATTTGCCTTTTTCACGGTGATCATCCAACAAGCCTAGATAGCCAATTTAACATTAGGAACTCCGTATTTCATTGAAACGGACAGTAATTCAAACTATATATAATTTGAGACCAACGTTGAACCAAACCAGAGGCGTTAGTTGCTCTCACTTTTAATTGAAAAATATAAAAATTCAACTTCATCATCGCGGTCGCTTTTCATGCGTAGCGTAAACTATTCAATTTAATTGACTGACCTGTCACTATATAATGGTATACAAGAGTAGCAGGTTTACCCACTCACAGTCAGCTTATCTCTAAAAAAATAGCCCAAAATGTTTATATTTAATTTTAGAATAATTTTATTTCAAGTCAAAGGAAGGCATTCCGTTAAATTATGTGCTTTTTAACAAAAAATGCTTGAAGTCAATCAACATGGCGGCCAATGGCGGCTGTGTTCTCGCCTGCACAGCCATGATATAATAGGCCGTGCCCGTGCCATTGAATTTTTTGGAGCGAAATATTCTCAAATTCATAACAAATGGAATATTTGTTAAAACTGTAGAAAATACTATTTCTCGTTGGAAATTAGTTAATTATAAAATAGAAACTGAAAGCATCTTGGAGGCAGTGTCAAGTTACTGCACAATCTGTGTCATGTAAACTTTAGATTTCGGAAGCTTACTAGTAAAATTGTATAAAAAAAACTCGTACTCGTAGTCTTAATGTTTTAAGTTTGTTGTTAGTTAATGTTTTAGATTTTAGATGTTTTCGTTTGTAATTGTAATCTGTTTTGTAAAAGCGTGAATATAATCGTGGTTCATCTACTGATTGCATATTGCGCTGGTTCAAGTTTCATCAAGCTCATGTTTGTAGCATGAAAATCATGACCAACGACAATTGTAGCAAAGGAATCGACATGCATGGAATGAACCCAAACCCCGAATTAATTTTCGACGGTCTTAATAATAATAACTTGGATTCGGAAATCGCTGCAACTAGATCAATGGGGAAAGTAGAAATTCTGCGAAAAGTGGATTCATTGCTGACCGAACGGGATAAATTGGAGGACCGTATGAGTAATATGGAATCTGAAAATCTCTTTCTGAAGCAAGCATTGTCCGAGCTCAAAAATGAATGCGGTAAATAAATCCTAATAAAATATAAGTATTTAGTAGAACTATTTTCAAAATATTATTATCTTATTTGCAGATAATCTGAGAAATCTGGTAGGACTGAAATGCCAATGTAAATTAAAACCAAGCGATTCCATTGACGTCGTTACTGTTCCCGAAGGCACTACCATTCCAATTGAATCATCTGAATCAAATTCACTTAAAGGGGTAAAAGTCTCTCTCCAAAATACAGGGGAACCCGCAACTAAACCTGTGAAACCCAAAGATTCAACTGACGCTACGAAAGCCACTCAAGTTGTACCTGAAGAAATAAATCCATCTGATATTTCAGTAGTTGACATTGGATTGCAAACTGATTTAGTGGAAGATCCAGATATCTACTATTTTGCCGGTGGCCGTCATGTGGGGTCACAGACGGATGCCACGGAGGAATACGGACCTCTTCCACCTTTTCCATCATGTAAATCGGCAGTCATAGTTGTCTCCACGAAACCCAAAGTCACGTCAAACTACCGTAGTAACATTGCTAGTCGTTGTCGAACTGCTGTCAACACTCGACAGTTTCAGCAGCAACCCATCACACAAGTATGTTTAAATGGTTTGAATTCTTATACCTGGTGCAAATTAATTATGATGTTATATCGTATCTTATTTGGATATGTATTTATATTTGTAAGATATTCTTCCGTTATTTAGTTTTCTACCCCGCAGCACATAAGTTAAGCTGTAGATATCAAACTTGTTTTGTCTCACAGTTTCTATTTCTGCTATTCATAAATTTTTGGCATCCTTGTTTTCACTGTCGGTATATGGCTTGATCTTGATGATCATTTAAATTATTAATGTATACTATAGATATTTAGCATAAATTAGTTCCGGATTTTCGGAATCTTATCGTAATTATTATGCTACTTACGGACTTGCGGTTCTGGAACGTGACAAACTTTTCACATTTTCGCAACAAGCTTTTTAAAGATTAATGGCAGCCACTTCTGTATGCATAGGTTTCTCCTTCCACTTGTGTTCATAAGCACAAAGTCTCAAGCCAATCTTCTTCCCCTTCAACTATTGTGGCTGCTAAAGCAGACACTTCCAAAATTCTTAAGCAAAAACTCACTGCTTCTATTATTAAAGACAAGGAGCTTCAACAGTCAGACAAGATTTCCCAGTTTCCCTCAAACCTTGGCCTGTCTAAAATTGACTGTACTATTGATGAATTTTGTCTGAAGGTATTTTCATTTGCATGGTTCTCTCTCTTTTTTTATTTTGTTGTCTTATTCTGTTTGAATGAATTTTCTAAAGACTGTTTACCACTGTGAAGTGCAAATTGATTAATGGATTCGCATCGTGTGGCCATCCACCTCCCCAATAATCTTCCCTCTAAAATTCATGTTTATGTCTCTTTCACTGTTAAAAGTTTGAATTGCGTAATAGTCTATATGTATGAAAATAAAACATGCTTCATCATTTTTTTCAACTTCTTAGCTTGCAGTTCTAAGTGTTCAATTAATTCCTCACAACCTGTAACCACATTGTTAATAAAATGATACGAATGCAGAATGCATTGTGTAATCCTAGTTAGCTTTACTGCAACCAGTAACAGTTTCTATTGATTGATTTTTTAGTGTAAAATTAAAATTATGAATGCATGATTGGTTTAATTTTTGTAGAAAAAAGGACTGTTGATGTCCACAAGTGTTCAGCAGCCTTCATCTTTGCTTACAAGCTCGGTAACGGCTCGCTCAGGACTTGTGCGTTCCAAATCAATGGTGAATCCTCCGAATGTGAAACGTTCTGCAAACTCATTTCATGACGTGCGTTATGGATCTGCCACAATAAATAGAAAAGGATCGGATAGTAAAGTAAATGTAAAAGTGAAGCCTTGGCTTGAGTATTCTAATTCCTCGTTACCGGAAAGCTCTTCTGGGAATAAAAAACGACCCGTAATGGTGGACGAAGGTTTGAAGTTTTAAAAAACAGTTTCAAAGTTTGTTTTTTGTTGAAATCGGTTAAGTTTTTTGCGTTTATAACTGTATGCATTAATTTTCAGATGGCTGGGAAATTGTTCGTGCACGTTCCAGTCGATCCAAATGGTCTCAGTCTAGCTCCTCTTTGCATTCTTCTAGTGCGAACTTATCCCACAATTCTCTGGATAAAGGGGAATCACCGTATAATGCTAATAACGTCGCAAAAAGCAAAAATAAGTCGCCTTCAAAAACCGGCAAAACTGAAGATAAAAGTAAGCAGCAAAAGAAAGATGCATCCAGTAGTACCAGTTCCAAGAAGAAGATAAGCGATGCTGTCTTGAAAAATAAGAGCACATCATCTCACTACAAGTCTCGGTTTTATGCACCTTCGTCAACTATTTCCATGCCCGTGTTAAATGCTTCTGAAGATACTGTAGACGAAAATAAATCTGAAAAAGATAAGGGGGACAAGATTATTAAAGCTCCTCTAACGCCCACAAGAATAGAAAAGGCTAAAAACGATGAAGAAACGTGAGTAATGCAAAAAATATCTCTAGCTATTGCACAGTGGATAGTAGTAGTTGTTGTTATGGAGAGATTGTTTTGGCACATTGCAGCAAGGAACTTGTCATAGTAAAGAAGGATGGCAGTGGAGACCGAGGTGGCAGTCGCTCCGGCAGTCCTTGGAAGGAGGCTGACGAAGAAAGCTCTGTGGATGACGAAGAAATCAAAATCAAAGAAGCAGCGTTAGACCACGCAATACGGGAGGAGGAGTTGATAGAAGAAGAATTGCGCCAAGTAGAGAAGGATTTTGAGATGGTAAGCACTTGAATTTAAAATATACTAGGAAAATTATGTTAACAATTCATGGATACTAAAGATTAAAAATGATTTGTTAAGATTGAAAATGAACAAAGAGATGAAAATACAAACTCTGAACATGAAACTGTAACCAGCCCTGAGATGATTGAATGTGATGTAGAGAGTGAAAGTGGGAAGGAGCAATTCTTTTTCATTGCTATTGAAGATCCAGTTCAATCTGCTGTTAAAAGTAAGTTTATGCTCTGATTTTTTGCTTTGTTTGTGTGAATTTACAAGATAGCTAATAACGGATTAACTTTAGATGAAGAGATGCTTCAAAAAGAGACTGAAAGAATTATCAGCCTTCGGGAAAAGTTGAAATCTCCTGCTAAACGTTTTGACAGTGCCGAAACACTCCGGAGACATCAAGCTAAATTACAGAAAGCGGAAAGGAATCGGGAAAAACTGTTGCAGTCTAAATATAACCGATACGTTGAGTTAGCGGAAAAGGCAAGTGTCCAGTAAATATTAATGACTCGTATCTATTCCAAACTAAAAGCTCCATAGAATAAGGGATGACTTTTTACAGTTTGAAACTCTAAATGAAAGCACAAAGCGACTTCTAGAAGAGCGCAGAATCCTTTTAGTCAAGGCGGAAGAGCGACGAAAGAGAGCAGTAGAAAAAAGAAAACAGTATTTAAAAAAGATTGTCCGCAAAGCCCATGATGAGGATTCTAAAGCGAAGGAAATCGCATTTATTAATCAACTTGAAGCCCAAAATAAACGGCATGATTATTATGCCTCGGCACAGGTACGTACATTTATTGTTGACATCATCGATCAAAGCTGGATGCTGGAATAATTCTCTCATCCCAAGTTGACTGAATAAGCTGAAAAGAATAAGCTAAATATAATATGGCTAAATATATGTTCAGGAAGCGGAAGATAGACTACAAACCATTTATGAAGATCGGAGAGTAAAATTAGAAGATCGGGCTCAAAAAGCTACAGCTGTAATGGAAAGGCAATTAAGAATAAGATGCGATTGGCAGGTACATTTTTTTCCACATACCTTAACTATGCAATCATTGTAAACGTGTTCGTTGGTTCCTGGTTCCGTTTCTATGAATTCTTTACATTTACTCCCTTTCGTCCCTTTTTACAGTCAAAATTGGAAAAAATACAAGAAAAACGCCGAAAAACTGAAGAAAGAATCACAAGAGAGAAGGAGGAAAAGGCAAAAGAACGGGTGGAATTAGCCCAAGAGAAAGCTAGGTATTAATATTGAAAGTTTTTCACCTCCAATTTGAATTCATTATGCTAAATCACCTCATATTTTATAGGGATCGAGAAGAACGACTGTCTGCATTGAATGCTGCAAAGCAAGCTGAAATCGAAGAACTTCAGAAAAAAATACAGCAAAAGCAAGAAGAAAGTGCAAGAAGGCATGAAGAAAATATGGAGCAAATTAGACAAAAAGCAATAGAATTGAGCATACCGAGAACTCAGGAAGACCACACGCCTACTTCTGTTCGCATGTGTACCTTATGTAAAGTCACTGTAAGCGACTCTATACTTTAAATCATGGATTTTGTGACATGAAGATTCCTAATACTAAATATCTCTACTACTGATAGGTTCAGTCCGAAGTTCACGAACTATTGCATCTGCGAGGAAAGTCCCATCTAGATGCTGTGAAGAAAATGGAACGACTAAGCCCTGAAGACGGCTCTGGAGTCATGCAAAATTTTGGACTCAAGTTTATCACAGATGTGTTGATTGATAAAATCGACGAAAGTGTCCAAGTTGACAAGAACAGATTCAAGACTCTAAAGAAGCATTGTAGAAAGTTATACCAAAAGTTAAAAGAAAGGTTGGCAGCCATTTAAATTCATTCGTATCTTCGTTTACAGAAAGGTATTTCGTGGTAAAAGTTGCATAAAATGTGGATGTAATTTTTAGTGGTAAAGAATTCGAGGATTCAGAAAAAAATAACCGGACTGAAAAGTTGGCAGGGGATCCTTCACTAAAATCCAAAATTCTGAAAAACATTCGAGAATTGGAAAGGCTGGTTGGAGTTTTTAATTCTCAAAAGGGGACTTCTTCAACAGCAACATCTATTGACAGGTTGATGACTGACATTAGGAGAACATGTGTCCGGGTAAGAAAGAATAACGTCAACGTTGTAGTTAATGGAACTATTATTTATTTGTCTAGGTGGAGAGATCATGTAACTATAATCTTATATTTTTAATTTAGAATAAGTTTATCCAAGATGGAATTATTTCTATGGGTGGAATTGCTGCTGCTCAAAAGGTCCTGGAATGCACAGCGTCAGATTTTCCAATAAAGTGAGCATTTTCTTAAGATAATGATTTAGAGCGAAAGGGTATGCATATTTTGGCTGTGTTGTTGATTTTAAGATCAAAATTTGTGTTGTTTGATGCAGAGAGAAAGTTTCGGCTTGCAATGTTCTCGTTGGATCTATTTATGAGAACACACCGAATGCTCTATACATATTGAGAGGAACCGCAATATGCTCCATCATGGATTTTTGTGTGGAGAGATGGAATGTAAGCACAGAGTAAATACGTCTCAAGTTTGGTGCAAAATTTGTTTTTTTTTTCTTTGGTGTACTGAATTCTAATTCTGTTTGCAGAAACTCATTCCCGATGGAAACAGATGGTTGTGTGGTTCTCCCATTGGAGCTAATGAGCCATTGCCTTTTGATTCTTCTATCGGTAAGCTTTTCCATGCATGGAGGAGAGCTCTGCTGAAGTGGTGAGTCAGTATATTCAGATAACATTTAATATGTATTGTATGCATTATTTTAGAATCGGTGATAGAACTATTGTTCACCATCATCAATATCGTCCCTGATCCATTCAATGGCATTACTAAAGAGAAGCTCAATAAATCTACATTTGATGAAATCATAACCCGAGCGCAGGATCTGATTGGGTAAAAAAGCATAGAGCTTGCAATGGTTTTTTTTTGTGTGTTTACAGTGATGAAAATAAAACTTTCGTTATTATTGCAGATATCTTGTATCTACTGGAGTCGTGGACCGATTATCAGTTTATTTTTGTGGAGTCCGAGGACCAGTTGACAGTCAACCACAGATAGCAAACCTACTAAAAATCTCTGTAGATCTGTTGACACTTCTTGCATATACTCTGCAATTTTGGTAATTTATATTTCCCTGATACTTGGAAAGACCAATATTTTTAGTTTTAACGCGCACTAATAATGACTAATAAGATGATATTCATTATTCTTACAGTCGTAAACATAGAGAATCTCAAAATAAATCTTGTAAAAAAGAAGTTGACAGTACACAATTTCTGGCAGCTTTGGAATCTTCAGATTTGGCAGGAACCATATCCATGTCATATTCTCTACTACTTTATCAGGGAGCTCCAACTAGACCCAGACTGAGGCCAAGTATCGATGAAAATGAAAATCAACCACCACCTCCTCCTCCTGGGGAAAAGACGGCTTCAATAGTCAAGTCCTGTTTGTGCTTAATTAATGCCGTTTCTCGTCTGGATTTACCAGCACTTCAAGTTCGTTTATGTTGCATTTCCAGACCTGAATTAGTTATTCACAAAATTATCATTGATCGTGTTCAATTGAACTAATATTTTTGTATTCCTTTCTAGAGCGTGCTAGGATCCGAAGCGGTTTCTTTACAGTTTCGTCATATTGCAAGTCAGCTTTTATGGCAAGTGGTGCCTCATCGGGACAAACCTCCCATGCAAGCTCTATTGAACGAACTTCTGATAGCTATAGGAAATTTTACCGTTGCAAATAATCACAACCAGGTACACAAATGTTCTCGAAATGACAAAATGAATTCCTCTCCTTTGATTTAGCGATTTGTAAATTATTTTTTCCTCATTACAGATGACTATTCAGTCTGGACAGACCCCTACAATACTTCAACAGCTTTGCAAATTACCTCGCGAATTTTATACTAATTCAAAGCTGTCCAAATTATTATTTCCTACATTAATTGCTGCAATTCATGGGTGTCCAGAGAACCGGGAGATTCTAGTTCAAAACGGGATTGATGTTGAGGTAAGAAATATTTGAAACTCTAAACCGATTTAGGCCAATTCTTTGTATGGATGCCTGTATTGTTTCATATTTTTTTTGCAGCTGCTGGATGCATTTTTAAACACTGAAACTGCAATGCTAAACTGTATAACGAAGAAACTTGTCGCAACTTGATCAACTTCCATTCACGGAGCTGTATTTTTAACATTGGATAATTTTCACCGTCTACGTCACTAATTTTCATTCTTGTACCCTGAAATAACGATAACCCGTGGTTTAAACTTTCGCTGTGAGTGCCATAATACTAATGCAAGAAAATAAACGATACGTATTACAGAACCGATTCTCATATATATGCATTTATTTTATTACGGATGAATTAAATCACATGAAAAACACAACACTATTGTTTAGAATTAAAATTTAGTTAAAAATCGTCAGATTCTTCTTCAGGAGCATACGTAAATGTATACAGGGTGCCAGAGGAGTAACCGGCTGCTATGATTTCAGTATAGCCATCTCCGTCTAAATCTTCAGCTATGAATTTTCCACTTGTTGTCATCTCAGTGTCCACAAGTAAATGTTTGTGATATCTCCAATCTTCAGGGTCTTCAGTAAATGGTTCCAGAACGTAATGTTTTCCATCATCATCTCCACTTAGCATAATGTAGGGCTTTCGATGTCTGTAGGACAAAACATGGGGCATTTTAAGAATATTTCTAAATTGCAGGTAAAATAGAAATCTAATTAAAAGTATGTATTTCTTCAACAGTAGAAATAAACTATATTGTACCTTCCGTCAGGGAGCTCCTCATTTTTGTAGGCAGCACTTGGATAAAATGGTTTGGGACTTCCTGGAGTCATTGACTGACCCCCAACTATTTCATTAGCAACGAATCCATCTGCGATTGTGTATTTGGTGAATGATTCTTCCAAATTGTCGGGGATTTCGTACAGGAATACATTTCCGAAAGTGAAATTATACGCTGTTGCCATTATGTCTAGTCTACCATCCATGTTGAAATCATCTACATAAACATCAAATACTTGGCCCAATCCAGTATCTATTACAATTTCATTCACTTGAGACCAATCTGTCCACAGGCCGGTTGTACAGAAAAGAACAAGTTGTTCGTTGAAAAATTCCGCTGAAATAATGCATTCATTTTCCACTCCAGATAGTGTCAAATTAAAGAGTCTGAAATGGACATCGGTTTGGTTAGTTACAATAGTATGCTGTTCCCAACCAGTTTGTGGGGTTTCTTCCATTAGTAAGCCAGGATTTTCAAGCCATAACAATTCTTTCCGTATAGGTCCGCCCAACAGAGGTACAAAGAATCGGGCTAAAATTTGAATAAGATTACATAAATAGGCACATATACTCTTCATAGCAAAAAGAAATCAACAAATTATACCTGTGAGAGCATCTAAATCTCCATCTCTATCAATGTCGGTCCATACAACACGGTGATAAGACCAATCAGATGTATCACTAGCAGCAATATTCCATGGACCAGCAGGTGGACTCTTCATAGTTTGAAACAAAATGTTATTCAAACATTATCATTGTTATATGTTGTAGCCCTTTGAAATAGTGTTTGGTGCCCTAACCCTATTATTTTCATACCTTTGTTGTATCATACAATTGGAGTCTGCCCCGTGTTTTTAAAGGAACAAGAAAACCAGATGTCCAAACTAGTCCTGTAACTCCTTCCCCAAAAACAGATTCTGCAACCAAAAAAGAAACAGAAACATTCTTTAGTTGGAGTTATCAGCAAAATCAAAATGCGCAGAATTTTATGCCGTATACCTGGTACAATGTCAGGGTTATTGGGCCACTGGGCATTCCTGTCAATTTCTTCAATATTCCACATGGAAACATTGTTCAAGTTGCGTCCTGGGGCCCTAATCATGAATTTGGCATCTGGAAGAGCACTGAGAGAATTAAATGTGGAAATGTAAATGCTGAATCTATCAACAACTGGGATTGACTGGTCTCCTTGGTCCATTAATGGTTCCATGTATGCAGCAAAAGGGATCTGAACCTCCCCTAAATAGCGGGGCAATGCAGACTCCTGACATAGTGCGAAGGACAAATATAGTCCTAGCAAAGTTAAAATTATGGATTTAGTTTGCATTTTAAGTTACTTCAACTGGATGCAGCTTTTTATTGAATGAAACGAATTTTTTGTGCTAAAATGGTTTTAATGTATTGGTCCTTTATATAACAGATGACGAGACGACAAATGACCTTCTTATTGATCATTTTTTTATCACCTGATAAGTTACACGAGGTTCGCATATTAAGGAAAAGCGAAAAAAAAGTCTGGAATAGGAAGGTAGAGCAAATTGTGAGTACGATGATGTATCGTGGATCCTTATTTATTGATTTCGCGGAAAGATAGAAAAGAGGTTATACAATACGCTTTACATCACAGCTTTTAATTGGTTTTTATTATGAATGGAAATGTAATATTATGTAATACCAAAGTACCAAGTACCAAAACCAAAGCTTGACTTCGTAAGAAAAACATTTCACATCCAGGCTGCTAACAATGTTAATTCATGCGTAATCTTTAGCAGCAACACATCTTTTATCTCCATATTCACAATTTACACATATATGTGACACATGTGAACTTAAATATTCCAGAAAGGCTTACTTGTAAGCTTACATCATACACGGAAAACCCATTCCACAGGTGGAAGGGCTCACCTGTTATCCAAACAAATAAATCTCAACATGGTTCAATAATTCACTTTTACTTTTACATGCAAGGTTTTTATCGTTTTACATTTAATTTTAATGCTAAAAACGATTTACAAAATCACTAACTGTAGTGTTTACGACTTAAGAAGCCTATAACACATTATTAGACATATTGAAAAGTATTATAATTTACAGCCATTAACACTTTGGATCCCATTTTTCAAATAACTAGCGAACTCCTGTTTCTTTTGCCAAATATGCCAGCTCCTCTGCAAGATCAAACCACAGAAGATATTATATATATAGTACAAACATGACACAAACAAATCAAACAAACAACAGAATTATTGTTATAAGCTTGCAAGGATATTACGAATACGAATGAGATAACTAGTAAAGTTCATAATCAATCTTTAACGAAGCACATACCTTGCTGTTTCCGGTCTTTCTCCTTCTTCAAAGCAGCTTCGCGAGCCGGACGAAGCTTTTCTTCACATGCTCTTCGACAAGCCTCTTTTTTAGCTAAATACTTATTCCGGCTGTATCCATAGAAGATACCTAATCCCAGCAAAGACCACCTACTCACCTGTTGAGGAAGAAACGTGAAAAGATCAAACTTGTGTGTGTATTAAATACTAATTAAGATTCTGATTCTGAATGGCTGAAGACAGCAAACTCACTTTGACTAAAGAAGAGGGTGGTTTGGCAGGAGATTTGACTTTGTCCATCTCTATATTTGTATTCACGTTCAGTTGTTACAAAGGCCGCAAGGACAGATAGACTATCTATATAACTAGAAGGAAGAAACAAAACAAGTGGTCGTAACTCGTAACAATAATGGTCAAGAGAATCCAAGTTTCCTAAACAAAACCTCTAAAAATACTATTCTATATACCTTGAACAAAACTAGCCCATCAAATTCGAAATTTCACTTTTCTTGTGAACAACAAAAACACAAAATGACAAAATTAATATTAAACCTGATAAATT
>Ga0210040_10008715_pt1 | contig 11941 bp, 12 predicted proteins | sample CryGeyCG12114_NA_FD_185462 | JGI IMG/M metagenome (GOLD analysis project Ga0210040, IMG submission 185462) | Groundwater microbial communities from aquifer - Crystal Geyser CG19_WC_8/21/14_NA (SPAdes) (version 2) | ecosystem: Environmental > Aquatic > Deep subsurface > Groundwater | place: USA... | reverse complement strand
GGAAAATCAGGGCCACTAAGGGCCCATCCGACAGCTGCGGCGCAACTACGGCTCAGAAATCCCCGTTAACGGACGGCCCGCTACCCGACCGTTTTCGGGCCGACGAGGGCCAGCGGTGCTGAGGGCGCGCTACGCCCCACCGAACTCGGTGGCGAAGCCATCGCTGATGCCCTGCCCGCTGGACTCATGATCTCGCGCCGGAGCTGTTAGGGCGCCGCGCTCAAGAAACGGCTCACGGCATCGAGCCAGGCGTCAGGCTGGTCGATGTGGGCCATGTGACCGGCGTTCTCAAGCACCGTCCCGCGGGCCGCGGGGATCAGCTCGGTGGTGCGCTGCACCAAGGCTGCGGGAAAGGTCATGTCCTGCCGCCCGTGAAGCAACAGCAGCGGGACGTCCAGGTCACGGAGCTCCTCGACCACTTGGTGGGGCCGTGCCGGTGGCATATGGGACCGGTCGGGCCAGGCGTTCGCCCAGTCAGCGGAAAACTGCACCTGGTTGACGACGTCCAGGTAGTGCGGCAGAAGGTCCAAGCGCCAGATGTTCAGGGCGGCGGAGGTGACGGCGTCGCGTCGGAGGCGATCGTCGTCCCAGGGGCCGTCTGGCTCAGGCGTCGGTGTGAGGCGGGCCAGGCGGGCGTCTCGCTCCGCATAGCCGGCGTAAGCGTCAGATGTGACCGGCAGGATGCTGCTGGAGGCGATGACCGCCCGGCGGACTTTGGTCGGCGCGGTCACCAGCAGGCGCTGGACGAGCATCCCGCCGTAGGAGAAGCCGAGCACGTCGACGGGACCGCCGAGCTCGTCAATGAGAACCGACAGATCGTTCACGGCAGCCGCCGGCGTGTGCGCGGGGCCGGGGAGGCCGCGCGTGGAACGCCCACAGCCGCGCAAGTCGGCGAAGACGACGCGACGTTCGCCGCCGAGGCCCAGCAGCGGCTCGAGTAGGTAGGTGTGGTCCCACACCGGGCCACCGTGGACAACAAGCAGAGTCCGATCGGCGGGGCCGGACGTCTGGGCGACGAACAGCTCGACCAGGGGGTCGTCGCTCACCTTCACATGCCGCTCGGATACAAGCTTCATCACAAGCTCATTCTTATGGGCGGACCAGCACCGGACCATTCCGGGCGGGGGCTGCGAAACGCCCGGTGGCCCAGAGTGAGCGATGCGTCCTGCCGCGGCCGACCGGCCGGCTACTGGCCGCCATTCCAAGAGCGACTAGCGGAGAACGGCCATCTCGCTCTGCGTGACCAGAAAGGGATTCCGAAACGGCGGCTCACAACCACCCGTTTCTGGGCCGCTCCGCGCACCACTTGACCCGTCGGGCGTTCGCGCAGGTCGCGGGACGAGTCAACCGGCCCAGAACCCGTGCCCGGAATCAACGGCCCGAATCTCCCGACCTCTGACGTTTGTGGGCCGCTCCCGCTAGCCGGCGCGCGTGAACATGGTCGGCTACGCGCAGGTGTCCACCCTCGAGCAGGACCCAGCACTGCAGTCCACTCCACCGGTCATGATGGGAAGCACCCGCCGCCCCACTTCATCTCGTTGGCGTAGGACTCCTGGTCGATGGCCCCCTCGGCGGTGAAGTAGATCCAGGCGAACCGGCAGTCCTCCCCCGCAGCCGCCGGGGCGCGGCACAGGTCGCCGGCGATGTCCGCTTCCCCGCCAATGGCAGCGCAGGACCGCGTCCGCTCGGCGTTCACCGCGGCCTCACGTCGAACCTCCGCCGCCGACGCGGCAGCCTCCGCCTGGGCAGCAGCCTCCGCCATCTCCATCTGGACCTGTTGCGTGTCGCACGCCTCGATCCACTGACCGGCCAGGGCGCGCGCTTGCGGCGCTGACACCCCGACGTAGCTGGCGAACACCCTGTCCAGTTCGGGATCGCCGTTGTTGTTACCAGACTCCAGGTAGGCCAGGATCTCCGCACCCTGGTCGCACTGGGGGTACTGGGCGGCGACCAGCACGTTGCCCCCGGCGGGGGCGTCGGCCGCAACGACGGGGGCATTGCCCTCGGCTACGGGGGCAGCACGCACGACCGGGGCGCCGTCCGTCATAGATGGCTGCGAGCCACTGCACCCGGCCAGCGTCACGGCGACAGCGAAAAGTGAGGGAGCGGTAACCGTGCGCACGCCCGGAGCTTCGCACTACCGATTGCAGAGGTCCGCGAGCCGCGCCGCTACTGCCGCGAGACGGCCAGCCCTGCGTGAAAGCAGCAACGCCCGCCTGAGGGCTAGGACGACTAGCGTCCGCCGTCACGGACTCTCGGCCGCGGACACAGGAGACGCCATGCCCAAGACTCAGTGCGCTCGACTTCGCTGCCAGACCGACGCCACCTTCATCTTCCGCGCCGAGTCGCTGCCCGATGGCGTACCGGTCTGCAACGTGCACCGCAGCGAACTCGAAGCTGGAGCGCCATGGGCTGTCGAGCAGGAGGATGGCCGTGATGTCCTGCTGCTAGGACACGACGCTGACCTGGCGTGGCCCAGGATGCTGCGGGCCTACAGCGCGCAGGGCGGCAAGGACACCGAAATCGAGAAGGGCAAGCTCGAGCGCACCGTTCAGCTGGGCCTGACGTACGGGCGGCTGGGTGTTCCAGGCAGCGTGGATCTGGAGCTCAACCTGTCCCTGAACATGGCCCGCGAGATGGCACTCGGCTTGCTCCGGGTGGTCGACTCGGCCCCTCCGATGCCGGAGTAGGCCACGGCCGGCGGCCATCGGGGCACCTCGGCGCCCAGGCGCTCCAGCGCTGGCGGTCCAGGTCGGCGTCCCCCTGCCACCGCCAGTAGTCCGCCGAGCCGCTCGGGTTGGCCCGCAGCGCCTCGCGACGACGTGTCCGGAGGTAGCGGACGACGTCGGCCAGCCGCCCCGTTCCACGGGACGTGAACACGCCGACCGACTGAGCTTAAGAAGATTCTCGGCCAGGCTCGACTGGTTGGCTCACCAGCGGGGCGACGACTGGACCACGCGCAGCAAAGAAGGGGGCCAAGAAGTCAACATCCAAATCAATAACGCGATCGGCTTCATGAATCAGGGCCTGTGAAACGTCACTATTCCCGGCGGGCTCGACGGCTAATAGGCAGACCTGAACGCCCAGGGCTTGCGCTTCGGCCACGCCCTCGCAAAGGTCCTCATCCCCGGCCACTAGATATGCCGTAACAATGGAGCGCTGCCGCGCGAGGGCCGTCAAATCGCGGTAAATAAGCGCATCGACGCCCTTCTGCCTGCCCTGCACCAGGCGGCCAAGTCGCAACTTGGTGTAGTCCAGCTCCCGGAGTGCTGAATGTTCCGCGGAGGGCCTGCCCTCCCGGGCACCGTCATACCAGTACGTCCGCAGCAGGGGAAGCCCCGCATCCTGCTTGACCCGATCAACCAAGGCCGTCAAGAGCTTGCAGACGTCGACATCCAGGTTGAGACGCCTGTGCTCGGCCACGGTCAAGCTCCCGCCACCGGAGAGCAGGTGGCCAGCGTCGACAAGTAAAACGGTGCGATCCACGATGCGATAGTGCCCACGCCGAGCACTTGCAGCTAGTCCCGCCGACCCAGTAGCCCGGTGAGCCAGCCATGACGCCGGCGTCACCGGGCCTCGACCCGCCTCGGTCGTCCTCCCGCCAACGACAGCCCGCGCACTCAGAGTCGGTCGATCCAGGTGTCCTCAGCACGGTTGTCCCAGGCTGACGCCGACCGCGATTGCGGCGCTGGGTCAGCGTTCAGCCGTTCCAAGACACGCAACGCCTCTGCGCGGGTCAGTGACCGCAAGGACTCCACGGGCCGCTCGGCGGCGGCCTCGATCGCCTGCTGACGCTCAGCCATGGTCGTTAGACCGCGGACGGTGAGTGCTTCCTTGAGCTGATCGACCAGCCAGTCAGCTATCGGCGCATCGGTGCTGACCGGCTGAACCGGCCGAACCGGTTGGTCATCGCCAAAGAGCGAGAGGTCACCTGACACGAGGCTGATGTTATGGATTTACGGCGGAGAACCTCGGGAGCCTCCGCGCGCCGACCCGTAGCAACCTGCTCCCGAGAGCCCAGGTGCCGGAACACGCACCCGCTCAGCGATCACAGGTCCGCCGTCCCGAGTGATCGATTAGTCCTAGGCGAACGGCCTGACCTTCGACGAGTCGCACCAGCTGGCGACGGCGGCAGAGCACGCCGCCTCTAGGGTCATTGCGAGACACGGCTCAATCTCGACGAGATCTCGACTTCTCGCGCAGATCTGTGATTAGCTGGGGACTCACCGTCTGGAGGACCACCACATGGCCAGTCCCCGCGTCCTGCGGCTGACTTTCGAACTACATGTCCCCGAGGGGCTGCGGGCCAACGTACGTACCGCCCGCATCGACACGGCGATCGCCAGCTTCACCAGCGCAGTCCAGTCCCTGGCGGCCTCGGTCTTTCCGTGGGCTGACCGGATGACGGTTCGATCCGAGTGGTCGTACCGGTGGCGAGAGGACTCAGGATCTATCAACTTGCCCGCGACCAACGAGAACACTGTGGATGTGTCCATGTCAGCCGATGAAGAAGCGGCTCTGATAGTCGGCGCGGCTCCCGAATGACCCATCGGAAGACAGCCAATTCCGCGGGTGACACCAGCAGCCGGCCGCTGCCTGACATCAAGCCGCAGACGCCGATTGCCACTCTGGACAGGTCCAAGCATCGGGGTAGCGCCCAACTCCTCCGCCTAGAGCAAGTAGCCCCTGCCGTCGGCATGTCGGTCTCGTTCATCCGTAAGGTATTGGGCACCTCGGGCAACCAGGTGACTCCCGACCAAGTCATCACACTCCTCGACCAGGACGCTTTTGGCGAAACCTATCTACGACGAAGCCAAGTCCTCGACCATTTGATGGCTGCAGCTGAGCGGGACAGTGAAACGGGGGGCGAGGCGGCTCTTCCTGCAGGAGATCCCGTTCAGCTGCTGCTTGGAGATGCGCAAGCCATGCTGGGAACTTTCCGGCCGGGAAGCATCGACTGCGTTGTAACGTCCACCCCCTATTGGGGCATGCGGGTTTATAAGTCCTCACACTTCGTCGAATGGGCCGATGGCGAGGTCTGCCCCTATGGACACGAACAGACTCCTGAGGGGTTCCTCCGGCATACGGCGCAGTTGCTCGCAGCCTTGAAGCCCGCTGTCGCTGCCGACGGGAGTGTGTGGTGGAACGTCATGGACAGTTATAACACGCGGACTCAGATTCGGGGAAACGCTGCCGAAGCTTTACGGGCAATGCAGGGCCTGGACCAGCGAGCTTGGGCCGATCATGAAAGCCGCCGGTACAGCGCCGGCCATGTGTACGCGAAAGACGGGGAACAAGTCCTCATCCCCGGTCGCATTGCCGAACGGGCCAGCAGACTGGGGTACTACGTCAAAAGCGTCATCACCTGGGCGAAGCCGTACACGACACCCGAACCGCAGAAATCTCGAGTGAGTCGGAGCCTGGAGTACGTCCTGCATCTGTCCAAGCAGCGCACTCCCAAGTTCAATCGGGAAGCTTATCGGCAGCTTCCGCCGTCTCTCGGTGGGCGCAACACCTTATTGGAGACTGATAAACTTTCCGACGTCTGGCACTTGGCGACATCATCAGGCATCGGCGGCCACGGCGCACAGTTCCCGCTGTCACTGCCGGCTCGATGCATCGGGTTGAGCACCAACGTCGGGGATGTTGTTCTCGATCCTTTCGTGGGAAGCGGGAACACCGGCGTCGCGGCGCGATCTCTGGGCCGCAAGTTCGTGGGGATTGACGTTTCTCCGGAGTACCTGACCCAGGCAGAAGAGTCGATCGGAATGGTTGGTGAGAGTGCTTTCGGATCGTTCGAGCGCGAGCAGGTGAAACTCGTCCAGGCTGAGCAACACGGCACTAACGTTCTCTGATCAGGTATTTCAGGGAAGCTGCGTCGGAAGATCGGTGGTCAGAAGAGTCGGTGCGGGTAGCGGAGTGACACCGACCGCCAGGAAGCGCTCGAAGAGTTCTGAGATGCCGGCCGGACCCACGACACCAATTTCCCCGGACAACTGCTCGGCATAAGCGATTGTCCTACTGGAACCGGGAACGACGGTATCTGGGCCGACGACGTAGCCCCAGCTATGGGTGGCCAGCGACGAGCGCAGCTCACTGGCATAGGCGACCGCCTGCAGGTACCCCTTCCGGGCGACTTCGCCGACGTGCGCGGAGTATTTGCACTCCAGCACTAATCCAGTCTTGCCGCGTTCGATCAGGAGGAGGTCAGCCCCGATGGGCTGACCACCTCCTGACCGGGCAGCGGTCACGGCCGCGACCGCCGCTCGGTACGGAGAAGGTTCGTTGTAGTGCCGCCAGATGCCCGCAGCTTCGAACCACAAGTCCATCTGACGACCGTCAGGGAGAAGCACCGCGTACTGCGGACCGGCGCTGGTACCCGATAGAGGAGCGACCCACTGGACTTGTGCGCCGTGCTCGCGCAGCGCCAGCAGCACCTGGCCAAGTACCCCGAGATGGAACAGCCGCCACCGCAATGTCTCGTCCGGGTAGATCAGATCGTAGGCAAGCTCGTCCAGGCGCTGCCCATATCGGACATAAACACCAGCTACTGCTGCCAGCCCAGACCAGGGGTGACCTGATCCAGCGATAGCGCGCAGATCTGCCGGGAGCGGGGGCGGTGCATCCCCCGCTCCACCGATGTACTCGAGAAGCTCACCGGCGACGTTCAACTGTGACCGAATGTCGCCGGAGACATCGTGGAGCAGACGCTCGGCGGCTCTAGCGGTAGCGAGGACCTGCGGGATGGTCCATCGCAGTGTGCTTATCAGGAGCTCGTCCGCGGTGGTCGTGCGCAGCCGTCCGATGAATGTCTGGGGCGGCCAACCGTGACGGCGCGCAGTGGCTACCCAGTTGGTGGGCCGTAGCGGGCGCCGGGCGGTCGTGGTGCGCGAGACGGTGACTACCGGCAAGGCATCAGTCCATTGCCCCAGCCTGGTCGGCCAGCCGCTGAGGTCGGGCCGAAGGCGCTCCAGCAGCACCCGCTGTGCCCGGGCCTGGATGCGGTGTTCGGTCCACTGCGGCTGGGTTGACTCGTCGTCGTCGAGGTGGTGATCGGGTTCATCGGCCTGCACGGCCGCCAGTGCCTGCCACAGTCCACCGGTCAACAGGCCTTCCCCGCTCCAACCACGGAGAAGAGCGCTCAGCCCAGCTGTGGGGATGGGTAGCTCAGCCGACGAAGTCACGTTGCTGGGTAACCCAGAGCCATTCACTGTCACTGATTGCCGCCCGACCACCGGCCGAGTCGGCACTGGGATCGGTGACGCGTGATCCCAATGCACTAAGCATTTGGTCCTCGTAAGTGGATAAGTACTTGCCCGCACGAATGAGGTAGGCCTCGGCCAAGAGTTGTTCGAGCATGGCGGTCGTCGCTGGAGCGGTCCCCTCAGAGTCGATGCTCGACAAGCTGGTGGACTGCTCAACCTCGGTTGGCTGGCCAGGGGCGGAAATGACGTCCTCGGGTGCTGCCACCTCGTTCTCCTGCTGACCGACGATGACCGCATCCGAGCCGGCGCCGACACCGGCAGTAGTTCGGGACAGGCCGGTGTAGACGTAGTCGAGCATGCGCAGGAAAACCGCGGGCCCCAGCTGCGTCACCGGATCGGCATAGTGAGCGTGGTAAAGACGAACAACCCGCGGGTCGATCTCATCGGCCATGGTGGAGCTGACTGCACTCTCGGCGTCATCGACGTTACGACGGCGACTTAGGAGTTCAGCGAACTGCTGCGGATTCAGCGGCGGGATCGGGACAATGGCGAAGCGTCGACTGAGGGCCACCCCAAACCGGAACACCCGCTGCGCGTCCTGGGGGTTGTAGGTACCCAGCAGGCGCCAGTCACGGCCAGCCTTGAACTCGATCCGGTCCACCAGGTCTGTGGTGGCCAGCCCCTCAAGCGGCTTCACGACACTGTTGGCTTGGTCGCGTACCCAGCCGAGCTCGATGCGCGTCCGACCATCAGGATGCAGTGAACCCAGCTCGACGTCATCCATGGATAGCCAGGTCAGCAAAGCGCCGAAAATCTTGTCCATGTCAGCCCGGTTGGTCTCATCCAGCAACAGCCATCGGTCTTGCTGAATGGCATCAAGAACAGCCCCCGGCGCGTACCGCAGCCCCTCGGCGACGGGAGCCTGTCCCCCGATCAACTCGAAGCTGGTCCAACTTTCATCAGGCGTCCGAGTTAGCGGCGTCTGCGGCGCAGTGGCCAAGCCCAACAGGCCGGGGTTTTCCTGCGCTCGAGCGATCAACCGCTTTAGCAGTGTGTTCTTCCCACTACCGGGCGGTCCCACCAGCAAGACCGCCCGGTAGGTGGCAACCGCAAGGTCCAACATTCGTTCCACCCGCGGGTCGACCACCACGTCATCCACGGGGTCCCACCGGGGGGATAAGACCGCCTCGCCGGCGACCAGTGGAGTGGCCACTTCGGGGAGAACATCGACCGGAAGATTCGCAGGTTCGAACTCGTCATCCGACGACGCGGCCAGCAGTGGAACACTCAAATGACTTGAAGTGGAAATTGCATTCAATTCGTCATCCGTCAGTGGCACGGAGGCCGATGTGCTTGTGGGGGCCTTCCCCAGCAGATCACGCAAAGCAGCCCGGGCCGCATCGTCATCGGCTAGAGTCTCCGCCCGCAATAGGATGGCGGCCAGCGCCCTCCATGGCGGAAGCACGGGCATGCCCTCTGACTTCGGCAGCAGGCTGCGAAGGTGCGCGGCCGCATCAGGTCGCAGGCCAGCCCGGAAGTCGCGGCGAGGCGGGGTGGGATCTGTCCACAGCTCGAAGAGCTCACGCGCAATTGAGCTGTGCCCCCGCGTGGTGACGTTCCAGACCGTGGAACGTCCACTGGACTCGGTCGGCCCCCAAAGCTTACGAAAGAGATACGCCCGGCCGTCAGCGACGGTTGAATCCTCGGGAATGAGACCAAACAGCTCAGCAACAACCGCGTTCGACGAACGGATACTGAGGTCCATCCCACGACGGCCTAGACGCCTAGCGGCCAGGTATGCCTCGAAAGCTGATCCCTGCCCCGTCGTGTAACCCAACGAGCGGCAGACGCGCAGCGCCTCGGCGACGGCATCAGTACTAGGTCGAGGCAACCCACGTCCTCCTGGACTGGCTGGTGAGGGCGAGATGCCGCTCGGCAGGGGCACAGCATGCCTGCAGATGGCCGGTCACTTCCAACACCGGGCACCGAGCGGACACCGGCGCGCCGCCACCTTCCGTGCAGCAGCAGCTGGACCGAGGTCGGTGTAGCTGATGCCCATGCACTCTCAGCTGCCCGGACCACCTAAGCCGTCGACGACCTCGGCGCCAAGACTGCGGTCGCGGTCGCGGTCGCGGTCGCGGTCGCGGCAAGATCATTTAGCTAGACCTTGGGAGACGAACCATGAGTCCACCCGGCCAGCAGATAAAGGACGTTATCTGCTGGTCCGGGCTGTCAGGCCCTCGTCCTACTCTCCGGGCATGGTGGTTGTGGGGGACGACGGCGAACCGATGGACGACTGGCGTGCTCAGCTCGCCCGCACCCTCGCCGAGCAGCTGGCGCCGATCTTCGCCGCCACGACTGCCCCCCTCGTTGATCGCGTGGTCGAGCAGCTATCTCCGGTGATGACCATCGCCGACGAGCGGATCACCGAGGCTCTGGCCCCGCTGTTGGAATCGGTCACCGCGCAGTGGAGCGACACGCTGCTCTCGCCGGACTTCTTGGCCCTGCTCGAGCAGGTGCGCCGAGAACTCCCGGACAACTGGCCCGAGGACGTTGACCTCGACGACGTCACCGAGGTGATTCAGGACGACGGCATCCCCTTGGTGTGGGTGCCTCCGGCGGCCGTGGTCGAGGAGATCCTGGAGGCATCCGACCGCGAGGCGCGGGTTGACGTCTTGCTCACCCACATCGATGACCTGATCCCGGACTGCCGACGAGTGCTGGCCGATGTGCACACCACCCGACCTGCGCGCCAGCTACCGCTGGCACCCCGGGCGCTGGACGCCCTAGAGGCCGGGCACTACGAGGCAGCCCAAGCACTCGCGGTGGTCATCATCGACGCCACGATGGTCGGCTGGATCACCGGCGCGTTCGAGGCGGTGCAGGAGACCGTCCACTTCGACCCCGAGGAGCTCCCCTACGACCTGATCCGACTGCACGCAGCGGTGGCACCGCTGCGGAACTTCAAGCAGCGGTACTTCATCGACAAGACCCCGCGGCCGCCGGGCCTGAACCGCCAGGTCACCGTGCACTACGCCGAGGCCGAGCACTTCACCCGCGGCAACGCCCTCGTGGCCTGCCTGCTGATGACCTCGGTGCTGCGCGCGCTGCAGGACTTCGAGGACATGCACGCCGAAGACCCGCAAGCCGGTGAGCAGCAGGCATGACCCTCGTACCGGCCGCCGGACCGATCACCGGCATCGTCCCGATGGTCCGAGCGGCTCCCCTGGACCGCCTGCCCGGGACGGAGGAGGACGACCCGTTCCTCCGGCTGGCCGCGGCATGGTTGGTCGGGCACCCGGGCAACACCGCGACCGCCTACCGCCGGGATCTAACCGCCTGGTCGACCTGGTGCGCCAGTCTCGGCGTGCACCCGCTGGCCGCCGAGCGGCACCACGTCGACCTCTGGGTCCGCCACCTCACCACCACCCCGCAGCCGGCCACCGGCCGGCCGGCCTCGGCCGCGACCGTGGCGCGCAAGCTATCGGCGCTGTCCGGGTTCTACGACTTCGGCGTCCACGACGCCCAGGTGCTCACCCACTCCCCCGTCGCCTCCGTCCGCCGGCCCCGGGTGTCGGATGAGTCGGCCGCGGTCGGGCTGACGGCCGATGAGCTGCGGCGCCTGCTGGCGGCCGCGGTCGCCCACTCCCCCCGCTCGGCGGCGCTGGTCGCGCTGCTGACCTTCTGCGGGCTGCGCATCTCCGAGGCGCTGGGGGCTGACGTCCGCGACTTCGGCCACGACCGAGGCCACCGGGTGCTGCGGGTGACGCGCAAGGGCGGCAAGGCTGCCCGGGTGCCGCTGGCCCCGGCCGTCGTCCGCACGCTCGAGCTCTATCTGGGCGACCGGACGGCCGGGCCGATCTTCCTCAGCTCCGACGGCGTGGGCCGGTACGCATACCGGCGGGCTCACGAGCAGCTGGGCCGGCTCTGCCGGGCCGCGGGGCTCCCGCCCGGGGTCACCCCGCACAGCCTCCGGCACTCCTACGCCACCGAGGCGCTGCGGCTGGGCGCTGCACTGCAGGACGTCCAGGACGCGCTCGGGCACGCCGACCCCCGCACCACGCGGCGGTATGACCGCAGCCGGCACAACCTCGATCGGTCCCCCAACTACCTGCTCGCCTCCGCGCTCACCACCGACGACGGCGACTGAGCGCGGAGGCGCATGGGCCGGGGGGCGGGACCAAGGCAACGAGTGGCCGCCCGGCTCGATCTCTCCTAGCTAGGGGCAATCGCATGGCGTTCGGCAGACAACGATCAGCGGAAGACGAACCTGACAAGAAGCAGGCGGTCCCCGAGGCGGAGTCGCAGCCCATCGTCCAGGCGGCCACTCAGGCTCGTGCCGCGGGCCGTCGCATCTTCACTTGCGCCGTGACGGTGGGGTCCTCGACCGGGAGCGGAGTCGGCTTGGGAGCCGCGCGGATCAAGCGCCGAGACGCGGGACCTCTGATTGAGTCTCTTGGCTGGCGCTTGGAACGTCTTGACCACGTCTGGGAGCAGACAGAGCACACCACCGCCATGCACGCGGCGGTCATTAAGGGCATCACCGTTGCCCATATTCAGTTTCGGACGGCAGACTCAGCTTAGGAAAGCCGACCCACGCGAGGTGTCGAGCCCGCGCTAGCGAGCGGCCCGGTACGCCTCGATGATCGCGGCCGGGATGCGGCCCCGCTCGGACACCTCGTGGCCGTTCTGGCGGGCCCACTCACGTATCTCGCCGCTCTCCTTACGGTCGGCGG
>Ga0210040_10008714_pt1 | contig 11943 bp, 18 predicted proteins | sample CryGeyCG12114_NA_FD_185462 | JGI IMG/M metagenome (GOLD analysis project Ga0210040, IMG submission 185462) | Groundwater microbial communities from aquifer - Crystal Geyser CG19_WC_8/21/14_NA (SPAdes) (version 2) | ecosystem: Environmental > Aquatic > Deep subsurface > Groundwater | place: USA... | reverse complement strand
TTCTGGCACTAAAAAAACTGCATAATAAAGCTCCAATTACAATTAGTCAATGTCGTAAGTAGTAAGTATGTATACTACAGCTTAAAGAATTACAGATTGTTTGCACAGTGCAGCAACTAACAATCCTCAATGCTAAACTATACTATTATTAATGAGTTTTGTATTAACTCATGAAGAATATCATTCATAAAATATACATACGTGGGTGTGGGTGCAGGTAAATTTACCTTTTCAATTGGCTCTGAGAGTGGTGTCATCCCGTAAATAATATAGTCAAGTAAGTTTGAGTTAAGCCCCCTCCCTTGGTATTGCGGTCATCTGTTGTATTATATAGAGACTGGTGCCACTAACTTAATGTCAGGATCAAGGTCCCTATAGAAACAAATAACACCCTCTTTTTACAAGGTTCGGAAATACTTAAATCTGAGAATTCAATGCTGGAGAAAATTCAAAATGGGGCTGATCATGCCATCACTAATATCACTATGGTGAACAATACAGAATTTGAGCCCCCTTTTAAATTTTCTCCAGCATTGAATTCTCAGATTTAAGTATTTCCGAACCTTGTAAAAAGAGGGTGTTATTTGTTTCTATAGGGACCTTGGTCAGGATATTTTAGCGACAGCCGGAAAATTGTGTTTAAAATAATAGAATATTTTTCCGTATTCAGCTTGTGAAATTCAGAAATCTTAAATTACAATCCAACTTTAATGTTAAACCAACCAGTAAAGTAAACGGTGGAGCACTTGCATTTAATGTGGAGTTAATGCTGCAGATTAAAAGATTTAACTAAAATTTGGCAGTACGCAGGCATTAATCTATACTTTAAAGTTGTGCATACCTTATTAAATGGAAAGTGTTAGTAAGATATCAGGGAATACATTGCACAAAATTGCTTCGTTAATTACCTTTAATTCAATAGACATGTTTACTGCAAAGATCTTTGTTTCACTTCAATCTACAATGCTGAGCAACCAAAATAGAATTTGTATGGAGAATATCAAATGTGCCCTTTCAATTAATTGAATTAGTTTAGGCTGCAGCAGGTAAACTAAATATGTACTCAACAAACATGAATTGAAAGTTGTTAAGTATGAGATATTAAAGGCATAATATGAATACATTTTTATTATCATATGTATGTGTAACACAACGATGTGATTTGCATCATGGATGTAAAAATAAGTGCAGTTAGATGTCCTATTCCTTTTGCTGCAGTTGGGAATGAACAGGAAGAAAGTCATAAATCATTCTACCGCTGCCTGAATGAAATGCATTATGTGAGAGAAAGTGAGGATATCAATGGCTTGGAACAAAGTCTGAAGATGCATACTATAGCAATGATATGAGTTTCTATTGTTATCCAGAGAAAGTTCCCTTCTTTTTTGGTCCATATTACACTGATGTTGATGATGATTATTATTATTGTATATGAGAACTGTGTTGCATGATTAAAGTAGTCTCTGAATGAGAATTTCTTACTTTTTTGTTCCTCTTCTTGGATTTATGAAAAATTCTAATTTCCAAATGGTTAAATTTTATGTTTTCGCAAAAAATGGCACGAATTGGAACACTGTTATGGCTCTAAAATACGCGAAATTATTGTTTACTATTACTAGTAGTTCTATACTTTTGCGAGCTTAGGACTTTCGTGCCAGAAAGTATAGTATAGCAAGCACACTGCAAGTAAGTTTCGCCATTTTTTAAAAGAACGTGGTAAATTTTTTCTGTATATTTTAATGTGGCTATCAAAAATTTCGCTGCGCATTGTCTGTTTTTATTTAAACACCCAGTGAAAAGTTTTTAAGGTTTTCTCATCCATTATGAGCGAAGGACAAAAATAAATTTTGAGTAAGAACAGACGTAACGCAAATTTTTATTTCCCAGTAAATGACTTAAAAATCTGTAGCCATGGATTTCACATAAATATTGAGATTCCTCCATAAAAATCAACAGCTATAGAAGCACGCTAAAAAAATCTGCTCTTTCCATCCCGAATACAATGCTTCAAATCCTGTTGGTGAAAATAATCCCACAAATGCGCAAAACGCGTCGATTAAAATCCATCACATACCTTTGATGTCAACACAAGTCTCAAATGCTTCATATTCCTTCCACTACATTTGAATGTCCAAACCCAAAATACTCATCACTAATCTCTTTCTACGCTAAACAAAATGGCCGAACTTGTTTCCGAGTCAAATTATGATATCAATGAAGAAGAGGAGGAAGAAATGCAATTGCTAGTCGAAAAGAAGAAAAAACCTCCACCGGCCACGAAAAAGAGAGAGTCTGACTATGATTTTGAACGTAAAAACTCAAAATTTTCAGCGTAAAAAATTAATAATACTACTAAAAAAATATTTAACTATTTAAATTCCCATCTTTTTTCGTTCAAAAACTAATAATAACAGCATTGGATGCCGAATTGGAGGCTTATGTGGATGAAGGGGGAGGAGGCGCTGGCGCCTGGCTAAATCTAATGGAAGACACTCGGGATGATTTGTACACTACGAAAGCTACATTCAATAAAAGGAAAACACAACGGACTGTGGATGGAGTAGAAATAGAAGTAGAAGGATATGGAGAAGATGAACAAGATGATTCGCAAGAACAAGAAATGTCCAGTGAGATGCCGTCGTCAGATGACGAAGACCTCGAGGAATACAAGGCCGGTGCTGAATTTCAATGGAAGCCATCAGAAGACGATTTTGGAGATTCGGATGAAGAGTCCAAACATAGGAAACGGTATTTAATTGGCAAACATTCATTTTTGGAGCTTAATGATCCTGGACTAGCCACAGCTTTGGATCCACACAGTAAGTGTAGTTATGCAAGACAAAATGTACATAATATGGTAGTAGTTTTTTGTATTAGTAAGAACTGTATAAGTTTTGAATTCAGCTGAAGATCTAACTGGAGATAATATAAAAGTGAAACGGGGCGTTAAAGCCGAAAGAGAGGATTATAAAGAAGCATGCAAAAAACTTGGAGTGGTTCCCAATTCAAAAGTTTTGCATGCGCTAGGCCAAACGTCTTTGGACTTGACTGTATGCAAAAGGATTCAATAAGTGTATTATATTATTGTCTTAATGGGATATAATAATTGAATGATTCTTGGTTCCAGAGAAATGGATTGAGCGCCACAGAGATTGTTGCAATATGTAAAGTACTTCAAAATAACACATGCATTCAATTCTGTAGTTTGGCTGGAAATGCAGCAGGCAAAGAAGGGGGAGAGGCTATTGCTGAAATGATTGAAAATAATTACACTATAACCTCCCTGAATATTTCTTGTACTGAGTGAGTTGTCCACAACTCCCCATTGTGTACTGTAATGTGCTTACTCCTAATCTTCTATTTAGAAATATTTCGTTCTTTTCGTTTTTTTTCAGGATATTGGAAGCCATCCCAAAAATTTGCGCGGCTGTTTCGCTCAATATCAGTTTAAAAAGTCTTGATTTGTCCAAGGTATTTAAGTTTTGATGTGCGTCAAATGATTTTGGCTTGCCATTCTCTATATGCGCGGCTTCGCCTCTTTTTTGTAGAATGAACTACAAGACCGTGATATGGAAGATGTGGAAGCATTCCTTTGTGAGAACTCAACAATCCATGAGCTTTACCTTGGTCATAATTTTATTACAGACACTGGGCTCGCTAAAATTGGATTGGGGTTGCAGGAAAATGAGGCGCTGGAGATTCTCGATCTATCCAATAATCGCATCAAAGGGGAATCTAGTCAGTTCAGTTTTCTATTATACACAGTTCAAAATGCTCATGTCATCACGTCAAATACAATTCTATTCAGCAGGAGTTGTTATGTGTTTGCAATTTGCATAGAATGAGATAGTTTGACTTGACTAAAAATAATTTTAACATCATGACAAAGGGCATTATAGTGTTTCGGAGAAACGTATTCATATGGTTTTTTGAATGTTAACAGAGGCAGGAGCATTTTTCGTGGGGGCAGCTGAACATCCAGCTCTCATGAGACTGGATTTACGGCACAATGTGATACGAAATGATGGCGCAAAAGGCATTTCCCGCATCATACGGGAAAATGAGCAAATTGATCATTTGGATTTATCTTTCAACATGTACGCACATTATCCTTTCCTTCTCCTTTGCGTCATGTACATTCATTTTCACACACGTTTTGTAGCATTTTTCATCTTTCTTGTTTGAAAGATGATACAAAAAGTGTGTATGAATTGGGATAAACAACTTAAGGACTATTTTTAACAACACATTATTGCTATATTCAGAATGGAGGAAGCTGCTGGTACAATGTTAGCTAACGGATTGAATGGCCCAAAAGCACTGAAAAAATTATACCTGGAAATGCAATGGTGGCATCAAGCAGCGTGTGCGGCAGTGTTAAAGCCATTGGGTAATCCTGACAATGAAATGCCGTTAGAACTTATTGACTTTGGTTTCCTTCTTGATGTCCACACTACGTTTCTAAAGGTATTTTGTGAGATTATAGTTTGAGATCGGGTAGCGTAACAGCGAAACTGACCATGTTTATATCATGAATGGTCTATAATGGTAACTAACTAAGCTGTTTACATTTAGGCTAAGGCTAAAGCCGAAAAAGCTCATCCGGAAGTTGAAATTATTCATGGTCAACCGTATGGGCTTGACAAAGCAAAATGGCCGGATGCTAAAAGTCTGGTTATAAAGAGGGCAAATACAGTTTGCGAAAATTTTGAAACTCCGTTGGTGTAAGCACAAGTTTGATGTTTGATGTTAATATTGATGTAAATGGTGATTTGGGTTCTTATTGTACTACATGCTTAATTAGGATGCTGATGAATGAGCTTGGTTACGAACCAAAGATAATGAAAGCACCTCTATTTCGAAAGTTTATCAAGTCATGCAACTTATACAAGGATCGAGTGATGACAGAAGCATTTGAAAAGGTTTTTGCTGTAGGATACAGTGAGGTGGACTGTGCGGGCATACTGGAAGCATTTGATAAGGAATATCCAGGGAAAAGAAAAGTTCCGAGCGAAGAAGAATTAGCGGCGATAGAGCAAGCTAAAGCTGAAGCAGAAGAGCGCGCTAGACTGAAACGGGAAAATAAGAAGAAAAAGAAGGGTAAAGGAAAGGGGAAAGGTAAAGGTGGTAAAAAAACTGGTGGTGGCAATAGCAAAAAACTATTAGGTGCTGGACCTAAAAGTAAGAAGACCAAAAAGTGAGTAACACAGAATCTCGGTTTATTTTTTTCAAAATTGTGAGGTGCATTAGGATTCTTTTAAATATATAATGCATTGGAATAAAATTGAAAATGCGTATGAATAATATTTCGTACTTCAGAAAAAACGATATAACGAATTCACAAGACGAGTTGTTGTAATTATTGTAAAGAATAATAAAGCTTCTTGCGTTGTACTTATGATTTTTTCCTCGCAAAATCCATTAATCTAGCGTGAATATTCTACTACTTATATCATTAACTAGCCAATCAATGCCTTCTAAAAGATTTTCTCCAGTTAACGCACTACAAGGTACAATTTTCCAATGGTGAGATTCGATTTCATCTAAACGAAGAGCTTCTCTCACCTCAGTTTCGGTTAGGGCCCCAGGAAGGTCTCTTTTGTTTGCGAATACTAACAATGTGGATCCAGAAAGGCGCTGTGAGTGCAACAAATACAAACATTAGAGCCCTACTTCCTTTCAGATCCAGAATCCAAGATGACAATTTAAATCATTAACATTCATAAATTACCTCTTCTCCTAACAATTTTTTCAACTCGGCATAAGAATCTTGCAATCTCATTTTGTCCCCACAATCAACAACCCAAATAAGGCCATCAGTGCTTTCAAAGTAGTTACGCCAAAAAGATCTTAAGCTTTTTTGGCCTCCAACATCCCAGATATTTAGCTGCAATCTAAATGGAAAGAAATAATGTTTGAAAATACCTATTAAGTTGAAGAAACTAAAGAGGATAGTTTGTGACAAACCCATTGTGCTCTAAGGTTTTAATGTTGAATCCAAGCGTGGGCGAAATTGTGTTGATGTCTTCGCCGTTGAATTTCTTCCAAACTGTCGTCTTTCCAGCATTGTCTAGACCTCTGCAAATAAGAAATTAGAGTGTTAAAGGGTTTTTTATTGTCAAATTGTCAATTTTAGTATCAACTATAGATTGTGATTTAAATTTTAAACACCAATTGTACTTTATTCATTAGCAACTTTCTATTTCAAACTTACAACATCAACAATCTAACTTCTTTCTCTTTCTGTTTCAGTTTTCGAAGAATTTTCAGTAAGACCATGACTGACTCTGCTTACAAGTAGGTCGACACTGCAGTAGCTATGAATTTTTGGTACACTTAGTAATTTTTTAACACATAATAACTTAATTTAAAAATAGCAAAATTTTCACTGTCACAAAATGTAAAGACGACTGTGTTTGAATAGCAACTTTGCCGCGTTAAAAATATCATTATCGAAAAGCACTAGGATTTTATTCCCATTGAGAAATGATTTGGTGTTTGAGATACAGCTGCGAGTTTCGGCGGCGTTTGTTTTTTCTTAAGATGAATAATATCAAAATTTCGGACACCATCAGGGTTTAATTAATTAGTACTGGGTTTAATTGGTAGTGTTCTGGTACTCGTATAATCTCATAATGAATTTATAAATTAAGAAGGTGAAGACTTCTTGAAACTAGTAGGGAGCCGTGACGACGTGAGTCTCCTTCGTCACTTGTCACATGAAAAATTTAATATAAGTCTGAAATGTTGCCCTACAATCTTCATGAGGATATTTTAAAGAATGGAATGGAACTAAACTAACGCTACTTTGTAGAAATCAACTTTCAGTAGTTTGGGCCACACCTAATTAAGACAGCTACTGAACAGAATGGAAGAAAAAAAGCACAAGCATAGAAAGAAGTCTTCGGCAATTGCTTCGAAGAAATCTGAAACAAAACCGAAACAAGAGTCTTCTACGTTTGGCTTGGAAGAAATTGGCATTCCTGGAACCAATTATTTAAATGCGGCTTTGACCAATTGTGAAGATCCTCTTAAGGCGATTGAAGAATTTCAGGTATATACATGTGCCTTCTTCCCCCGCCAATTGGGTCGCCGAATTCTATGCCCTTCACTACAGTTTAAAAAAAAAGTATTTAACTATAACTAATTTAATTGTTTCTGTAGTCTGAAAATGAAATCCTGCTGCCATCATTACGTCCCATGCTTCCGCTTTTGGATCTTCATAGCGTGCGTAGGGTGGATTTTCACGTAGCTGTTATGGAGGTATTGTTCCTGAATCTGTTTGGAAAGGGAACATTTAATATTGCTCGTTGCACCCTACTGATTAAAAATATGTTTAAAGGAGCTACGTGAAACTTTGATAAAGAAAATTAACGAGATTGGCGCTTCCACCACAATGGATAAAAAAGAGAAGGATAAAAAATTGAAAGAGCTGTTAGCCAAAAGTTTTCCCGTGATAAAAATAAAGCCTTTGAGACCAGTAGTAAGTGGATATGTGAAAACTATAGGAATTTTTCAAACTTACGTTGTATAGTGGGCTAATTCACTTATTTTTTTGTTTCGATAGGTCCTTGCTCTTCTCAAGAACATTTCTTCTATTAATGACAAGTACTTAAGTGTTATTTTGCATGATCCGGAGCTTTACGAGGAATGTGATACTGAAGTAAAACGCCAAATATGGAAGGATAATCAAACGCTCTTTGGAGATCAAGTGACCCCATTGTTTACACAGTACATCAGAGAGAAGGAAATTATTCTGTTTTCCCATGATAGCAAATTAAGTACTTTTTTCAATCCGACACCTAAGGTAAGCTTTATTTGGATACGAAGCTTACTATAATTACTATGTTACATTCATTGGCACGTATGTTTGTAAATTTTAACAACATTCCTACTTTTAGATGAGACGGCAAGGAGAAGTAGTAAAAAAGTTAGCCCACATGATAGGTGACAATGTAAAACTGTATGATATGGTACTCCAGTTCCTACGCACATTATTTTTGAGAACCAAGAATGTCCATTATTGCTCATTGAGAGCTGAATTATTAATGGCGCTCCATGATTTAGAAATACAGGTAATTTAATTTTTGTAATTCTCTTCATGTGTATTACTGTTCGTATTCAGCACCATTGTTTTTTCACAGGAAATCGTCAAAGTGGACCCTTGTCACAAATTTACTTGGTGTCTTGATGCATGTATACGAGAGAAAATGCTTGACCTTAAACGATCTCGAGAATTACAAGGCTTTCTAGACAGTATAAAAAAAGATTTGGAGCGAGTACTTGGAGATTTGAGCATGATCCTTTGCGATCCTTACGCAATTAATTTCCTGGCTGTGTCAGCAATGAAGATTTTAACAGTACGAATTGGTCATTCGGTTATCAAAAGAAATATTAATATTACTACTAGATTTAATGTATTGCTTTTTTTAAGGGTGTACTGAATAATGAAGGATTTCCTCGTGACAATCCGATGTTAGTTCTCCTATTAAGAATGCTATCATTGGGGTTAAGTTCTTGGGAAATGATCAACACTCAAGTCTTCAAAGAGCCTAAACTAGACTCCCAGATAGTGACCAAATTTCTACCAGCTTTGTTATCTCTTCTTGTGGATGACCAAGTTAGAACATTAAATGCGAAACTTCCTCCAGATGAGCGAGAATCTGCAATAGCTATTATTGAGCATTCTGGTACTGAAAACTGAAGGCCCTTTTTTAGACTACTTTTTTATTTTTTAATATTGTTCGGAAATGAGGATGAATTTGTGTTTTAGGACCTCCACCAGATGCATTTCAGGCTTACGTTGGAGATTCAGGAGTAGCTGCTACATTGGCAATGTATTATACTGTTCAAGTCGCGCGTCAAAAAGACAAGCAAGGGCTGATGCGTGTTTTAGGCTGTCTTTCTACTTCTTATCGTGGCAGAGCTTTTGATGATCCATTTTTGCACACACTTGTAAGACAAACCTTGTAAAAACAAAGTTAATTCCATTTTTAATTTCTTGAAACTATAAGTTGAAGTTATCTTTAATCTTCAGGTGGGATACTTTATCATAATGGCTGATGAATTTTGCAACGAAGATTTTTGCACGGTTGTCTTCGATGAGTACTTATGTCCAGGTCTTCCGCAAGAGAATGTCACAAGACATTTGCTACGACTTGTTTACAATGTTCATCATAAGCTTGGCACCCGTCGTCTCGAGAGTGTTATAAAAACTCTTCAACCCTCTTCCATGCAGACAGAGGTCTTACGGGAATCTTTTAGTGCTTTAGAGGAAAAAATTAATGCAATGATAACTGCTCAGGAAGAACAGGCTGCTTCTGCTGATGCCAAGACTGATTCCGTATCTTGATGTAAAAGGATTGGTTAGGATGTAGTATAGTGTCAGTGTGCAATTTTTACTGTAGTTATCTCACTGCTATATGAGTATCAGATCCGGTAGGTATTTAAGTTTGATTCAATGCTTGTATTCTTCTGTTAGTGATTGGAGAATAGATTAGGTGGGCGTTCAATAAATTTTATTGCAGATATTAGATTGAATACGAAAATTCATGTTTGCTTGTAGAGTTTTGTCTCACATCCAGTCAACTTACTTTGTACAGAGGGCGTTATGGGATAATGTACTTGTACTATTTACTTGAACTATAGAATATAATTGATCACTAGATTACTGATGAATATTATTTATATTTCCTTGTATATGACCTTATGATTAAAGAGAATCCATTTATAAGCTAATTTTCTTGACAACTCATATTCAGTTGGGCTGGATCACCATTGTTAGAAGCGGACTTGAATTGATGCATTAGTGCTCCGTATGTTACCACAAGACCTGCCATCTATTGGAAATAGTTTGTATTTAAGTCAGTTAAATCATTAGTCATTCCATATCGATTTGTGACCTTGGACCTTACCGAGCAAATGGTTGCATAGTTGATTCTGAACAAAAAGCAGCCCAAACACACTGGCTGCCATTCAATGCCATGGCAGAAAATTGTGAGGGACTTGGATTGAATCGGTCCGGTATCAATTATACTTCTGTGTTTGACATATTGACTCAACCAGGACTTGATGCTTTCGTCGACCTAGGTCGTATGTGGACATTAAAACACTAAAAGTTATCAACATGACTGCCTATATTTTCATAAATATTATTCTTCTTTACCCACCACAAAATGAAAGCAAGCAAAGTTCCATAAAGGTATTGCCTCCAACGTCAGTAGGACAACGTAAGTCAGTAAAACATCTGCCGAAAAATTGTTCATGATTGCGCTGATGAAAACCATTATGATAATGGTGTTCAGAGCTGAAGCAATAGTGTATTCCAAAAGAAAATTATTTAGCTGAGCCAGTTCTGTTTGCAAATTTTCGTATTCCTCCATGACCTAAAAGTCGGCATTCAATTTACGTGAAAGTTATATAGATTTTCAAAGTAAAATCGTATACAGTGTGACAACTAGACATGGCGGCTACACGCCAAAAAAGTGCTAAAAAGTTTAAAGCCTTGTTAGATGAGTAAAAATTCTCAGGTAAGAAATTTGGTAGAACGTAATTGTTTGCCACAAAGTTTTCTTTCATTTGATGCACAAATTGATTTGATTAATGTATTTTTAAGTAGAAAAAAGTTGTAGTTAAACATTTTGACTCTGTCACAGTCACACTGTATTAATGTTTTTCAAAGAAATGATTTACAAACCTCTGGGAGCTGAGAAAGTTTTTTGTTAAACAAATTTTTCCTATATTCATCCCCCTTTAGACGCATAACAATCGACAATTGCAGATAAAATAGACCCGTAAACAGTGCACCAAGATAAAAGAAAAATCGGAAAATAATAAACACAAATTCCGTACAATACACCAGCAAAGATGAGAATACTTCTTTTTCATATCCAAGTTTCAAGAAAAGCGTTCGCAGGATAACTGTACTACTCATTTCCCTTATTTCCGATGCTACGAAACCGAATGAATTAGGGACCATAACCAAGGACAATGTTGTCAATAATTGCCAATATACCTATGAATAGAATGCAACATTTTATTGTCAGACTGTGACTGTGCATGTATCCTAATTTTTGAGATCTTAAGAATAGCATTTACCTGTCGTTTAGTAAACCTTGTTTCAAATCTATTTGTCTGAAGAACTTCAAGTAATAGTTCTTTCTTCAGGAAAAGGATTTTCAACAGTGACAATGCTTTCAGCGATCCAGTGATGATACATAGCATTCCAACGGCTCCAACAACCGATCTCGCATTTTGGTAAAACAAGGCGGAAATATTGATTCCAAGTTGCGTCATATGTGTCAAAACACAAAATACCTAAAAACTTAAAGTGACAACGTGACAAGCCAAAATTATAATGCACTCAAATATGGCTGCACAAACTAACCTGATGAACCCGATTAAATTTCAAGCTATACGCTCCAGAAACCCATTTTACTCGAAAAGGAGTGATGAAGATGTAGTAGAATATGTCAAATAATGCAGTAAAAAAAGATGCCCCTTTAAAATCGTCTGTTGAACTACTTTCATGCTCAAATATGGTAGTAGTCTTTTTTGTTGCAAAAAGGAATCCCATCGGCTCCATGTTATTGACTTGACTCGCTTGAAAGTCCTCTTTCTTTAGCTCAACGTTGATTCTTGCTTCAAGAATGAGAATTTTGGAATTTTCATTTACATTGTGGGATTATAATTTAATTCCGCCATTGTCGATTTTATCATTGAAAGTTGAGTGAATGGGTCTTTCGCGATTAAAAAACACACCTTTGTTTGATATAGCATTTTATTGGTTTGCTAAATTTTGAAACTAGAATAAACCTTAGCAAGAGGGTATACCGACGAAGCCGAGTTATAAGGAATTATTTATATTAATATTACAAAAAACCAGTAATAATAATTAGGGGTTTTTATCGTTTTTCGGTAGTCTCATCAGCTAGTCTTTCTCTG
>Ga0210040_10008713_pt1 | contig 11944 bp, 12 predicted proteins | sample CryGeyCG12114_NA_FD_185462 | JGI IMG/M metagenome (GOLD analysis project Ga0210040, IMG submission 185462) | Groundwater microbial communities from aquifer - Crystal Geyser CG19_WC_8/21/14_NA (SPAdes) (version 2) | ecosystem: Environmental > Aquatic > Deep subsurface > Groundwater | place: USA... | reverse complement strand
ATCTCAGTAATAGGAGCGTTTGACATAACAAATTGGAGCACATTAACTTGATTAGAACCTTGCAATATAAACTATACTGATCTGATCAGAATCTCTCTTTCAAAGTGAGTGAGTAGGACGGCATAAACCACTTGCTTGCTATAAGATATGATGATTCCAGTAATAACGATAATGAAATGGGGTCCGTCTGCTTTGGGACAGTCCCGCAGTAGAATACAATTTTTATAGGCCCAGTTTTGAAATGCATGTAGCGTAACTCAATTGATATAAATCGCTGTTATGAGCTCATTAATCATGACTAATGTTCACCTGCATTCCAGTAGCTTTTGAAATCGGCCAGCTTAACTTGTTCTTTGTAATTATAGGAAGAAATAAAAATTGTGCTTAAATGAAACTGGATTAACAGGGTGCTACTGTAAATGAACTTTTCAAGTGTAACCCGTTTAGAATCTAGGAGGCTCATTTTGAGCCAGAATCTTTGCATGAAGATATCCATATTTTGTGTTGGGTATATGGCTAAAAAAACACAAGTAAGCAAGTTACAAAGTTACCTTATGATAAATACTTTAAATTCTGTAACTTGCCAGAATTTCATAAAAACTAATTCTGCAGGTTCACGGTATGAAACAAAGGATTTATTAACTCATTGAGCATCAAGTGGTCATGATTGATTGGCACGAAAAGAAAATCATTATGAGCAGTAAATTACTTTCGTGCAACAAAGTTAGGGAAACAATTTAAAGAATTTAGATGGACACATGGGAAACATGGATTTTGAACACGACCTTTGTCCATCCTTGGTGATTGATTCCGAATTGAAATGGAGATCAATAATGCACACAGTAAAATACCCTACATTACAATAAGATGTTGCAGTGGTATTTTTTTCTTCCCATGCAAAACACATGCATATGACAACATCAAAACTGCTCCGGGGAAAGTTAGGAAATATACTTTTTCACGAATTAACATGCTTAAATATGCGATAATTCCAAAAACACATTTAGTAACAACAACTATTAAACATTCGTATTAAATGCAACTGAACAGATAGATCTACCAGTTTATATGCATGCGGGAATATTCGTGACATGCTTCCACGATGCTCATTCAATTTTTAACTTTAATGATGATTTCATTCAAAGTTCCATGCTCACAGTTTGTCTTATTGGATTCATTAATGCTACTACTACTACTACCTTATGTATCTGCGCATGAAATGTATGGTTGCATGCGGTTTGTGGGCAGAACTAAACTGCGTGCCACCCACCGATTAAAATAAAACAATATTGTGTTACCATCTATTACATGTATTACTGTCCGCTTTTAAAGCCTTGGAAATAATGCTATCTTATAAGTTACTGGCTTGTAAATGAGATTTGCCACCTTAAATTAAAGGGGTTGAAGAAAACCAATCTATATTCCGAGATATCCCTTATATTTCACGCACTCTGTAACTATGTTTTACAACAATTAATAATTCAGTTTGGTAATACTGCATGGTAATTTCCGCTTCTCACAATTTAATTAACTTGTTTATTGTGAATATGCTGGGGTCGGAGTTACTTAAGGATGCCATAAATTTTCGTGTCTTAATGTGCTGGCGCAATGGATCATGCAGTGTTTAATATTATGGGATAAAACAAGTTTTAATTTTATCCACCTCTCGATATAATTATTTTTCTGCCGTTTTGTTACATGCTGGAGTTTGTTTGTAAACATAATTTGAATGGTAAATCCAGAAAGAAAAAATTATGAGACAGAAGGGTAGGCAACGATGAATATAGTTTTTAAATTCTTGAAATAAAATTCAAAATTATCTTAATTTATTGTCAAAAAATCCTGTAATGTTTAATAGATAAAAAACCTATTACCTGAATAATATTTAATACACAGCTTAAATTTTTCATATGTACATTATATTACTAGTTGTTAGGATCCATGAAAAGTGACATGATTGTAAATGCAAGAAACACAATCCCTCCTGCGATTGTAACTGTAAAAAATCAAGATATTCAATAAATAATTTAAATAAAAAATCACTTTTAAATTTAAATGTCTCACCAGTTCTCACTGAAATCTTTTGTGCAATCATTCTGCCCCCTAAAACTGCAATCCCGGTACACACGCAATGTCCGAGTATTCCTCCAATGCAAATTCCCAATATGCTCTGTAAAAATTTCATCATGTTTGAGTGATACAAACTTACATTTTTCCCAGCATGCACATATGCTTTTCTAAAATACCTCTCGGGCAGCCAAAACTATAGTTGCAAGTTGAGATCTATCTCCCCATTCGGCCAAGAACGTCAGAGTTAAAACTTGCAAGTAAACTTTGGAAAATGCATTGATCAATATTTTCTTGAATCCAACTGGTAAGTTTTCTCCATTTTCGGTTAAAGGCGATCTCTCCTAGATTCACACAATCATCCAAAGTCAGTACAACCCAACACACTCATTTCAAATAGCTAACTAAATACAGCTTGTACATTTTCTTCTCTTTGCATGATATCATGATGAACTTCATCTAATTCCTCATTTCCTTCCTCTCCTGTCATTATGCAGCCATCATACAACATTTTAAATCCGAATATACCGAACAAAAACGTGGAAATGTAGTAAGTGTATACTCGGGGTATCCAGGAAGTCAAGTATCCGAATGCGGCTAGAAAATTAAACATTTGTGGCTTATTGGCATATTACAATGAATAATTGATAATTTCGAAGAATTTTTTTAAATACCTGAAAGAACTGTCATTATGGCTAAAGCTGTAATAGCTCCCATGAAAACCACACCGCGTGCATGCCGCATAGCCATTACGGCAGCAATAAAGAAAGTTTTGTCTCCCAGCTCTGATACAATAATCATGGAGAAAGAGGACACAAATCCACTCAAAAAACTTGTTTTCGTAACCGGGTTTTCGTCTGGCGACGGAGCTAAAGGTAATGGTTGATCAATGGATTCCATTCCCACCAATGGAATACTCGATGAATTTCGAAAGAAAAGAAAGAGCACAAATGATATGGATATGACTCCACTACTCAACATATTTGTTAAAAGACCCATTTTGTAGATGTTGCTTAGTAATGTTCAGTAAAAACGAACAAAGCAGCTGGAAATGTTCAAGTTTCAAAAATGTTTGCACAAAACGCGTAGTTGGACAAACTAGCTGTTAGTCAAAACTGTAGAATAGAAACGAGAGTATGAGAAAAACAACAAAACTTGACCAGATCTAAACTTGTTAGTTAGGCCATCAAGGAATTTTTTCTAATACTTTTCTGTCCATTTTCTGTATGAAGGATACTGATAACGATAAAATGAACCTTTTGATATCACAAACAAACGGCAAGCCGTATACAGAATTCCCTAAAAGTAGTATATGTCCACACTCAAGGACATAACCGTCATACAGTAAGTTCATTTACAAACAACTTAACTGCCTAGCGTACTACTGCTGATGACATATTGAGATTCGATTAAGCATTCTGCTGTTATCACAAAAATTATAAACACAAACAAAAACAATATTTGAGCAGGAAAAAGGTACTTGCATGCGCGTGGGTTTCAGGCTATATAACTATTTTTGTTCTGATAAATGAGTGACATTTTATTATTGTGCATTCCCAATTCCAGACAATTATTAACATTTCCTATGAATTTTTGTACAGAAATAGCAAAACGACTTCATATATAACAGAAACCCATCATTACTTTGAATAGTTAAGTGCATTCGCACCCACATAATTTTCATTATCAATTATCAAATGTTTGCATGGGGGATCCTTCATTTCCATACTAACAAACCAAGTTAAATAACAAACTTGAAATGAAACTACCTTAAATGGTAATAATGGATTGTTTTCACAAAAATTTTAAACGAGAAAGCATTCTGGAAGAGCATATAGCATAAACACCAAATCAATGACAGCTCGACAGAGTTTGAGATTCAGTGTGTTGGCAGTACCAAGGAATGCTTCACTGTCAAGGCCAAGAAAAATGGACCCCAGCACGTTAACCGAGGAGGTCAATTGAATGCAAAACTTTTAAATTATAGACTAAATTCTGCTTTCCTACATTTTCCTTGATCTCGCAATACTTACGAAATATTTTCAGTCCAGGGAGCGAACAAGACGAATGTTGCAGTTGATCAATGAGGTTACTATTACATTTCATACAAACACTTTTAGTATTTTTTATCGTTTATGCTAGTCTGAAACTACTTTTAAAGCTATTGATTTAGAGTAGTAATGCCGGAGCAAGTACTTTGAAAATGTTGCACCATCAAGGAGGTAACCTTTGGTTGAAAATGAACAAAATGCCATGCTAATGCTGCAAGTATTCAGGCTAAAACGATGTGTCATTGTATTGCGCAGAGCAGTTGAATAAAACAGAACAAGGATTGGACGCGTTGACTAATGATTTGAACCGTTCAGAAAAGCTTATTTCGACAATCGAAAGAAATGCAGATGACACTATTTATTCTCTGTTATGTGGTTGCTGCTGGAAAAGAGAGTATGTCGCATAAGGACATTTAAGGAGCTTGCTTGCTGTATTGATATGATCAAATAAAACAGAATGAATATGAAGCATATATTTATAGAAATGCATGTACCTAGAGATTTAGAATCCGATGATGAGCCCAATCATGTAAACAAGAGTTCTAAAAATGAAACAGAAGGAAAGTCACATGAGAAAAATGTTGTAAAAGAATCCACAAGCAACAACAATTTGGCTAGCATTAAATCCCCTCGTAGAGTTCATTACCAAGTTGAGTGGCAGCCTATGAAAAGAAGAGAAACAGGTTTTCCAGAATTGGATCTAGAATTTTTGGAAAAGTACAAAAGATATAAAACTAAAGCTTTTTGTTATATCAAGCTTTCATTATTTGTATTTATTTGTATAATCATAATCTTGACTTTCATGTGGTGCATATAGTTTGAATTTTGATGATGAAGACGAAATCTCAAGAAACTTGGAAAATGTTTCGAAACAAGTGGTAGCGCTTAAATCACAAGCAAGTGAAATAGGCGAAGTTGTTGACCATCAAAATATCCAACTAACTCGCATGAATAATAAGGTTTCTACGCACAGTTTAAAAATTTATTCATATTCATATTCATTATATACAGACCTTAACAACGACCTAGCTTTAACAAGCTTTCGTAGCTCATATTAATTTTCCATTGCTCTTTCAATTACAGGCTGAAAATAATCAAACGAAGCTCGAGACAATGACTAATCGACTAAAAAAATTACTCCGATGCGATTGCACTGGATTTTCATTTTTCAGCTTTTTTTAACTGATTGAGGATGTGTTTCAATAATGAGCGAGAAGGGCAATCTGTCTCCCATAAGCATATTTATCAACTCGGATTGCTCTGAATTTGCCCAAATTTTTGATTTTAGAGATATTGGTATTAAAATTAATCGTTCTATATTTACTCCATGCTTTAAACATTTTAATTCGTCCAGCTTACTATCAAATAATTTTCATGGTTTTGTGCTTTGTCTTCTTATGCTGCTGCAAAGAAAAGTGAAATGTTCAGTGGGTTTGAAGCTTAAGCATAGGGTTTATGAAATCTTGTCTGCCGCGAAGCGAAATTCGGCAAAACAATTTAGTGTGATTTTGAGAGGTTGTTGTTCTTGTTTCACTTTTTATTTAAGCCAAATAAAAATTTGTAGACCTACAAATCAGCTCTGGGTTATGGATTAAAATTAACAGCACTTAGATATAATAATTCATAATAGTTTAGATTTGAGCCGTACTGCTTACTACAATGAAGATGTAGCTGTAACCGTAACCATTCCGTAAGAAATCTACAACAGTCTGATTCATTTTTGTGAACTTGTGTGCAGATTTTTTTATGCATAAATGGCGCTATTTTTACTGAAATACTTAACATGAACGTTTTTTCAATATTATTAACAAAATAGCTGCTGCTTAATAAATGCCACCAGTCAAGATGGATTCAGTTGGGCAGCTCCTGGTTAAAACTGAACCTACGTCACCGAACCATGATGTTACAAAAGATTTGCCGAACTTGCCAAATTTTGATTTACCTAATGATTTTAACGCTACATATGGGTTTCAAGATGCAAATGATTTTATTTCTTCCGAGTCAAATCAGACGTCTCGAAAACAGACGGTGGAGCAACTTAGGTAATTTAAATCAACATAATGGCGTTAGTTATTCCTTTTCAGGGGTTGACATCGTGTGATGAGTTCATAGAAATAGATAGATACTATATTACACGAATTATTGGGAGAGTATAAAACTTGTACCATAGAATCGCAACATTTTGTAGTCTTTTCGGTGTTGTGTTTAAAAAGCTCTGTATGTAATAGATTGGATAACTATTCAATATCAAGCATAGCAGAATCTGTTGGTGCAACCATAAATGCCGATGTATCTGAAGAAATTGCTGATATTGCACTGAAGAAGTTGAGAACAGTTATACTTGTGAGTATATTATAAAGAAGTTATAATTTTCACAGTTTGCTAGCGTGCCAAGGTGGGTTTATGTAATTAGTATATTTTTACGGAATTTGTAGGCTGCACAACAATTTGCAAGAGCTGAAAAAAGTAATGCACTCCGTACCAAAGATTTTTGTAATGCAGAAAAAATTCTTACCTCATCCGCTCAAGTTTCCCACGGATTCAAGAACAATTTCTCCACCAGAGATTTTTTCCCTGTGGGCGATTTTGCTGCTTATGGACCTGACAAAGATATAAATTTGAAGTCTACGTCTAAGAAACAAGCATCTTCCATAAGTCTAGACAGATCTACCGACCCATTGATATTTGTTCAGCACGTAGGCTCCACGTTTTTTGAAGAGGATCTTTCCGTAGAAAATAATGACTCTGTGGGTGCGACAGTTAACAGTACAATTATGCCAGATGGATTAATGAACAATATTAATGATGTAGCAGCCAATATTTCAACGGCGGCTCATATTTTTGAAGACGATTTAGAGGCGACGGATGAAGTCCGCACAACTAATCAAGACACTACTCTACAGAATATTTCATCTTTTGTTCTTGATGGTATGCCTTCTATTGAGGATGAGACTGAAGACTCTTGGTTCTCTGAAGACTGGGTCGAATACATGGAGCACTTTACATTAACATTCATGAAGAAAGATGAAGATACAGTTGAAACAAATATAGATAAAGACATAGGCATTCAGAAACTAAATCACTTTGAGTATTTCCTTATTGATTTAAAACAGAATAGTGCCCTTCCAATTTTGCAAGTGATATTAGACTTTTTTAGTGACTACATAAGAGCTGAGCAAGATCATTTGGAAAATGAACAGTTGTCAAGAATTATTTCCGTCATTGACAGTATTGGATTTAAAATAGCTGTTTCGGATCAACAGGTACGCCATGAATCATGCGTGGGAATTAAAATATTGACATTAATGAAAATATTAACATAGTTTGTAAATTGTAAAATTGTAATCTGTAATTTTTAATTTTTGTAGTAATTTTTAACTACTTTATAACCTATTTTTAGAAAAAATGCATATTAGGATTACTGATTGAACTTCTTACTCTGCCTCTTCCCTGTGAGCTGCAAAGAAAGTTCATGAATGTTTATTTTAAGGTAAGTTGGAAGCTTTGAGAGTTTGCGACTAATTATTTGATGCCGTATGTAGGATGGGAAGATTCAAATATTCTGTAATCTGTAATTCATTGTACTTTTCTCTATTTTCAGATATTTAAAATAACTTCTGAGTTACAGGAGTGGACAATGGCATATATTAGAGAAGTTGTAGAAACACTATGCAAAATGCCATGCAATGACTATATCTCCAATGAAAATTTCAAGTGTATATTAAATGAAGTTTTGATCCTGCTCCAATATTTAAATCAAATGACTGAACTTCATAAGGATCTGAAAGCGACGGCGGAATTAGATATTTTGTTATCACACGTAAAGAGCAATTGTTGGATGTTGGACTCCACTTTGTCGGAACGAAATAAAACATTGTTTACGTTAGCTGACAGCCATGTTGCAGAAAATTTATTAGTAAGCTCCCGCAGTAATATCTACTTTTATGAATGAAGAGATAACTTTATTCAGTAGGATCAGTTTAAGTAACTTAATTGTTTTGTTGATAACTGTGTCATGCGTTTTTTTAGGCTCTCGTTCATAGCGTACTATTGAACAACGAATCAGCCACTAATGCAAGCTTAAAAAATGCTCAACGATTGATCACTGAAGTTGGTGAAATGGGAATTCCATATGCTAATACAGACAAATCATTACCACTGACGCTATCTATTTCTACCGATGCCTGGATAGGTAAAAAAAAGATATTCGAGAGAAAAAACGTAAGCTCCACAACTAGACTACGCAAAAACTGGATGAAATGGTTGAAGCAAAACAGTAAAGAGAAACAAATAAAAGTTGATAAAACGGGGAGTGCTAAATAACATAATTGTATTTATATCAACCCGTCTAAAGACTTCCACACTATGTACAATTTGAACTCGTGAATTGATGTTTCGTGAATTTTGTAAACCTTTTTTACGTTTAAATTGATGATTTTATACAACAGTGTTAGCACGTACAAAATATGTAGAAATATAACTTTGTTATTTCAACTTTGTTATCTTTCTTTAGATGCCATATGTCGCATCAGATTATTAATGAATTTCTCCATTTTCTTCAAGTCCTGCACATTCTCCGATTTATATTGTAGACACTAGAAGAACAAAAATCATTTCTTTACCTTGATCAAAATATATTAGTGATGTGAAACTTTAATACTAAACCGTTTAAAAAACCATTTAAAAACATATTTAGAACACATAAAGTACCGTTGCATTATCAGTCATTTTCGCCTTAAAAAGACCTTTCTCGTGAATATAAGTGACGTTGTATCGAGCCTGAAAGTAAAACAGAAAATCAATTTTAGATATTGTGCGGCATATTTTCAATTTTAAAGCAGAGTTTCAGAGCAAATGTCAGACATTTTTCAATTTTGGATCAGTTCATAACTTTACCTTGTCTGGATCCTGCAAATATAGTCTCTCCGCATGCTTTTCAAAATCCTCCCAGGTGTTCAAATACATTTTTTGGATACAGCAATTTAATTTTATACGGCTATCTAAAATAACTTTGAAACTCTTTAATCAACTAAATAAAAATAAAAACTCCCGTCAATCTGATTTTATATCGAGAATTGAGAATTCCTCTTAAACGAGAAAACTTAATTCAAGCTCATCTTAACTGCCGCGCACAATAAATTTAATGTTTGCTTGCACTTCACATCTTTTGTTGAGGGTCCATGAACTTACTGTAGCGCAAGATAATAGAAATAGAATAGATGATTATTTGATCCAGACCATAGAAATAGATATACTATATACACATCCAGACATAAGGTGAGTGGTCAAATTATCCTTTTTTATCCTTTACCTACCAACCCTTACATGCGTACCGATTTTCATGTCAATAGAAATAGAATAGTATAGTGAAGCATTTTTTGATCCAGGAATTATATATATCTACTTCTATGTCCAGGAATGGTATTAAAAACCGGGTGGAAGTCAAGTACATTAAAAATCCAAGAAAAGAAACCATCACTAAAAACTCCTTCTACGAAATTCCAAACAATGCATGCATTTCTCTCATCAGTGCATATGGCTATCGCAAATCCGTTATCTGATTTGATGTTTAATTTCTCATGCACACGATGGACACATCTGGACAAAAAGCCATCCAAGCATGCAAAAACCCCCGTATGCTGTTTAACAAACAAGCTATTAAACATTCCAAAGTTTACAACAATTTTCTATTCTCAGCCACCCAAATGTATTTCTTAACTCCTTTTCCTACAAATGCAGCATGCAGTTCCATAAAAAAAGCTAAAAGGAGCAGATCCTTGAGTCTTTTCTCCTCCATCTGCTTCCTTTTTTTGACAACTGTGCTCGTGTACTTACCTACACAACTGACTAATACAATTTTAGAAATACTTACTTGGATCTGCCCAAGTCTCACACTACTACTTACTACACGTATTTTGTAGTAAAGCGCCGCTGTATCCCAATGTTCCATACACGTAATCTATCCAGAGGAAAACAATAGGTGTCATTCCAGGCGACTCGTCCTCAGGATTATATTTCCAGTTTGTCTATGCCCGTGTCCAGCAGTTTAAGTTAAGCATGCGCTTAAAACGACATAAAAGTTCTGCCTGCTTATACAGGCATTTTTTTTGCATACTCTCTTATTCCATTTTTATGTACGCTGGTTAAAACTTGGCTTCACGAACCTCTGAAAGCTGACATGGTATTTTGTAGCTGTGCAAAAGGACTCTAGTATATTCCTCTGGTTCTCTTATCTATTATCTTTAGTGCTATGAATGCAATTAAATTAAAACTAGCAAACGTTCAATCTGCAGTGCAATTATCAGACAAAAGTGGAGTATTATCAACTTAGCGTCCACAACTAGCTTATTTCACCGGAACGAAGTGTGTATGATGATGATTGATGATGATGCCCAAAATCAGGCAAACGTTTTAGTTTTCTAAGTATATTCTTAATTTTAAACTGATGGACGCGTACAGAAAAATATGGGCGCTACAAAATGGCATCACAGTTCATACGGAAATACGGATGAGTCGCTTTGGTGGACAGGTAGAATTAAGATCAAACTTCAACTTGGTAAGTCTCATATAATCTAATAATTATAGTTCACTCACACACACGTATCCCTATATACTTGGGTTTTTGGACTACGTATATACACACATGAAGACACACACTACAATACATGCAGCGAGCATACCCTATCCGACTGTACTACTAACTCAAGTTACTATTATCTCATTTTAGTTGCACATCCATTTCTGTCGCTCTCGGTGCTTGCACTTAAATAATCGGATTGATAAAATTACTAATTTCTGGAGCAGTTAGTTAGTAACGCTGTTATAAGTTTAATTTAGTTGTGAATAATAAATTACTGGGTTGAGGAGTTGATGAAGAAATGTGAGGCCATGAACTTTATTCCTTGGTTTCAGTTCCAGTGTGAATGATTTTTTAGGAAGGAAGGAATTTCGTGTTTGGATTTTTGTTTGAAGTTGTTGTGGGTGGAAGACAGTATTGTTGAGTGATAATTCATTATAAGTTGGCTTCCTTTATTCTCGGGGATGCCGAACCAATTTGGCCAATGAAGAGAAATAGAGACTATTGACTATATTATTCAAATTAAAATTATCTTGCAGGTAAGGTTGCCTGGAATATAAATTGTTTGCAAATTAAGAACGGTATGGAATGGAAATAATAAATTCGATTTTTGAAAAAGTTGTAATAATTGGTGGGATTCTCTGATTATCTATTTAGATCTCAGCATTCGAGGAAATAGACCTGGAAGCCTTCTAAAGGCATTTTGGAATATAATTGGACTGTATACAATCGACCAAAATCATTAATGCACGCAATTTAAACTTGGATTAAGCCATAAGGTTTTGAAGAAGTGGATATGTTACCATTGGTCTGTGAAAATTTTATAACACTTCTGAAACCCCCCTCTTTTCAGTAATCCCGAGTTCCAAGTGTTGATCTGAATTTACATTGTTAAGGTGCGACAACTAATGAATGAGATCAATTCGAAATATGGTGTAAAGAATAAGATAATTGACAACCTTTCTTTCGTGTGGTGTTTTCATACCTTTTTGTAATTTAATATCGTCGTTTGCTATTATCAAATTTACTACTTATCATCACTAAACTACCATCGGTCATCAATCTGTGCCTTCTTCTGAACGAATATCGCTCTTTCTTGTTAATTGAGCGGAGCTTCATTCATAAGTAATGAATTCGTAAATTAAATTTAAATGCTCAATATTGATCTGATAAACAACGACGTTTGGCAACCTTGTGAGTGACACTCCTCTTCTGTTTGTGTAGTATTGTGCCATCAAAAACTTCTCCG
>Ga0210040_10008712_pt1 | contig 11945 bp, 5 predicted proteins | sample CryGeyCG12114_NA_FD_185462 | JGI IMG/M metagenome (GOLD analysis project Ga0210040, IMG submission 185462) | Groundwater microbial communities from aquifer - Crystal Geyser CG19_WC_8/21/14_NA (SPAdes) (version 2) | ecosystem: Environmental > Aquatic > Deep subsurface > Groundwater | place: USA... | reverse complement strand
CGACGATTTTAGCTGCTTCCGCCGCCGCTGACAAAAAATCCCGGCGTCGGCGGCGTCGCCGCCGCCGCCGAGACCTTTTCTTTTTTTCGCCGCCGCCGCCGATAGTATGCTCGGCGCACATCTCTAAATCCCATGTGTGAATGTTTTCAGGAAGCAGTTATGATGATAGGATTGTGGTGGGTGAGCAGTATAGTACGGTGATTCATGCAGCCCTGTTTGCTTCACCGTTTAGTTTTGTAGCAGACACGAGCACATTTATGAATTCTTTAGCTGATTATTATGATAAGAAGCGAGAGTGATTTCCTCCCATGTTAGGGTCTCCATTCTATGTATGAACTAAACCGTTTATTTTTACATGGGCAAAGCCTGTTTAACTATAACTTTCGGTTCAAGTTTCTTGTATTTGAGCTCAATATTGAAAGATTTGAACCAACACAAAAAATTCACGCCATCAATCTATTTGGTCTCCCTATAAATTGAGTTAAAGTTTTTGGTTTCTAGCCCGAGATGGAGGGCTTATGGAATCACAAGCTTGTCCGTCCCCCTTTCTTGTGAGCTTGATTGCGACCAAAAGCTTTGACTAAGTATTTTGAAATTTCATTTAAAAAAATGTTATGGACCTTATTGAAATGTCGGAAGTCGGACAGCGCTTAAGGGTCCTACCAGGGCAATCGAAATTAAAATAAACTTTTGATGCATTATATGTTATAAATCTCAGTCTGCAATAAAAATAATCTTGTCTGGGACGGACAAACTGGACAAAGCGTGCATCTTTTGCTGTTATAATAGCATTTATAGACTCAAAATTTTAAATTTTAAAACATGCACGTACCTTAACTTCAACAATATACCAACTGAATCTGAGTATCTCTCGTATTTATGAATCTGAGAGACAAGATGTCTTGCTGAATAACAAATGTAATTTTTTTTATGAATTATTATTTCATACAATAAATAAAAGCGGGTTCACCTTCAAAACTCTAAAAATTGTTTGCCAACGTTATAAAGCTAATTATGTTGCAAAAAATTTTAGATCCAGATTAGACGACATCCCAGTTAAATTTTTGTCTCAAACTTTCGGCTAAAATGCATCTGAATAACACTATTAAAAATTATCAATGTTCACTCAGGCACTGGCGAATTGGGTGTGCTGTATCGAAGTCAATATAGTGGGTAAATGTGTTGTTTGTCTGAAAACCTGACACTATTGGGGCTTCTACCTCGGGCTCTACGACGTTGCATCAGAAGTTTTGTATCTGAAAAGCCTAAAATGTGTATTTTATTGCTGTAGAGCTATAGTTTCAGGGCAGCTCCCAGTATGGAAATTAATTTCATTTTCGTGTACATGGCGTGAAGTGAAAGACATCATTTTAATTCAACTGTGGATGATTAAATCATGTGTATAGGGGAGGGTGTTGACTGGCGTGAGAAGTGAACAGTTTGCTTATTTACCTGTTTTTTCTATCTTGATAGGACAATGAGCATTGCACATAATGTGAGCATGCATTAATTGAAAACATACGAGTAAGGTCCATTGTATTTTCTACACTACATGCCTGGTTTTGAATTTTAATTCTTTGTTTTCCAGTCATGAAATATGTAAAATTTTGTTTCGTCTGGTCGGCATAATATGTGCTAGGTGTACATTTACATTTAAGATAATAGCAATTTGTTTCTTCGATAAAATATTTTTTTAATTAAGAACTTTGGTGCTTTTCAGATTCGTTACTTTAGAGTTGATCATTGTAAACCTCAATTCTAGATTTTTTTTCGCATAAAAGTAACGACAAAAATTTCTCACCCTAGAGCCTTTTTCAGCTAAACATCGAGGACCACAGCAACCTGAACAAGCTGTATCATTTCCTTGAATGGGTAAACGAGACCGAGAGTCAAAAAACTTGTAGCCAGTCCCTGCATCAGGATCTGAACCGTTTGGGCGCACTCCACCTCCTCTATATGAAGCATAAGGATCATAGGAGCCTCCTGTTTGTCCATATCTGCTGCCGTCAAACCTTCTGCCATATGGATCATTACCTGATCCATCGGCTATTCCAGCTCCACCAGCCCCTGAAAGACCATCAATTCTTCTGCCGTATTGATCAAATGCACCAGAACCAACCGCCGCCCCACCTCCTGATTGGCCATCAATTGGTCTGCCATATTGGTCATAACCAGAACCATCTCCTGCGCCAGCCCCACCAGTGCCTGACTGACCATCAATTCTTCTACCATATTGATCATATCCAGGACGGGCTTCAGCTCCATTTTGACCAGTACCGGATTGACTATCAATTGGTCTTCCATATTGATCATAACCAGAACCATCTCCTGCGCCAGCCCCACCAGTGCCTGACTGACCATCAATTCTCCTACCATATTGATCATATCCAGGGCGGGCTCCAGTACCGGATTGACCATCAATTGGTCTGCCATATTGGTCATAACCAGAACCATCTCCTGCACCAGCCCCACCAGTGCCTGACTGACCATCAATTCTTCTACCATATTGATCATATCCAGAACGGGCTCCAGCTCCATTTTGACCAGTACCGGATTGACTATCAATTGGTCTGCCATATTGATCATAACCAGAACCATCTCTCGCACTAACTCCACCAGTACCTGACTGACCATCAATTCGTCTACCATATTGGTCATATCCAGGGCGGCCTCCAGCTCCATCTTGACCAACACCAGATTGCCTATCAATAGATCTGCCATATTCATCATAACCAGAGCCATCAGCTGCTCCAGTTCCAGATTGGCCATCAATTCTTCTTCCATACTGATCATAACCTGAGCCATCAGCTGTTCCTGCACCTCTAGATCCAGATTGACCGTCTATTCTTCTCCCATATTGATCATAGCCTGAATTATCAGCTGCTCCAGCTCCAGATTGACCATCTCTTCTCCTTCCGTACTGATCAAATGGTCCTTGTGCATCCGATGTTCCAACATCAGTACTATATGGGTCATAAGCATTCCCGTCGGATTCGGAGCCACCGTCATCTGTTCCATATGGATCATACCTATTGGATAAATCTCCAGAGTTAGATCCAGAATCGAAATTATTTTCTCCAGTTCGTCTACCTGAGTCTCCATACCTACTGTCTTCTGCTCTTCGTTCGTATGGATCGTAAAATGGAGATTCTGGAGAATAACTTCGGTCTGAATCCTCTCCATTTGATAACCCATCTCGGATTCCCAAAACGCTATCTTGGTCAAGCTCCGTTCGTCTTAAAAAATAGTCATCGTCTATCCCTTCACTGTCCTCGTTTTGCTACAAAAATAGTTCCATAAGCTTTAATAGATAAATCAATTTTGCAATTCATCACGACAGTAGGAAACATAAAGCCATTTTGCGAGACTAAGCATGAAACTTTTATTACAAAAGTGCAATTCAAGCTAGTTTGTTTGCTTGCATATTTTAATTTCACGGGAAGAAGGGAAAATCAAGATCTCAGATTACTTTGCATGAAAATGTGAAAAAAATTGGCAGTAGCGAGCAAGTTATTAGGTTGGTGTTTTTCTAACGATTTATTGCAGTTGCAAATGCTACTCGGACATGATTTTGCAGCAAGAAAAAATAATCATGGCTGAGCGAGATTACAGCAAGACTTTGAAAATTATAGTTATAAGGAAGGTTGAATCATAAGTGCTCCAAATCCAATAATATCGAATCGCGATATTTGCCTAACTATCATAACATAAATACATGTTCATTATGCCGTTCGCTTTTGATTTTAGCTCAACATTCATTCATTTTTGTCATCTTGTCAACTCAATATGAATGATATTTCATCAACTCTATCCATACAGCTAGCAGAATTTTAGTATAGGAGAAGAGTTATTAGAACAGGAAAAGCGTTTCCTCACAGATAACTTGAATATTCGTTCGTTGGCTTTCCAAATAATCTGTTGACTAAATGTAAAATTGTTTAAAAAAATACATGCATTCAATACTATAGCATACAAATATAGTGACAAGCGACTCACCATTAGTTAGTTGGCAACCATTTAATCATTACTGCATAGACAGTTAAAAACACTTATGTGTAAACATCATCATGGGCTCCTTTTGTCTGAGTGAGTATGCATTATATGATATGGTTACGAAATTTGCAAAGCATAATTATTTTATTATACATTTTAATACCCAGTGCTATGTTATATGACTGAGGGGCTTTTCACATAATAAATTACAAGGTTTGAATTGTATCTGTTTAAGTTCAGCGTTAATAGTAGCAGCCAACAATTGCATGATGCAAATTCAAGTTATTTATGCATTAAAACTAAAGCTGCTGCATGCTAGAAACTTAATCCAACCAATCATTCAAAAACAGAAAATTCACTGCTTAGCATGAGCGCTAGCTAACCTTCTTGATTTAGATAAATTAATTTTTACATGTAACTTCACTGCACTCTCAGTTCCAGCAGTCGTGCATTAGCAAATCTAATTTCTCCGAAACCACCAAATGCAAACGAAAATATTACCTGTGTTTGAAAATGAGTTACATTACAAAGAATGGGAGAATAAATACTTTTAGACAAACGCAAGTCATGGTTGAGCACACAACTCTATCGATTGCATCGGAAGTACGATATGTAGAAAAAAAAGGGTTTGGATCACGGGAAGACGAAAGAGGAGACAATGTTTGAAAAATTAGTATGTGACATAAGAAAATAAACTACGGACGTGGGTATAGATTTAAATTTCACTGGCTTATGGGAGAGCCCTTTGCATATTAGAAGCTACTCATGTAGCTCAAGATTGTATGCATTCTGAGATTTACATGTGTACGTACATGTTCTTATACAAACAAAGGGTTACTCCTCAAGAAAAGGTGTACTTTTTACGCTCAAAGCTCATGTTGTACACGACGATAATTTGTTTAAGAACAGAGCATCATGCACTACCAAAATGTATGCTTGGAGAATACATTTTATGTCCAGCCAGGAATCTCTTTGTTTACCAACTATACTAACTAAACTAAATAATACAGCAGCGGTAAGATTGATTCTCAGTAATACTAGAGGACTCACAAATATATTTGATCAGTAGATCAGCATGCAATAGATCAAAATCTTACATGATGTAAACACGACTTGTTTAACGTACATTGTAAGCCATACGCAACGCAATATTAACGTGTTGTAAACCATATTATGTGCAAACGTTAAGGTTAATAATTTACTAACTAAACAGTACCTTCAAAATCACGAGTTGTCATTATTCACCCAAACTGCTTTAAATCTTCTGGACGGCTCAATATATTACACAACACAAGACATTAACTAACAATAATAACAATCAGATTTAATTGAAGACGGCAATTTTATTTTGCATTCACATACCAAATCTACGTTGGTTAGTTTGACACCCTCTAAAAATTAAAAAAAAAAATTACAAAAGTAATTGAAAAACCAGCAAATTCAAACTGCATGCACACTATAAGTTGTAAACAAAGAAAATTCAAATCAGCCAATCAGGAGCCGTTGACGCTGCGCACTAAGCATTGCGCAGCTCAACTAACATAGTTCTTTAAACCAATTATTCTGTCATCTGACTTTGTATAAAAAATGATGCCGTTCATACCGAAGCAAGCTTTTTAAAAGCCACAAGAAAAACAACACAGAATTCATTCAACCAAGAACATAAAAATAGCAAACTTGTGGTTCTAATAAATTCTGGAGTGTGTGTAGAGTGCAATGAATCTTGATTTTGTAGGGAAAGGAAATTACTTGGGGTTTATTTTTAGCTGAGCAATCGTTCCAGTAGAATATCTGGAGACTCCTTAAAATGATATAAAAAACCAGTGAAACATTTTTGCATATTTTTTCTCCCATCAACAGGGCGAAAAAGAGTACCAAGAATCAGTTGTCGGTATGTCAAATATGTAAGTTTCCAATTGCTTTAGATTCATCACATTTTTTAGCAGTGTTCCATGTAGTTGATGCTTCGCTAAGCAAGCTGAAGTGCGAGAAATTGAATGCTTGGACTCCATTAGAAAATTAGTTAGTTAAGTGCAATAATAATTAAGCGTCAAGTTTCAGCATGCTATTAAGGGCAATAAATATCCAATTGGATGACTATGCACGTTTGAAATAGCGATCAATGTAGCAAAATACGGGAAATAGGAGCGTTAATATTTTTTAAATGATTCAATGATTGAAGTTTTTGTCTTACCGAACGGACACTAGTGATGCTGCCCAGGAGTTGAAGAATTATGAAAATAGCAAGCCTGGAAAAAGAGAAATATTGTGGTCTTTGTAGACAATTTCTATGAGCTACACGCATTCAGGGTTTTTATGATCTTAAAATATGCATATAGCAAGTGTTCATATTTTTCTTTCTAATAAGCATTTTAAATTTTGTATGGGATTAATATTACAGATACGTTAATCACAAGGAAATAGCTATATCCTTTCTTTGGTTGCAAACTCCAGTAGTCGCATAACATTTTGCTCATTGATTTGATATGGTACGTAAAAAGACTTGCATGGCTTGAGCACAGCTTTAGATGATAAACTTTGCCCTGTTTTCCTTCAAATGGAAAGACGTAAGAAAAGCCTGACCTAAATATACATGTAGACTTAACAACATGGCCTTCTAGCTGAACAAACTAAACACATCTCAGGACCATAGTAGAGCTTATTTTTTCACTCCATCGCAAAAAAAATCAACTTTTTACCAAAACACAATCAATTTTCCCAAAAAAACTTACCATTTAGAGTACGAAATATAATTCCATCGGACTTTGAGGTACGATGGAAAAGGTATCAAATTTGAGGTATCACAAAATGGCTGACTCATATTGCTAAGGATCGCTTTATCAGCCTTTCAAGAACACAATAGATTCCAATGGTAGTAAAGGGTTACTACACAGAATGGTCCTTCTCTCAATTAAGTAGCAACATGAAGACTAGTGTTTGTTGCTAACTACATGACCCCTTCATAATTTCACTTGTTCCGTTGCGACATATTTGAAACAAATTATTTTTATTTTTCAACGGCAGCTATTTGTCTCCACTGTAATCACAATTTTTACACCAAACTTCTCTGAATCACATGAATCTATTTTTTCAGCAAAACACAACAAAAAAGCGACAAATAACCAAGAGCATGAACTTGAAAACAAAACGGTTGCTCAGTTCACATGCAACGTCTTCTGGGATGATTTATTACACCATCCATGTCCAGTTGTGAGCTCAGGGTTTTCTAGTTGCTGGGACACAATACACTCACTCTTGGCAGTTTCTTCACAAAATCATAGGTTTCTCCAAACTTGACACACACAAATGAAATGTTTTCCTACATATTAGCAAGGGATTTCAGTAAGTGACCCCTGTTTAAAAACACACGCGGATGTAAGTAGCTGGACTCACCTCTTTAGGCATCCACTATGCTACTAAAATTGTAGTACCAATGAAGACTAAACCCATGCACTCATGGAGAGATCAAGTACTTAACTAACTACACGTTCTGATGTGCATCCATTTCGTACATTATTCTTCTCGTAATAAATGCTAGTAAAGATCTCCAGTCGCCAGAGCCTCCTTCCTCTTTCGTGAGAATCCCATTCCAGCCCCTTCCTTTTACATCTATACGTATTTAGTTGGTTGGTTAGTAAGTACAGAAAACTTGCATATGCATACATACATAAGTTTCCTATTTCCATCATTGAAAGAAGATGCTCAAGAGCGTATATTTAGTACTGACTGACTGACTTATGGCATCCAACTTAAGAGCATAGGGTACTTACTTATACAGTTGCCTTACCTAAAAGTTCCCATCCACACTTTAAGCAATAATCGTGTAGTATGTGGTTGGGGAAGCAAGTTTACAGTTTTGAACGCTACCGAATTTTTTTCTTCCATTCATTGAGATCACAATTATTAGTATTCTCATGTTGCTAAAAATTATCTACTGGGAAAACGGTGACGACGGTAGAATTTATCTGTTTGATTATGTAAAAATTCTTGTAGTTCATCTTGACTGCCGTTTTGATCTTCTGCAAACATAGATGTTGGTTTATGAATCAGCTAGTGTTTGCAAACGCTCAGGACAAATAAAATTCGACCTCGATTCATATGTGTCCATATATAGTAAAGTTCAAGTATATAGGATTGGCACCTAAAAAGGGGACCAGATAGGGCATCCAGTAATGATATGAAAAATAAAATTTGATCCAGAGGCTAGTCTAGCAATTATTCATCCATTGAGAAATCTCAGACGTTAAATGTTTTTTCTTTGCATGCTCTTTATGAAGATTGGTGCATCTTATAAATGTAGGGAAGAATTTACTCAAGTCCAACATACTACAGTAATCACTCAAAAGAATTTATAACGTTTTTATTCCTCTAAACTATATTGCATTAAACCTGGAAAATTCGATTGATTATGATTCCAGGTAAAACATTGAATGATTGAAATAAACCAATAAATATTCAAGAACATACTTGGCGGGCAGATTATAACTTTACAGTTGCTTCAAACAACTTTATTGTAAGCACAAAAGTACATAAGATATACTCTCCACTAATGTACACTTTGAATGCACTTGCTCACTTTAAAAAAATATTATCACTATAATATAGCTTACAAAATTATAGACCGAAACCCTAAAATAACCATATAGCGTTCACTACAATAAGTTTCAATCGAAAACTCTAAATGCATGAAGTATATATAACTCAATATGCACGCAAAAATGTGAATAAGCTGAAAAGAAGTTTCAGCAATAAATGCATAATATTTAAAAATAATAATAAATAAGGTAGTTTAACAGAAGAATGCATCAGAAGGTATTAAGTAGTAGTAGTATTATGCAAGTTTCACTATCCACTAGCTAGAGATATTTTTTTTTGGCTAGCCCACACGTAAAATATTATGATATCGTTGAAGAAATATTGTTCAGTATAGTGTTGCGGTTGCAAAAACTTATTTAAAGAACTAGACTACAAACAAATGGAGTATTCATAATTATAACAGCAACTATGCACTTCGGCAGGGAAACTAGAATATTCTTATTTTTGAAGACATACTTCAACACTTGGTATCTCAATTATTACATGCCTGTGAAACCGACAACTTCCAAACAGCTGATTTCAAAATCCTTGTTTTCCACCAATGGAGGATTCTCAAATGTATGGCACCTCTCGGACTTTCCGAACCGGAGATCTTGGTCTATGTAAATGCCTTGACCTTGCCTACAATTAAAATAAAATAGTTTTTTTTTCATTGTACACGTCATTCGAAAAACCCGAAGTCACAAACTCTTTGTTTTCTCGATCCAATAAGACTTACCCTCCACCTATTGTTATCGTATGGGCATCAGCATGCATGAACAGTTCTGTTGTATGATCCACTTTAGTTTTGCCCAAAGACTCGATATCATTGCCATCGTTACTGCTATCACCGTTACTTTGTTGCAACACTTTCTTTGGTTGAATTCCCACCCACGGGTATTTGATTCGTTTCGGAGCCAAAGAGAATAAAAATGTTTCCCCTGTTCCAAAATACCGTGTCCTCTCCCCTCTTTCATCTTTAGAATTACGAGTAGACCATGGGGATGAACAGTACGCTCCGAAAATCTGAAATACAAAAAGCAAAGAGCTGTTTAAGATTTTCCAATTTATCAAAGTAATGCACTACTGTCCATTTCAAAAAAAAAGGCAGTAAATTTGCTCGCTAGGTTACATGGCAATGTTTGTTTGGTGCTAACAAAAAGTAGTTTTAAATGATAAAAAAATGAACTGAAAAGTAGAAAATATGAATTTAGTTGGCATAGCATTTTAGGAATTTACGGTTCGATTTTGAATATTTGGCCATTTAACCTGGGTCGCCAAATAACACAGGGCAACTGCCATTAATTCTGAAATGGACAGTAATTAATACACAAACATAATACAGAGTGACTAAATATTTATTATGCATTTTTTCTCCACCTCATTCGTTGTTGTTTTGATTATCAGAATCGTAGGCTCATAATTTTCCACACGGTTGAAAAACGTTGTAATTGAACAACCATGTTCTTCTGTGGTGTACAGTAGTTCCGGTTGATACATTGTGATTCTGATAGGCATCCATTGCCACAATGCAAGTAGCTATAAATGTGTGATGAAGAATTGGATTTTAGTTTTTTGCAAAGATTTTAGCTTGTAAGTACACTGACTAGGGTTAGTGATTTTTAGATATTGTCAAATTTTGTAGGCCACAAAGTGAAAATAGACATGTTATAAAGTTTAACCGCTACCCAAAGCAAGTGTAGACTTACAGCATCTTTAGAGGCTATGGTAGAGTTGAGATCATTGATGAGAAAATGACCAGTTGACTGATTTCTATGCTCAGGCGTGGTTTTCCCCTTTTTAGTTACAGAGACCCAAGTTTTTTGACGAAAAGAAAGCCACGCACCCATCGTCCCAAGGGCAAGCAAGCAAACGAGTATCACAAAAAGGAGAAACATCCCTTTTAAGTTAGTTAGTACGACTTAGACTGTATAATTTTAAAATCAGCTATACTTATTTTCAAGCACTAAAATTTCGTAAAATTTGAAAAACAAGCATCAAAAGAAGACTGCTAAAAAGTTATAGAAAAAATATTGACAGTTTGACTTATAATTTTGTAAATGTTTATCTCACGAATGCAATAGTAATGACTATCATTGTCGACTAACTATAAAAAATTGAAAGGCAACACAAAATATAGTACACATATGCATAAATTATACACTGTTACAAATGCAAAGCACAAAAACATAAGAACAAGAAGCAGAAAGTACTAAAATAAGAATGCTTCAGAACAATTAATCCACAGCATAGGCCAGTATGTATAGGCTAGTTTTAGAGGCAGCTAACTATACCTCTTTAATGGTCAATGTGTGGGACATCATTTGAATATCAGCTTGTGATTGACTAGTCGGAATATTCTCATTAGATTTGGATCTTTGCATTGTCCCATTGCCAGTGAGTCCACGACTTTTTAAAGTCAACTCAATCTTGGTTCGAATCTTTCGGATTTCAGTACTCCGAAATACACGAATGGAGAATGCAGATTTCAGAAGACGCTGAGGTACCAACTGACGGAAAAGCAAATCAAAACCAAAACACATTGTCAGTATTTAGGTGTTCGTATGTAATTTGTAACGAAACGAAGCACAAAACAAAACCATTCTTATCAGACATACTATCAAGTATGTGCACTCAAGAGACTGCGGATGAAGGCAGAAATGGAAATTTCAACTTACTGTTTCTGCAATATCACGAGAAAATTTTGAGATGGCACTTTCACACCCAAATTCCTCCAAATATTTCGTCCATGTGGAGTCTGAACTTGCAGTTTTGGAGAAAGAAAGAAGAATAGCGATTGTAACTCGATACAGGACTTTCATACCTTCCATCAAAAAGCAATCCATAACTCTTATCTGTAACACATGTGCCATAACAGGATTAATATACATGTACAAAAGTATGCAAAAAAGAAAAATATTAGTGCTATGAGCGACATCCTACATCCTACATGATAAATGTGATTAAAATAAAATAGCATATCAAAAACTTGCTATGATAGATTCCAACATACGCTGTGCTGCATCACGTAAAACAAAGATTTAAATTTAAATATACTACACACTGAGCTGATTGAAGAAATACAAAAATGCTGACCAGATGCGTTAAAGGTAAATCTCGGAATATCCACCAAATCCATCCTTGGAACAAAGAATCCAATTTTTGACCAGGCTCCAGATGTTTCATTAAGAAAGAATATGCCGATTTCTGAAAACATTAAAAAAACATTATAAATGAATAAAATGACAGCGACAAAGGAGGGTATCGGAATTACATTGCCGAAAAAAAAATTGAGTTGAAACCACTATTTTGTAGCGCTTAAAATTCTACATCGAATAGCTATATCAGTTTTTGAAAAAAATTCGAAAAAACTCCGT
>Ga0210040_10008711_pt1 | contig 11948 bp, 24 predicted proteins | sample CryGeyCG12114_NA_FD_185462 | JGI IMG/M metagenome (GOLD analysis project Ga0210040, IMG submission 185462) | Groundwater microbial communities from aquifer - Crystal Geyser CG19_WC_8/21/14_NA (SPAdes) (version 2) | ecosystem: Environmental > Aquatic > Deep subsurface > Groundwater | place: USA... | reverse complement strand
AATCTTAAAAAAGAAAGGCAACTATGGATTATCCGATTCTATTGAAATAGAGATTATGGTAAACGGGTACTATAAAGAAAAGCAGATTAAATTATTTGAGAGTCAACAAAAAGCGATTAATTACCGAATTAAGGCAAAATTTTACAGGAGAATAAATAAATTATGAAAGCTAAACAATGTTCATTTGAGGGATGCGCTTATGTAGGTACTCTATGGTCTGCATCGCCAAGACTTTGCAAGACTCATGCAATGATGGCTAAGTCGGAAGGTAAACCAAAAGCAATTAAGGTATACAGCACACCTAAAGCAAAACCTAAAGCATCTGAAAAGTCAATACCTGATCTTATTAAGTTAGCTACTATAACTTTCAACAGGTGGATTAAAAGAAGAGACACGGAGGGAGTAGGCGGTAATTGTATAAGTTGTTCTAATTGGTTTCCTTCAAAAGAACTTCAAGCAGGGCACTACATGCCATCAACATATTCTAGTCTTAAGTTTAACGAGCATAACGTAAACATAGAATGTGAAAAATGCAATTGTGCTGATACGAATCACCTAAAGTTCTACCGATTGAATCTCATTAAAAAGATAGGGCTAGAAAAAGTTCTTGAACTAGAATCAGTGCCATTAGCTAAATACTATAAATGGGAGGCAGAAGAGTTATACGACATAATTGAAAGGTATAAATGACCAACGAAGAATACGAGATAAACACCAAAATAGGAACACTATTCTGTCTAAGCACTTTACTAGAGTATACAGATACCCTTACAAGCCTATTAGAAGACCACAGAGACACTAAAAGTAAATACCAGTACAATAAGACCACAGAAGTAAATAAGTCCTGTAGAACGCTTTATAATAGCTTGTATTCTCAACTACTTAAAGAGTACCCTAAAGACAGCGTAGAAATACTAGACAGTGCAATAAAGAGACATTCAGACATCGTTACAGATTTTTTTATTCTTAGCGATAAAGACCAAAAGAGAGTATCAGGATTAATACAGAAAATAAAAAAAGAAAGGATGTGAAATGGCTGATTCAAAACTAATCAAAAAGGCACTATATGAAAGGGATAAAGGAATATGTCAATTATGCCTATTACCTGCTAATTACATTGAATGCAATATAGACCACATACTTCCTAAAACTAGAGGTGGATTAAACAATATTGATAATCTTCAAATATCTCATATCTGGTGCAATAACATAAAAGGGAACTCCATAAGGGTTCATGTGCCTGAGTATTATATTAATCACGTACAATACGGCAAGGTCTTTAACCTACCAAAATCTAAAAAGGTTGTTAAGTTAACAGGTTCTCGCTATCCTGTACCTGCTGAATCTTTACAAGACAGTAAGAGAAAGTCTGTAAATACAGACCAACCTAGATTACTTTGGAATGAAATAGCTACAAACGGATTAACCAAACTATCGTACACTAAATTTAAAAACTACTTTAACGAACACTTGAATATAAACTCATGACAGACATAAACAAATTAGAAAAGACCGTATTAGAAGCCGTAGACGCTACTGAATTATACCACGCTATCATTAACATCACCGAACAGAAATCAAGGCTTATAAAAGACAAGAACAACACTCACGGTAATGTAGATGAAACATATCTAAACAGCCAAATAGCAAAGCTTTCCGATCTTCATTATATTGCAAAGGAAAGGATGCATGATGTAAAGTTCTTAAGCAAGAAGATGTATTATAAGTTCTATTGTGCTGCTAAACAAAATCTAAGTGAAACAGAATTTAACAACATTAAAAGCAAAGTAAGATAATGGTATATAAAGTATTATTAGAAAACGGAAATACAGATTGGGTAGATGCAGACAGTTCAGCACAAGCAATCGAAGAAATGTTTGAATTTACAGGACAAGGAGTTAAGGATATTATCAGCGAAGAAGCGTTGGAAGACAAGTTCTACGAAGATTTATTGGAGAATCCATTTGAAGAACAAGTATCAGAGAGTGATTTTAGAGCATATAACCCAACAGAGAAACAATTAAATGAGGCAAGAAAAGAGTTTTTCGATAAGTATTTCGTAACCCCCTAACCGGATATTAAAAAATAAGACATGGATTATTATACAAATTATACTCAAGAAGATCAAGACACGGCCATAAAAACACTTTCAAACCTAGTGAAAGAGAACCAAATGCTAAGAGGCGAACTTTACAAGGCACAGGAATTTTGCCTCAGGTTATTAGTAGCCGACAATATATCAAAGGATGAAAATTCATTTTCTTTCACCGATAATGCGCTGATCGACTATCAAGAAGATTGGGAAAGTATCCTCCCTTATTTCATCTTCCAGTTTTACCCGAACTCTAATGCAAACGTGGATTTAGAAACAGGTACTTACAAGTCGGAATTTTCAATTCAGATTAAAGACGGAACCCACTTTCCAAGCAGAGCGAATATTGAAAAAATCAGAGAGAAAGTGTTAGAACTGTCTGAAAGGTTTAGTAAATAAATAAGACATGAAAAACAGAGAGATAAACCCGTCGATCGACATGAATAACGGCATAAAAATATCAATATGAAACAAGAAACATTACAATTAACAGGTGGTAACTTCAATAACAGTAGACGTGCATTGGATTATTACCCAACACCAAAAGAAGCTACGATCGCCTTGATGGATTTTTTAAATATGCCCAAAAGGATTGTATGGGAGCCAGCTTGCGGAGATGGAGCAATGTCTAGAGTTATTGAAAGTTACGGACACAATGTGATTTCTTCAGATATATCGCCTTTAAGCTATGGGATTCCTAATCTTGATTTCTTATCTGACACATCACAAATTGGCGCATTTGATGCGATTATAACAAACCCTCCATTTATTCTATCAGAAGAGTTTATTAGGAAATCTATTAAAGAAGCAAGGCTTGTTTGTATACTTCTTAAAAGTCAATATTGGCACGCATCTAAAAGATTAAAACTTTTCAATGAGTTTCCACCATCCCATATTCTACCTCTTACATGGAGGCCAGACTTTTTAGAGCATGAGCGAACGGATGGGAAAAAAGGATCCCCAACAATGGACGTATGTTGGAGTGTATGGAATAAATCTGCTAGTCATTCCACTATTTATCAGCCTCTAGCAAAGCCCAACTCAACAAGGAGGTCTAACTAATGGAAACACTAACAATACGCGAACTAGCAATTAATCTAAACACTATTTAATAATGGAAACACTGGAAAAGAATAAGAGGATAGCGGAGTTCATGGGATGGATATTAAATCAAGAAACATCCAGATATAATCCATACAGACAGCTCGGATTAACTCTATGGAGTCCATTTACAGGCAACGATAGAGCGCACCACTCATCGCAGTTAGCTTTTCATTTTTCATGGGAATGGGTAATGCTTGTAGTTGAGAAAATAGAAAAAATAAAAGGTGTTCATGTAATCATAACAACATCTACACTTTGTGAGATATTCCACTTTGGAAAATTGGTAGTAAAATCAGGTGGCGATTCAAAAATAGAATCGGTTTACAATGCCGTTGTTGCCTTCATCGAATGGTACACCCCCCATCAAGCAGAGGGGACTAACCCTTGAATACAGAGAGCGGAATGCTAAGACCTGTATGTGTAGCTAACAGGGGGTTTAAATGTGAGTCGTGGTGAAATTGGTAGACACTACTGAAACGTGTAGGAGCGCAGTCCTATCATTTGCAGGTTCGAATCCTGCCGACTCACCACAACCAAAAAGAGGTGTGGCAGCTACAAGAAAAGCGCTGACTTTTCCGGAGTTCAAAGTAAACCGGTTTTATTTAAATCGAAATCAAAATGGAAATAATAGAAAGTAATAAGGTGATTGCAGAATTTATGGGCTTGTTTTATTGTGAAAGATACAGTTATGAAGGATGGTATGAAGACCACGAATGCAATAAAAGGGTGTATGAATTAAATTATAATACTTCTTATGATTGGTTAATGCCAGTAGTGGAACAGATAAGTAGTTTGCCAAATGACTTATGCGAGGAATATTTTTGGAATAGTGACGATGATAAACAGAAAATTGACTTCAGGATATTTAGAGTAAAAAACATTTCCGATCTATACTCGCAAGTATTAGAATTTATTCAATGGTATAACTCTCAACCATCGCCCCAATCCTACAACTAGAGAAAGAATACCCCATCCATCCAAATAAGGATGCAGAGGAAACCCTTAACACGAAGAAAATGGAGCAACTAATAACAATCCGAACAAATATTCTTTACACGAAATCCGGTGAGGAATATACCAAATTCAATGAGATCATTCTCTTAACAGAGCAAGCGGACTACTCGTTAAACAATGAAGGTTCTGTAATCCGAAACAGGGGAATTAAAGAAACCCGTTTTTGCATTGCCAGCGAGAAGCTACAGGATGTAATTGATTACCTGCAATCGCTTAACGATGCAGAAGAAAAAGATTTGGAATCATGAACCCGTAGCAGATAAATAAAAAGATATGGAAATTAAACAAATTATGCAGGAAATCCACCAAAATAACATTCAAAAAGGATTTTGGGAGGATAAAGAAACCAAGAACGTTGGTGAAGTTTTAATGCTTTGCGTTTCTGAACTTTCTGAAGCTTTTACCATTTATGTTAAAGACACTTTTGAGGATGAAATTGCGGATACTGTTATCAGGCTTTTTGACTTATGCTCTGGTTTTGGAATTGACTTAGAGTGGCATATACAGCAAAAGATGAACTTCAATAAATTGAGGCCATACAAACACGGTAAAGTTTATTAACAAGAAAGCCATGAAGACACTTCAAGAAATAAAAAACGAAATGGCTAACCGATACGGATATAACGATTACGCATATATGGCAAAAAGTGTGCTTGATCTTAACGATCCTATCAATGATGAAATCGCCTTCGCCTTCGCCACAGAAGCACTTAAAGAGGCATCAGAGAGGGCAAGCATGGAGCCAGACGGAATGGCACTTCAAGTCAACAAACAATCAATACTGGACATAATAGAGGAATTGAAATGAAAAAAGTAAGAACATGTATGCAATGGCTGAGATACTGCTTAAGCATTGGTTACGAGGCCAAAGACCTTTCGGTATTGAGAGACATTTGGTTTAAATACAAAGACGACAAAGGGAATCTTAAAGGCAAGGACGCATCATGACAAACTACACCTACACACCAGAAGACCGTATGCTGAGGGCGATCGACCACAACGAGCCTAGCATGGAGAACGTTGAGGCATGGGTTAATTACGGAAGACACCCCGGTTTTCTCTACACCGGAACCCGAGACTTACAAGCAGGAGTTGTTTATAAGGGGGAAGAGTTTGAGATAATGTATCAGCGAATCAATGGAGTAGTGACACAAGAATCATGGTCAACGATAACTAAACTTAAATACGATTCATTGCAGAGGTACAACATCCGAACCCGTCAAGTCCTCACAGATCCCCCGGTAAAGCCTAAATGTTGCGGTAGATGTATTCCCGGAGTAGATACGTGCATCCATGATTCAGACTATGAGTCAGATGCCCCGGTAAAGGAAGCAACCGTTGAATCCCTCGAATCTCTAAAAGAGGATGAACGCAAAATATCAGAGGAAATAGAAGAGTTGAAGATCAAACAGAGATTGCTTAAAAGCCGGATATTCTGGACTGAAAACCCGAGCGGGTTATTTTAACAAGGTTTTAAAATTAGCAAAGGAGAATAAGAAAGATGGATATTCAAATAACAACAAATCATGAAAGCACCCTATCGGAGCTTAGAAAGCAACTAATTGAAGGCATTAAAGAGTCTGTAAGTTTTTCTGACCAGATGTCTTTTAATCCAAAAAATTACACCCATTCGGAGGTTATCTACAACCAAAACGGAAGAGTAGAATACTATGGATTTAGATACAAGGGCTATTCAGATCGCTACCACTGCGACTTAGACGATCTAACTACCGATGACCTTTCGGAGATATTAACCGCGCTTGAAAAATTGGAAGGAGAATAAGAAATGAAAACATTAGAGCAATTGAAAAATCAATATGCCGATGCAAGAGGGTTTAATAACTGGCAACATTGCTTTACAGCCTGTACAAAAGAAACCGTTGATTATTTATTAGGAGTAATTGCCGAAGAATACGCATCCCAATTCAAGCAACCCCCTCCCCAAATCTCACAGGATACAGCGAGGGAGATGCTAAAATTCATCAAGCATGCAGTCGTATCTTATAGCTATGAATATCCGGTTAGGCGAAGTGAGTTAATCCAGAAAGCCGAACAAGAACTAAACACCAAATAATTATGAACTTAAAACCGGAAACAATAAAGGAACTACTTGCCGTACTGTCAGACGCGCAATCAACGATTTGCAGACTAAAGCTATCCATGACAGTACATCCAGATTGTACGCCCGGAAGTGAGTTTGATGATTACACCGATACCGCCCAAGAAATGGAAGACAGGATCGATGTAATGCTTGACAAGGTAGAAAATGAACTAAAGCAATAACCCCCTTAAACATAGCAGACAACTCTCATTAGGAGCTTGAAGGTGAATTGATCAAACGTAATTGAAGAAACTTGGTAGTGGAAACTTTATGTAACTTCTCAAGACAGGCGTATAGGTGCCGAAGCTCTGTTTAATAAAACCAAACATATTATGGAAAACAATCATATGAATTATGACAAGTATAAAAACGAGACTCTATTTAGGAAACATTTAGATTTAACAGATGACGTTAAGTATTATAAACGTCTTGGAGAATTATGGAGAATCTTCGGCAATAATGGAGAAAAGCATAGACCATCAGGCCACTATTTTATTCAAGAAATAATAGAACATAATTTTGTTGATTGGAACGGATGGAAAAGCAAGTTACACCCTGACTTGAAAAAGATAATAAAAAATGAGTTCCCTCAATTAATGACCACGTTTAAAGATTATCAACGACCATGAAAACAATCACAACAAACGGAAAGAGGATATGCGCGGTGCAGACCGAACCTAACGCTATATTATTTGAAATTGACGAGACCGACCCAACGTTATTAGGGTTCGTATACGAGCATAGCGATTCGCCTGAGTTCATTCCCCTCCCTCCCGGTAACTGGCGCATACTAGGCTTATCAAATGAGCTTACTGAGGAACAGCAATCCGAGATAGTTGAAATCGCAAAAGAGGTGTCTTATTGGGATGATCCTAACGATGTGTTTTATGTAGACTACACCGTCACAGACGATACGAGGTATGCCCACACCGTTCAGGAATCCTACGCATCCTTCCTAAGCGCAAATAAGATTGAACCAAACGAACTGTTGTTAATTGAGGAGATATGACAGTATCGCTATAACAATAAGAACTATAATTACAGCATAAGGGGTATCTAAATTGTAGACACCCCTCTTTATTTTATTTATCACTTCTTAATGAATGTACGGTAAACATATTCCATCAAGGTTTCAATGGTAGCCCACTTAGTGCCTTTTGGAGCAAGGAACACTGCAATCAATTTAGCAGCCGTAGAACTTATCGCAGCCCATACAGTACCGTCTTTAGTCTTACTATTCTCCAAAGCATACTGAATATTTCCAATGGTCTGCACCATATCCAAATCGTGAATATCATCTACCACGTTCAACGCATCAGCAGCCTTTGCCAAGATTTCCTGTAACTTTTCCTTAGTGATTTCAGGGAACTTACTCTCTAGTAGTTCATACACAAAGTCAGGTGCTTTATCAAGGTTGTCATTGACCAGTTTAATGATCTCAGAGCCTTTAATTAATGCTTCCTGAACTTCTGGACTAACCTTGTCGTAAGTGTCCTTAGAAGCCTTGAAAATGCCCTCAAAGAAGTCGCCAATCTTTTCTAATAGTTTTCCGATTACTGTTTTATTTTCCATATTTAGTTTGTTATTTAATTTGATAATCTTCTTGCTTGATTTCAACTCCTACCATTCTACTAAGCGCGTGTACGGCTACTGTAATGAACGATAGTAGCGCAACGGTATCTTTAATGTCCTCGCTATTCATACCTAATCTACCAACATTTAATGTTGTTATAGCAAGTATTGAACCAGAGCATAGATAAAGGACTATCCTAAAAATCCATTTAGCCCACTTTGGGGTCGAATTTCCAATCTGTCCTAGACCGAAAGTTGTTTTTACTTGTTCTATTTTTTCCATAATTTATAAATTTAAAATTCTCATTAGGTGAAGCCAGTCTCTTAGTAGTGTTTTCATAGTTAGTCCTGTTAATATGCTCCTATTAAAACAGCAGCGTCATTATTATTATATGTTCCTCCCGATATAGAACTACTGGCTGTATTGGTATAACTAACTCCATAAAACCATAGCCCATTGGAAATTCCTAATGCTTTGAAAGCAGGGGCATATCTTCCAAACATTTGAGGTTGAGTAGTTTGTGAACTTTGGTTATAACACAACCCTACGTAGTAAATACCTGCCGATGCAACGTAAGGCGAAGTGAAAGGGGCGATAGCGGTAGTATTTGCTGACGTTTTCCATAAATTCGGTAAATTTGCAGAAATAGCTACGCGAGTGTATACTCCATTCGATAATGTATAAAGCGCCACACCATTGAAATCTGATGCTACGTAGACACCAGATGTTGCAATTGGTATCCTTATTCCTGTTATTGTGGCCGATGTTGAAATATTTAAAGGCATTAACAACATTTCATTGTCACTAATATTGGTACTATCTGAAAAATCTCCTACATCAAAACCAACCGTTATTGACTTAAATGGCACACCCATAAAATTTAACGCACTTACAGTTGGAGATATTGAATTTCCTGCTGATGGAGTCGCCCATGTTACATCCCTATCTGATGCGCTTGATTTTGATAATACTTGACCTGTTGATCCTCCCGTTGGCACGATTCCTTTACCTAAAGCATAGGAGGTAACATTTGAACTACCATTTTCTGCGTCTAAAGAAAATGCATGAATAGATGAACCTGCATCGGCTGGATTTAATCGTGCTTCTATATAGTCACTAATAACAATGTCCGAAGACGCCCACGTTCTAACTGTTACCTGATCGGCAGTAAAGTTAGCATCGCCACTTTTTGGGATTTCACGGAAAATCATTTTATCTATGGAAATCTTAGTAGAATTGCCTATGAAAATGGCACATTCATGTTCCCCATAATAATTAGTAGTTGGGTTATTTCTGTTAGACCCTTGCAGATTGCCACCTCTAAATACAAGATTGTTAGAATACCTAATTTGAAGATTTGGCCCATCTGAATAATCATACCAGTTGTCGGTAAATTGCGAACTGAAAGAGTTTTCTATATAAACCGGGATTGGTGAAGGTGTGCCGAATGATCCTGTAATATACATTCTGTCCATCCTGCTATTACCAAAACTATTCAAGTGAACCAGTTTTGTAAATTTATCGTCAGCCTGATAGGTTACTCCGTTATGTACATAAGACCCGCCTCCGACTACGCAATCTGAAATAGTTGCATCCGAACCACCTAAAAGTAAAGCACCCTTTGGCATATAGTTCATATAGTTCCATTGGAAATGAAGAACTATCCCGAACATATCAATCTTCTTGAATTGTCTGAATCCGCAATGTTGTATTTTAGAATTATACATTGTCCATATTCCAGAACCTTTTGTTGAAGAGGGCGAAATGAAATTAGTAGACAGATCTGGTTTACCAAAGAAACCTATACCTCTCATATCTATATCATACACCGTATCTACTGGATTCCATTGGCCTGAATAACTTGAGTACGTGAACAAATCCGTATTTCCAGTGTACTGTACTGTACAAAGATTTCCATCTTCATTAGCGTACCCGTTCCCCCCGATTATGTGCGTTCCGTTCACTAACGGCAATGTTTGGCTGCAAAGGAATTTACCATACCCGAAGTTTATCGAAAACCCTTTAGCCCATCTGGAATTTGGAGTCGAAATGATTTGCTGACTAACCGTTTTGTTGTAATTGAATAAAGCTAAAATAGCTGCACCATCGTCTGTAACCCCATCTCCTTTAGCCCCAAACTGACGAACGTTTATACCTCCTAAATTTTCATTTACTATCAACAGCCATCTTCCGTTCCCCGTTCCCGTTGTTGGAGTGTGAACAGAGCCGTTATCTTGTGTTGCGCTTGACGTTGAATTGAAAACGTATTTTGCTCCCCCTCCATCGCCTGAAGTATGATACCCTGAAGTAATAGCAACAGTACCGTTAGTAGGTCTTACAGCTTTCATTGCGCTTACTGTAGCGTATAAAATCTGAACTCCCCCCGCAGGTGGTGCCTTATACTCCCCATCATTCGCTAAAAACAAATCCCCCGATCCGGTAGTCTCAATAGCTGCTACTTTTGCTGCCTCTTCTGGTGTTAAACTACCGCTACCGTCTCCACCTTCTCCGGTAGCGTCATTAAAAAGTATATCGTTCTGTAAAAGAAGTCTTAAATCAGATTTATTCCCACTGAACGTATTACCATCAACGGTAACCGTATCAACAGGACTTCCTGATAAATAAATATCATACCTTGTAACAGGGTTGGTATCAATAGATACTGCTACACCATTCTTTGTCTCATAAAGATTAGTGCTGTGACCGCTAAACGACCTTACAATACCATCTCTGATAACTGTAAACCCTTTAGTATTTTTTGTAAATGAATAGGTTGCCATTATTTTTATTTAGTTAAATATTGATTTGATACAAAGCCTGTTAATTGAGAGTTCACCACGCTAATTTTACTCCAAGACCCCAACCGTTCCAATTCTTTTATTACAGTTCCTTTTGGAAGCACACTAACAACCTTAAATGTTGTTCCTGCACCTGACCGTAAATTAAGATCACTTGTAGTCTTTAAATCGTTACACACTCCTATCCCTGCTTCTAGTTTAAACTTAGCCATAGGGAACATTTTACCGGGGTCTACCTTTCTTCCGGGTGCTATGTCTGAATGGCCTAGTATATCCTTTAGATTATAATGCCCTACAAGTAGTCTAGCGACCTCTGTAACGACTTCTAATTGCTTTGAGGTATATTCTTGTGTTCCACCTAAATTCGTTAACTCTATGCCAATAGAATAGCTATTTAGGTTTTTAAGACCAAGCCATTCAGACTTACCTGCGTGCCATGTAATCACATTGAAGGGTGCAAACTGTGTTATAAGTCCATCCCTATCAATTAAAAGGTGTGCGCTTGCTTCTGCCTTTGGATTAAGAAACCAATTAATGGTCTGTGAGGGCTTGCTATCTCCCGTATAATGAATTATTAAGTACTGTGGAGTGTAAATACCCTTTCGGTTAGGAGTAGCCCTGTAAGACACTGGTTTACCGTTTATAAACAGGATATGATTCTTTATTTCCATATTCAAATTTACCTATTTATAAGATACAAAAAAGCCCTATCGTGATGATAAGGCTTCCAAGAAAAATGAAAACAAAAGAAGATTTTCAAATATATAACATTTTACTTAAATGGGTTATATCTCCTATCTATTATAGATACCATTAAAGCGAATATAATCATCAATACAGAGTGTATAAGCCTAATATTTACTATTCCTGATTCTATACTACCCGATTCCTTTAACCAAAACTTAACGCCTATATAAAACCCTATACCTGACAACAGTACCCCTATAATACTTAACATGACAAGTTTAAAGTAAAAGTCTAATTGTTCCTTTGTATCACTGAATACTGCTGACTTTAATCTAAACGCTATATTGAATATAAAAACTATTGCCGTAACAGCGTTTATAATAAGAATGATAACAGACAATATCAGGTTAGGGTATTCCATCACTTTCTTCTTTTTCCAATAGTTTAACCAATCTCTTTATGTTCAGTAATCTGAACAGTCCTACACCACCTGAAAATACGAAAGCTATTACGCCAATAATCACAATACCGGCAAAGAAAAGAGCGTAGAAGGAAGTAATGTTTGCCTGAATGAATACA
>Ga0210040_10008709_pt1 | contig 11949 bp, 9 predicted proteins | sample CryGeyCG12114_NA_FD_185462 | JGI IMG/M metagenome (GOLD analysis project Ga0210040, IMG submission 185462) | Groundwater microbial communities from aquifer - Crystal Geyser CG19_WC_8/21/14_NA (SPAdes) (version 2) | ecosystem: Environmental > Aquatic > Deep subsurface > Groundwater | place: USA... | reverse complement strand
TCTCCGGTATGCGCCCCCAGCAGAACCCAGATACGGCCCTCGGACGTCACAGCCGCCGTGCCCGCACCCGCCGATATTCCGCGTGCAGCTGGATCATGAGCATGGCCGTCATCGCAGCATAGGCCAACACGAAAGCGCCGGCTGCGCCGATAACCCCGAACCGCCAGCACATGGGGGCCACCAGCGCGAAGTAGAGCCCCGTACCGACGATGCGCGACTTGAGCGGCGCATCGGGCCGGTCCAGCGCGTACAGCATGGCCGGCATGGGGAAGCTCATGGCTCCGATCAGGGGCACGATCATCAGCACGAGCAAAATGGGGTACGCCCCCGAGAAGGCCTTGCCGAACAGCAACGTCACCAGCGGCTGTCCCCCGACCGCGAGCACCACCAGCAGGACGGACGCGGCCAGCCCGGCCATCACCGCACTGCGCACCATCAACAGCCAGGGATGTTTGCTGGCCACGTCCAGCCGCACGATCTCGGGGTAGAATGCCTTGCCAAGGAAGTCGGCCGGCTTCTGCGCGCTGTCGGCCAGGCTGGAGGCGATGCGGAACAGCGCGGCCGCGCTTGGATTCAGCAGGCCACCCACCACCAGCTGCGCCATGGGTCCCCACGCCGTTGACAGGCTGGAGGTCAGGTTGACGTGGATGGCGAAGCGCCACGCACCGGGCAGGATCGTGGGCCGCAGCGTCGGCCGGATTCCCGGCAGCAACTCGCGCCGGCGAAGCTCGCGCCAGGCCAGGAACCACAGGTACAGGTCGCCGCCGAGGCTGGTTACGAACCAGATGGCGACGAACGCCTCGAACGGCAGGTGCGCCGCCCAGGCCAGGCCGGCGAGCATCGCGCGGGCGATCGGGTCGATCGTCCCTTGCCAGCTGATCAGGTCGAACCGGTCGAGCGAACGAAGCACCCCGACCGGCGTCGCCGCCCCCATGGTCGGCAGCAGCGTGCAATAAAGCATCGCGGTTGGCAGCATCCGATCCTCGATGCCGAACCAATGTCCGATCAACGGCAGCAGGGCGATGGCCAGGATCATGCCGACCACACCGCTGAGCAGGTCGAGCGCGAATGCGAAACCGGTGGAGGCCTTGAACTCGTCGGTCCGGCCGTCCGACAGGATTTGCCCGCCGTAACGGATGATCAGCTGCCATGACTGGAACTTGCTGAATCCGCTCGCCGCCTTGGCGTAGCTGTTGAGCAGGATCAGGACGCCGAGACCCGCAACTCCGAGGCTGCGCCCGGCGAAGGCCAGGCTGGCCAACCCCGCCACGCCGGCCACTGCCTTGGATGCGGTCAGCAAGCTGCTGTTCTTCAGCACCGAACGGAAGCTGCTGTCCTTGAACCAATGCTTCATGGATGCGGGTGGCCAGAAAATTGAAAGATGCGGGGCTAGCATGGGCGGACTGCCCCTGCAAAAGACGCGGGATGTTGCCCCGGCCGCCTTCTTCCAATCCGTTGAACCGCGCATGAGCGACGGCATGCTCCACGGCTGGCTGGTGATCGACAAGCCAATCGGCATCGGCTCGACCCAGGTGGTCGGCGCCGTCAAGCGGGCGCTCCGCGAAGCCGGCTTGCCCAGGCACAAGGTCGGCCATGGCGGCACGCTCGATCCGCTGGCAAGCGGCGTCCTGCCAGTGGCGCTTGGCGAGGCGACCAAGCTTGCCGGCCGGATGCTGGATGCCACGAAGGCGTACGACTTCACGATCCGCTTTGGCGAGGAGACCAGCACCCTGGACGCCGAGGGCGGGGTCGTTGCGACCAGCGACGTGCGGCCGAGCCTCACCGAGGTCGAAGCCGTCCTGCCCCGCTTCACCGGACCGATCGATCAGGTGCCGCCCGCCTTTTCCGCGCTCAAGGTCGATGGCCGCCGTGCCTACGACCTCGCTCGCGCCGGCGAAGACGTCGTGCTCGAGAGCCGCCGGGTGACCATCTTCCAGCTGCGCCCGATCGCCACCACGGCCGATACGCTCACCCTTTGCGCGAAAGTCTCCAAGGGCACCTACATCCGCTCCCTTGCGCGCGACCTCGCCCTGGCGCTCGGCACCGTCGGCCACGTCACCACCCTGCGCCGGACCAGGGCCGGTCCGTTCAGCCTCGACCAGGCAATTTCACTGGACTTCCTGGGCGAAATCGCTAAGGCGCGGCAGCTTGACGGGGCGGTACTCCCGCTCGTCGCGGGGCTGGACGACATCCCGGCCCTCCCCGTCTCACCCGAAGAAGCGGTCTTGCTCCGTCAGGGGCGTCAGCTCCCTCGGTCGCCCGCTCACCCGGGGCTCTACCTCGCCATGGACGCTGGCCGTCCGGTGGCGCTGGTCGAAGCCTCGGACGCCCTCCGGGTCGTGCGCGGGTTCAACCTCTAGTTATCCCAAAGGAGTTACACGATGTCGATCACTGCGGAGCGCAAGCAGACGCTGATCCAGGATTACGGCCGCGCCGACAACGACACGGGTTCGCCCGAGGTCCAGATCGCGATCCTCACCGATCGTATCAACACGCTGACCGCCCACTTCAAGACGCACGCCAAGGACAACCATAGCCGGCGCGGGCTCCTGATGATGGTCAACAAGCGGCGCAGCCTGCTCGACTACCTCAAGCGTGAGGACGCACAGCGTTACACCGACCTGATCGGTCGGCTCGGCCTCCGCAAGTAACACCAAAGGGCGCCCATCGCGGCGCCCTTTGTCTATCCGGACAGTCCCGCAATCCGGCGGGGTGCCCAGGGGCCCAAACAGCGCCCCGACCGACCGCGAGCCGGCTAGCTCGCAATTGCTCCCCCGCTTGCATCCGGCGGCGGGGTGAAGGGACGACACGAATGTTCAATATCCACACTGCTGAAGTCGAGATCGGTGGCAAGACGCTGAAGCTCGAAACCGGGCGTATCGCCCGTCAGGCCGATGGCGCGGTGCTCGCGACCATGGGCGAGACCGTTGTGCTGTGCGCCGTTACCGCGGCCAAGAGCGTCAAGCCCGGCCAGGACTTCTTTCCGCTGACCGTCCACTATCAGGAGAAGTTCTCCGCCGCCGGCCGCATCCCGGGCGGCTTCTTCAAGCGTGAGCGCGGCGCGACCGAAAAGGAAACGCTGACCAGCCGCCTGATCGACCGGCCCATCCGCCCGTTGTTCCCCGAAGGCTTCTACAACGAAGTCCTCGTGATCGCCCACGTGCTGTCGTACGATGGTGAGAACGAGCCCGATATCGTCGCCATGTGCGCCGCTTCCGCTGCCCTCACCATCTCCGGCGTGCCCTTCATGGGCCCGATCGGCGGCGCCCGCGTCGGCTTCATCGATGGCGAGTATGTCCTCAACCCGTCGCCGGAGCAGATCAAGGAGAGCAGCCTAGACCTCGTCGTCGCTGCCACTCCGAACGCCGTGATGATGGTCGAATCGGAAGCGCAGGAGCTGTCCGAAGAGCAGATGCTCGGTGCCGTCGTCATGGCCCATGACGCCAGCCGCAAGGTTTGCGACGCGATCATCGAGCTGGCCGAGAAGGCCGCCAAGGATCCGTGGGAGCTCAGCCCCGGGCTCGACAAGACCGCCATTAAGGCACGCCTGAAGGAACTGGTCGGCGCCGACATCGACGCCGCCTACCGCGTCACCGGCAAGGCGGAGCGCTCCGACCTGCTCAACGCCGCTCGCGCCAAGGCCAAGGAAGCCTTCGCCGACGCCGATCCGCAGGAGCAGCTGATCGCGCAGAAGCAGGTCAAGGTGCTCGAGGCCGACATCGTCCGCGGCGCCATCCTCAAGGAAGGCCGCCGCATCGACGGCCGCGACACCAAGACGGTTCGCCCGATCGAGAGCATGGTCGGCTTCCTGCCGCGCACCCACGGTTCGGCGCTGTTCACCCGCGGCGAAACGCAGGCGATCGTCACCACCACGCTCGGCACCAAGGACGCCGAACAGATGATCGACGGGCTGGAGGGGCTCTCCTACCAGCGCTTCATGCTGCACTATAACTTCCCGCCTTACTCGGTCGGTGAAGTGGGCCGCTTCGGTGCGCCGGGCCGCCGCGAAGTCGGCCATGGCAAGCTTGCGTGGCGCGCGCTGCACCCGATGCTGCCGAGCGTGGAGGAATTCCCCTACACCATCCGCGTGCTGTCCGACATCACGGAGAGCAACGGCTCCTCGTCGATGGCGACGGTGTGCGGCGGCTCCTTGGCCATGATGGACGCGGGCGTTCCGCTGAAGCGCCCGGTGGCGGGCATCGCCATGGGCCTGATCCTCGAAGGGCAGGACTTCGCGGTGATCAGCGACATCCTCGGCGACGAGGACCACCTGGGCGACATGGACTTCAAGGTCGCCGGCACCGACCAGGGCATCACCAGCCTGCAGATGGACATCAAGGTCGCCGGGATCACCGAGGAGATCATGAAGGTCGCTCTGGCTCAGGCCAAGGACGGCCGCGCCCACATCCTGGGTGAGATGGCCAAGGCGCTCGACAGCACGCGTGGCGAACTCAGCGCTCACGCACCGCGGATCGAGACCATGTCGGTCCCCAAGGACAAGATCCGGGAGATCATCGGTACCGGCGGCAAGGTGATCCGCGAGATCGTCGCCACCACTGGCGCCAAGGTCGATATCGATGACGAGGGCGTGATCAAGATCAGCTCGTCGGACGTCAACCAGATCGAAGCCGCCCGCCAGTGGATCCGCGGCATCGTCCAGGAGCCGGAGCCCGGCACGGTCTACACCGGCAAGGTTGCGAGCATCGTCGACTTCGGCGCGTTCGTGACCTTCATGCCCGGCAAGGACGGACTGGTGCACGTGTCCGAGATCAAGAACGAGCGGGTCGAGAATGTCCGCGACGTCCTGTCCGAAGGCCAGGAGGTCAAGGTCAAGCTGCTCGAGGTCGACCAGCGCGGCAAGGTCCGCCTGTCGATGCGGGTCGTCGACCAGGAAACCGGCGCCGAGCTGGAGGACACCCGTCCGCCGCGCGAGCCGCGTGAAGGCGGCGATCGCGGCCCGCGTGGCGACCGTGGTGATCGCGGAGGCCGTGACGGTGATCGCCGTCGCGAAGGTCGCGGCCCGCGCCGTGAAGGCGGCGGTCGTGACGACCGCGGTCCGCGCGGCGATCGCGGCGACCGTGGTCCCCGCCGTGACCGTGACGAAGGTCCCGCGCCGGAGTTTGCACCGGCCTTCCTGACCGGCGGCAACGACGACTAAGTCACTCAGCCGACACAAGAACGGGCCCCTGCGCAGCAATGCGCGGGGGCTTTTTCTTTGCGGTCGCGGCAGCTATGCGCGGATCGTGACGAGCACGAACCGAATTTGGGGCAGGCTGGCGGAGCGTGTCCCCTTTCTGCCGTTACCCTTTGCCGTTGAGTTCCTGATCATCGGGATCCTGTGTGCACTCGCCACGGCCTTGCGACTTGAGGTGGTCGGCGTCCTTGGTGCAGGCTTTCCCTTCATCACCTTTCTTCCGGTGGTAATCCTCACCACTTTCCTGTTCGGTGCCCGGGGTGGCCTGCTGAGCGCCGTCGTGACTGGCTTCCTTGCGTGGTTCTGGTTCCTTCCGCCCGCCGGCTCGTTTCGGCTCGATGGGGGCAGCCTGGCGGCTCTCGCCTTCTATGCGGTGACGAACGCGGCCCTGATCGGCTTCTTCTACTGGTTGCAATGGGCGAACGCGGCGTTGCTGATCGAGCGCGAGGCCAATTCCCGTCTGGCCGGAACCCGGGAGCTCCTCTTCAAGGAACTCCAGCACCGGGTCTCCAACAATCTGCAGATGGTCGCCGGCCTGCTCACCATCCAACGTCGTCAACTCGCTGACGAGGGTGCCCGCAATGCGCTGGACGAAGCGGTTCGTCGTTTGGCCGTGGTCGGCCGGATCAGCCGGCAGCTGTACGATCCGGCGGGTGCCGACCAGCTGCTCCACGGCTTCCTGGACCAACTCGCCCGTGACGTGATCGAGACCAGCACGACTTCCGCAGTGCACCACAAGATCACCGGCGCGGCAGATGTCAGAATCGCGGCCGACGCCGCCATTCCGCTTGCCCTGGTGGTGGCCGAGTCGATCGCAAACGCCATCGAGCATGGTTTTCATGGTCAGGACGATTGCCGGCTGGAGATCCGGCTGGATCAGGTTGCCGGCAGCCGCCTGACTGTCGAGATCGAGGACAATGGCCGTGGCCTGCCCGATGGCTTCACCTTGGCAGGCAGTGACAGCCTGGGGCTGAAGATCGCAACCATGCTGGCCGGACAGCTTGGCGGCGAATACTCGCTGAGCCCCGCCGCTTCCCGTGGTACTCTCGCCAGATTGGTCCTACCGCTGGCGTCCGCCTAGAAACGGCGCAGCACGGCTCCGACAGCGGCAATGCGTTCGACCCCGGCTTCTGCGTAAGGCTGGTTGTCGAGTTCCTCGCCGAAGATGTCGGGATCGAGCTCCTGATAGCTCAGGGTACAGCCTGCCTCGTCTGCGGCTTCCGCCAACGCCGACAGCAGCCGGTCCTCGCCGGCGACGATCGGACTGCCGGTATAAAGCAGCATCGCTCCGCCGTCCGACAGCTTGGCCATGCCCGCACGAGCCCAGTCCAGCGACACCCCCGCTCCAAGGTCCGCGCCGCCGTCACGATAGGTGCGGCCGGCAGGATCGGCAATGAACGGCGGGTTCGCGATGATCAGGTCAGCAGTCTCCTCAAGGGCGTCGAGCGTACCTTCAAGAAGCTCCGCATCGATCCCCGCCACCGTTGCATTCGCGGCAGCGAGGTCCAGAGCCTTCTTGTTGATGTCGAGCAGCACCAGTTTCGCGGGTTCCACCAGGCCGGCGACCGTGATGCCGCCAGCGCCGCTTCCCGCCCCAACATCGACCAGGGTGCCGACCGGCTCGTCCGCGGCCAGCTCGCACGACAGGAAGCGCATGAAACGGTAAGTGTCCGGACCGAAGAACACGCTGTCCTCATCCTGCGTGGGGAACGCCGAGTGCAGGAACAGGCGGCCATCCAGCTCCGCCACCCGCAGCCGGCTCTTGAGACCTTCGGGAACGGTCTCGACCGCATCGGCCTGCCGCAACAAGTCCAGTAGTGGACCGGGCAGCAAGTCGTGCGCGAACGGCAGATTCCACCCGAACACGTCACGCAGGTCGCTGGCATGCTCGCCACCGCGGCGGCCAAGAATGCGGGCGTGGCTGCGCGGGGTCACGCAGGTGAACTGGTAACCCTCCGTGTCGAGCGCGTGGAGAAGCTCGGCTAATGTATCTGTCATGCCGGGAGCCGTAGCGGCTCTATGCTCCGGAGCGAAGCGCTGCTTTCACCCGGGCGGCCTGACGAGCCGCGAAGTGCGCGGCGGCAGTTGGGCGTAACGCTCCATCTGCAGCGAGCCGAGCCTCGGCGCTGACATGCCGCACCTGCCGGCCGACATCAGCACCCCGCGATGAATACCAGGCATGCTACGATAGCCCCCATCGGGACCGACTGTGTCACTCCAGAACCGAGCCGACACGACTCCCGATCGTAATCAGCTCAAGAGGGTTGCCCGGTACCGCTGGAAGCAGCGCTCACCACAGCGAAGGCGCATCAGTGCACCTTCGGCGATCGCAGTGGCTCGGCGCGGATCTTCGCTCACCAGCGGGACGATCGCTTCCTTGTTCCACTCCTCGCTGTGCTTGACGTCGAGTACTGCGTGAAGGTCGAAATAGCGACGCGTCTTGGCGTCCAGGCCCAGCCGCCGCATGCCGCGGGCGGTCGCACCCGATCGGGCCGGCGCGGTCAATTCGATCACGCCCAGCGCGCCGATCGAATGCCAGGCGTAGCACCGGTTGGCCGCCATGGCCGTCATCGCGTTGGCCAGTGCCAGGCTCTCCCACACGGTGGTGTCGATTTCCGGCTCGAGCCCGAGCACGCCCACGACATAGTGGAGCATCGGTCCGTGCATTCCCTTGGCATTGCCGCGGCCCATCTCGTCCCAATAGTTTCGGGCCAGCTCGAGCTTGGCACGGTCGGGTACCCGCACCTGGGTCATCGCTACCAGGTCGTCAAAGCCGGCCTCGCCGGCCGCTTCCTGCGTCAGGTACCATTTGAGCTGGTCCAGGCTGGCTTCGTGCTCCAACCAGTCGAACAGCGCGTCGTGCTGTCCCGGACCGGTTCGCTCCAGTTCTTCGAACCAGGCGATGAACCCGTCGGGATCGGTCGGGACCAGCGCAGCCTCTTGAACGACCTCGGTGCGAAGCTCGTCGAGGAACGCCAGCTCGAGCCGCTGCATGCGAAGGTCGCGGTCGAGCGCCCGAGCCGCATCATCGGGGAAGGCCGGCGCAAGCCGCTCCTGATTCCAGCGGGCAAGTCCCCGCTGGAAGCTGTCGGTCTGAAATTGTGAGCGGGGGCCGGAAGCCTGTGGAGATCTAAAACGAGTTGCCATAGTCCCACAAGCGCGCCGGGCAGCCCGCGGGTTCCCTGTTCCGGACACCGCCCTTGGCCGGTAGTGGCTCAACCGCGACCGGGGCCGGTCGTTCCCGCTGGATACGCACCTCGGACCAGCACGACCGGCTGAGGTTCAGTGCCTCCAGGTGCGCAACCTTGTCGTCCGCGGTCGCTCACCTGCGCCAGCTCGGCCGGCCAGCTACGAGGTAGGCCCGCCCAAACGGGGATCACGGACCTTCGCCTACGCCCGTCCGTTACCGAACCATGCCCGATCCCCAGCGTCAAAGCATCTTTCCGACTTTCTTCCTGTCGGGTTTCGAATGCTCCACTTTCAAGTGGAAGGATGAGGGCCGCCGCGACCTCAACCGGGAGCTTGGCCATTACGCGCATGCGGACGAGGACTATGCCATGCTGCGCCCGCTCGGCATCGCGACCGTCCGCGAGGGAATTCCGTGGCCGCTGGTCGACAAGGGCGATGGCACCTACGACTTTTCGATCATCGACCCGTTCCTGGCGGCGCAGCGCCGCTACGACATCCTGCCGATCTGGGACCTGTGCCATTACGGCTACCCCGACGATCTCGACCCCTATTCCGAAGCCTTTATCACCCGTTTTCGCGACTATGCGGCGGCCGCTGCCCATTATGTCGCCGAGCGGGCCCACCACGAGCCGCTGTGCTTCACGCCGGTGAACGAGCCGACATTCTGGGGCTACATGGGCGGCGAATGGGGCTGGTGCGCACCGTTCGGCAAGTCGGCCGACGAGCGCCGCCGCTTCACGACCATGCTGGCCCGGGCGGACATCGCCGCCTGCAAGGCGATCCGCCAGGACTTTCCTCAAGCCCGCTTCGTCCACATCGACCCGTTGATCTGGGTGGTTCCGCCGAAGAACCGTCCCGACCTTGCCGAGGGCGCTCACCAGGAGGCATTCGAAGACGCCTATATCGCCTGGGACATCATCTCGGGCCTCAAGCACCCGGAATATGGCGGCAGCCTGGAGCTGATCGATATCCTCGGATTCAACAACTACAGCTTCGGCCAGATGGAATATAGCGGCGGCGGCAAGCCCAACGAGCCGCTCAAGCCCGGCGACCCGCGCATCCGCCCGGTCGCGGACCTGCTGGAGGAGGCCTGGGCGAAGTACCGGCGGCCGTGCATCGTCGCGGAAACCTCCGGCCTTCATGGCGGCCGCCCGGAGTGGCTCAACGACATGGTCAACGAGTGCCTGGCGGCGATCAATCGCGGTGTAGACCTGCACGGCATCTGCCTGTTCCCGGCCGTGGACATGACCGACTGGCACAGTGGCGAATGGCTCCACATGGGCATCGCCGACGTCGAGCCGCTGCCCAGCGGCGCACTGATGCGACGCCCGTTCGCCCCCTACGTCGCCGAGCTGCACCGCTGGCAGGAGAAACTGGAGCGGGCGACCGGCCTCGACGAGGATCCCTACGACCAGCCGGTCGACCTGGAGCTCGTGGTGGAGGCCGCGCGCGAACTCGACCCGCAGGCTGACCCGGCCTTCAGCTGAGCAGGGCCGTGGCCGAACACAGCTCCCGGACGGCGATCATTGCCGCCCTGATCGGCAACCTTTGCATCGCTGCGACCAAGGGGTTTGCGGCGGCCGTCAGCGGCAGTTCGGCCATGCTCAGCGAAGCGGTCCACTCCGTGGTCGACACCGGCAACGAGGTCCTGCTGCTGTACGGGCAGCACCGGTCCTCCCTGCCGCCAGACCGCCGCCACCCCTTCGGCCACGGCCGCGAGCTCTACTTCTGGTCCTTCGTGGTCGCCCTGCTGATCTTCGCCCTTGGCGCCGGCGTCTCCGCCTACGAAGGCATCATCCACATGATGGACCCGGAGCCGATCACCAAGGCCTGGGTGAACTTCACGGTGCTCGGCCTGTCGTTCCTGTTCGAGGGGATCAGCTGGCATTTCGGCTGGAAGAGCTTCAACCAGGCCCGCGGCGCCAAGAAGTTCTGGCCGGCGTTCAAGTCCAGCAAGGACCCGGCCACCTTCCTGGTGCTGTTCGAGGACAGCGCCGCGCTGATCGGAATCGTGATCGCGGCGGTCGCCACCGGCCTGTCGATCCTGCTTGAAGAGCCCTGGATCGACGGCCTGGGCTCCGTCCTGATCGGGATCCTGCTGGCGATCGTGGCCGTGCTTCTGGCGCGTGAAAGCAAGGCGTTGCTGATCGGCGAAGGCGCCGCACCGGAGCTGACCACTTCGATCCGCCAGATCGCCAACGCCGAGCCGCGGGTCACTCAGGTGATCGACGTCACCACGTCCCAGCTGGCGCCCGATCAGGTGATCGCCAACATCGCCATCGACATCGAGGACAGCCTGCGCGTGCCGGAGGTCGAGCAGCTGATCGGCAACCTGGCCCGCCGCATTTCCGACGCGCATCCCGAACTGTTCCGGGTCTTCATCCGGCCGGAGCCGGCTCAGAAGGTGGACGCTTTCCCGATCGCGTCCGCTTAGAGGGTTGGCCCGGACAGGGTCTTTACCCTGGCCGCAACAAGCCGATCGTCGCTACGGTGCGACCGACCAAGCAAACGTCCAAAGGCAACGACGTCACTCGGATGATCGAGACGGGCCGCGAGCGGGCGGTCGGCTCTTCATCTTGTAGGCGATGAAGCGGACCAAGGTCCTACCGAACAGTGACGCTCCTTGATTGCAGGTTGCGAAAGCTGCTCCAGCATGGAAACGCGCTGGTCCGTCAGCCAACCGGGGATAGTCGCGACCCATGAAGAAGAACGAAGAGGGTGCCTCCGGCGCCAGGTCAGGCCTTGGCACACTCGTTGCCGTGGTCACGGCGCTCATCTTCTTTGTCGTCACCGGAGCGGTGACTTACCTGAACGTGCAGTCTGTTCGTGCAGAGACGGATCGGGTCACCCGCACCCATGAGGTGATCACCAGCCTGGGCGACCTCTTGTCCGCGATGCAGGACGCCGAAACGGGGCAGCGCGGCTTTCTGCTGACCGGGAACGAGGCTTACCTGCAACCCTATCGCGACGCCCACGCCCGCGGCGCAGCCAGCCTCCAGTTACTCGATCGCCTGACCACTGACGACCCTGCCCAGCAGGCCAATCTGCGCGCGCTTCGCCCCCACGTCGTCGCCAAGTTCGAGGGTCTCGCCCGGTCCATTGCGATCCGGCAAAGCCAGGGATTGGAAAGTACGCTCGCCGCCATCGATGCAGAACGCGACAAGGCCGAGATGGACGCTGTTCGAGCCCGGATCAGCCAGTTGCGATCCGAGGAGCGGCGGGCGCGCCTGGGGCGGCTGGAGCAGCGCGATGCGGCATTCCGCATGGCCACGCTGAGTGCGATCCTTGCTGGGCTGCTCGGCGTCGCGCTGACCCTCGCCATCGGCTTTCTTACGCATCGCAGCATGCTGGCGCGCCGGCGCCAGCTGTGGCTACGGTCGGGTGAGGTCGGGCTGGGCCAGGCGATGCTTGGCGACAAGACGGTACGCGAGCTGAGCGGCGACGTGATTGACTTCCTGACCGCCTATACCGGCGCGCAGGCCAGCGTCCTGTTCAAGGGCGAAGGTGGAGTCTTCGAGCGGATGGCGATGCTCGGCGTGACGTCCGACGCGAAGGTCCCACAGAGT
>Ga0210040_10008708_pt1 | contig 11952 bp, 7 predicted proteins | sample CryGeyCG12114_NA_FD_185462 | JGI IMG/M metagenome (GOLD analysis project Ga0210040, IMG submission 185462) | Groundwater microbial communities from aquifer - Crystal Geyser CG19_WC_8/21/14_NA (SPAdes) (version 2) | ecosystem: Environmental > Aquatic > Deep subsurface > Groundwater | place: USA... | reverse complement strand
AAGGTTTTAGTAATAGGTTTAGAAGTATAGTAATAGCTATAAGGAGACTTAAAGTAACTATTTACTAGTAGTTTTATATAGATAAGGCTTTAGTTAATACTTACTACTCTTCTTAGCTAGCTTAATACGAGGTTTACCTAATTATTTAATAAGAGTTAGTAAGTAAAGAAGGTGTACCTAACGTTTAGAGTAACTTAGCTTTAGCTTTAAGAATTTTTTAATTAGGGTAAGAATACTAGACTAGGGCTTATTAAACTAATTGCTAGTAGCGATTGCTTAAGAGACCTTAAGTTATTTAACTTTAAGCTGTTTACTTTTAAGCTGTTTACCTTTAAGCTATTTGCTTTTAAGGTGTTTACTTTTAAAGTGTTGTATATATAAGGTATAAAGTAATAGGTATAGGCTGTAGAGACTTTGTAACGTAACTACGTGTTATAGTGTAATAAGGTAGCCTTTTTAGGAACTCTATAATAGGCCTTACTATAGTAGAAATTCTATAGAACTTTAACTTGCTATTGCCCTCTATACCTTAAACTTTAATATTAATACTTAATACTTAATACCTTAATATCTCTTTACTTACTTTACTACTCTCTATTAACTATTTCTTACTATATTAGTTATAGTAGTTATAAATAAATAATTGCGGCTACTGCTACTTATATAGAAAGAAACCTTAACTACGCACTTTCTTATTTTAACTATTTTAGTAGTAACTATAGCTTAGAGTATATCTTAGCCCTTACGCTGCTATAGTATATCTCTATAGCTATAATTTTTTTTCTTTTACTACTTACTTACGTATAACTTAGAAATATTAAGGGTGAACTTAATATAATAGCTACTATTACTAGAGTAGGCGCTCTTTTACTTTCTCTTTTAGGCTTCTTTAGTAGTAATAAACTACCTAATAAGCTTAATCCTCTTCTTCCTAATTAGAAGTACTCTAATAACTAGAACTATAATATTACTATAGCTAATTTAAAGCTTAATAAGTTAGGCTACTACTTACTATACTTAGTATACTAGTAGAAGAAGGTATTAACTATTACTGTAAGTGTTTATGTAAAGGGGCTATATTTCTATAGCTAATAATTATGTAGAAGTGTTATAAGCTTAGTTATAGTCTTACTCTCCTTTCTATTAATACTTTTTAAGCCTAAGGATAAGTAATAATATTAAGCACTTTATTAACACCCCTTATACTTTAGCTTATATAGTACCTAAATATTCTAGTAGTAGACTACTTTATAGGCTCTAGTAGTAGGCTGCGTTAGTCTACTAGCTATTAGGACTTAATAATATTATCTTCTGTAGGTACTGCGTCTATAAAGTTAAATATTACTGTTTAGTCTTAGACCTCTAGACATTATTTAGCTATTGTTAGTTACTATAGAGGCGCTAGTAATGTATTTAGCTAACTATCTAACACTCTTATACTTTAAATATTAGTACTTAAGACTTTAACTTTAGTAGGTAAGGTACTCTTAATTTTTGTATAGCGTCTTATACTGCTACTACTACTACTTTTAGCACTTCTTATAATATTTAAGATAGGAGGCTTTTACTACTGTAGTAAAGATAGTTAAGATACTACTTCTTAGGTAATTACTTAAGATATTATTACCTATATTTAGGGTAACTATAGAGCTGCTTGTCGCGTATATAATGCTTTAGTATCTCTACTAACTCCTAAGCTTAATATTATACTTAAGGTAGTATAGGCTAGTATTAGTAAGGCTAAGATTTATACTACTACTAGTATATAGCGTAGTAAGGATAATAAGCTTTTTTTTCTATTTAACTTTTTTATAGTAACTTCTTTTATATTTTAGAGACTATCCCTCTTATCTATCTAAGGCTGTAGGTTAAGCTGCTCTAGTTATAGTACGCTATTTAGATCTCTACAACTACTTACTTCTTAAGCTTACTTATAAATAGGTAACAACTTACTTATATTAAGTAGTGACGACCTAGTTTATTTTTAGTATAGTGATTATTACTTATATTAAGTATCTTAGCGTTATTTTTAACTAAGAGAGGATTTATATATATATAATTTAGCTAGCATACTGCTTAAGGAGTAGTATAAGTTTTATATCTAGTACTATAAAGAGAAGCTGCGTTTCTTTTTTATAGATAAGCTATAGCTTAAGGAATTTAACTTATATAACACTTATTATAGTACTTTAGATAAGCTTTTATCTTTTACTCCTCTTTTTAGTCTTACTTTATCTTAGTATAATCTAAGTAGTACTTCTACTATGTCTAAGGGACGTTAGTACACTAGTAGAGGCTATCTTAGTATAATATAGCGATCTTATAACTATCTTAATAACTTTAATCTACTATTTAATTAAGATTTATTTAATTTAGTAGATAAAGCGCTTTTACTAAGTAATTAGAAATTATTATAGTCTTTCTATTATACTATTAAGAATAAGAAGATAGAGATATATAGTAGGTATAATAAGCGTTAGTTTAGTATAGGACTTAATAATAATAACATTTATAAGCGCTGCTAGATCGCTAATTCTAAGAAGGAAGAAGACGAGCTTTACTTATATAGTACTAAGAATATAGCTAATCTAGGCGACGTACTAGATAACTTCTTACTCTTTACTATAGTAGAGGAGATACTTATTACTAAAGTTTATATATTTATAGAGGTCTACTTAAAGCGCGGATCTTAGTATAAGTATAAGGGCTATATTATTAACTTCTTATAAAATACTAGTAAGATATATAGTTGTCTCCTACTATTACCTAGTAATCTAGATATTATTATTATCTATCTATTAAATAATAACTAAGTTAATTAGTTTTAAGATTAATTCTAAAAGGACTTTTAAGTGCGTTAATTGTATATTTGCACTTAGCTTAACTATCTCTATTATTACTATTTTAAATACTAAGGTATTACTGTGTATAAGGTAAACCTCTTATAGTTACTAGTTAATAGGTTTGTAGATAATAACGTTCTCTTTTATAAGATTAATAAGGTTAAAGTAGATAAGATTGTAGATAAAGACATTAAAGAGCCTAATAGAGCTACTATTCTTAACCTTCTTACTAATACTAATAAACTAGACTGTCTCTGTAAGTAGCTCTTTAGTAGTTAGTATTATAACGAAGTTATCTAATAGCCTAAGTAGCTTAATATCTTAACTAAGCTTAGTATTATAGTAACTTCTTTAAATGACTTTAATACTTCTTATATATTACTAAGCTTAGTATTTCCTACGTTATTTCTTTATAAGCTAGTAGAATTTGTTACTCCTTATATAAAGGATATCTCTTACTTAGATTTTATTTAGTATCTCTTTAAGTATAAGAGTAGTTATTTCTACTAATACTTTTACTTCTGCTACGCTATCTTTAATATAATATAGTATAAGTAAGTTAATATTAGAGCTAGGTTTTTTATATAAAAGTTAAGGCCCTAGGATAAGGAGGTTAGCTTAGATAATCTACGCTGCGCTTTTAAGGATAATACTCTTAAGAGTTATACTATACTAAACTTAATTACCTACTATGCTAAATAGATAAAGAGTACTTATCTCTATTAGAATAGTAAGTAATATACCTTAGAGGCTATATGCTAGTAGGTTAGGTGTTTTAATCTCTTTATTACTAAGTTAGTAGTAGACTACTATTAGAGCTCTCTCTTTAAGTATATAGAACTTAAACTATTTTAGTAGTATACTAATAGCGACTAGAGTATACGTATTTAGTTAACGTAAGAGTTTATACGTGATAATCCTACTATTATAGTATACTATTTTTATTATTAGCTTAAAATCTTCTAGCGTAAAGTGCTAGAGCTTAAGTTTACTATTACTAATTACTAGAATTAATATAAGTAGTAGTCTTAAGGTAGTATATATAACTATAAGCTGTATTAAGTAAAGGATACTCTAGCTAATAACTTATTAGTAAGCGAGAAAGATTATACTATATTCTTTAAGTTCTAGAGTATATACGTTACTACTATTAACCCTAGATATAGATCTAAGGAGCTAGCTAATTAAGATAAGCGCACTCTTATATCTTACTCGCTTAAGGATATTAAGAATAGTTTTAGCTTTTTTACTAGACTTTTAAGACTTATATAGTATTATAAGTATACTAATATATACTATTAGTAGATAAATAAGGAGATAAAGTAGGTTAAGTGCTAGTTCTGCTTTCTCTATTAATATATAGAGGAACTATTTTTAGAAACGCCTATAGGCTGTACATTTAAGAAGTTCTTTCCTATCTATAATAATAAGATGCTTAACTAGTATAACTAAGTACTACTTATATTATAGTTAGCTAATATTAATATTACTCTATATATAAGTATAAAGAGAGTTATTAACTATATTATTAAGTACGCTACTAAGGAGGAGAAGAAGTTTAAGATATATTACTAAATTGCTGTTACCTTTATTAATAAGCTTAACCTAGAGATGCTATTCTAGTTACTTATCTTAAAGATGCTTAACTAGTTACTTAGAGAGCGTAACTAGTCTACTTAAGAAGTCTCTTACTATATCTTTAAACTTCCTTTTATTAATAGTAGTTGTATAGTAATTTTAATTAATATGCGACTTAAGTAGAAATATGCTAATATCTACTTTATAGAGGGAGATTAGCTTAAGTATAGTAAGAGTGTTCTTAAGAAGTATAAGGAGTAAGAGAATAATATAGAGAGTAAGGCTTTTACTTTCTTTAACTTTTTGCGTTACTATATATATTAAGTACTATATACTTAACGTCTATAGGCTTTAGCTTATATTTTAAACTACTTTTTTTATTACTAGCTAGATAATATAGAGAACTTTGCACGTTATAAGCTTATACTTTATTAGTACTTCTAGGTTATTATAGACTTACTCTCCTTTAATAAGTCTTAGAATACCTTTATAAATTACTTTAACGTGTAGGAGCACTAGTAAGCACTTTACTCTAATATTAATACTTTAACTAATAGCTTTAATAATCTAACTTACTTAGAGCTAGAAGAGTTAGTATATAAAGGTACTTTAGATAAGATTAATAAGGCATAAAATGTTAACGCTTTATAAGGTAAGATTGCTAGATAGTTACTTATATAAGATAGTACTAATATTCTTAAGGGAGAGTAGCTTAGGTATTGCATTATTAATTAAGCGGCTATCTAGACTAATTAGATTAGTAATTATAATATTAATAAGAACTAGTAGGAGTAATAAAAGGTAGCTAAACCTACCTAACTAATAGTTAAGATTTCTACGATGTATAAGGATCTTATTAGTAAGTAGCGTATATTCTATAAGTCTATTATTAGTTACTATAAACGCTACCTTAACAGCTTTAACTATTAGATATTAATTTAAGTTAATAGTCTTAGTAGTATAGGTAAGACTTTTATAGTTAAAGTTATCTACGCTGCTCTTAAGCGTCTTACTAATAAGAATAGGCTTCCTAATCCTATTATCTATTATACTCTAACTAAGATTACTATATATAATATTATAGGTAAGACGATATATTTATACTTCTATCTTCTTATTAATACGTTATTCTAGCCTCTCTTTATAGGGAACCTTAAGTTGCTTTAGGTAACCTTCTATAGTATTTAGTATATTATTATTAATAAGAAGTTAATAATTAACCTATATACTTTTAGCTATATTTACTAGCGCTGCTATAAGATCTACTTTAACTAGAAAGATTAGAATTTTACTAGCTTTAATGTCGTGCTAATAGGTAATTTCTACTAACTACTTTTAGTTAGAGGTAAGGCTTTATATAACACTAAGAAGGTAACTAATAAGGTTAATATTACTAATAGTTAGTAACTTTACTAGGCTTTTATTTATACTATCTGTCTTAACTAGATTATGTAATAGTAAGGTAACGCTTAGGCTAGCTTTTATATAGCTCTTAATAATATTTAGGTTAGTAAGTATACTATTAAGGACTAAATATTACTATTAACGTAAGTTAAGTTAGAGCTTATTTATAAGGGTAAGGATCTTTAACTATTTAATTACGTAGTTTAGCTATATATAAAGAAAGATTTTATATAGTAATATAACTACTAGAAGCTTTAAGAGATTAGTAATCTAGTTATCTCTATCTAAGCTAATAACTAGAGATATAGAGTAGCTAAGACTAATATATAGGCTGTAGGTAATCTCTAGTAGACTTTCTATATATCTATTAACTTATAAGTAATACTTACTAAAAATATATAGACTAAGCGTCTCTTTTATAATAGTAGCTTTAGGTATATTTATAACTTTATTTAGCTTATTAGTATAGTAGATCTTAGAATAACACTACCCTTAGCTATCTTTATTATATTTAATAACTATAATAGTTTAGTATTTATTAAGTAAAATAGTAAGAAGCTAGTTCTTATTTTTTAGTCTACTTATAATTAGACTAAGGGAGGCATTTAATACTTTTAGATACAGTTTCCCCTTATTTTTAGCTATATAATAACTATCTATAAGTCTTAAGGTCTATCTTTTTATTACTTAGTTATCTCTATTATAGATAAGTTAGACTTTACTCTTAGACTTTTATACGTAGCTATCTCTTATATTAAGATATTAGAAGGCTTAATATTTTTAGAGAGTTTTAGTGCTAAGCGCTTCTAAATAAAGCTTAGTAAGATAAGTATTATAAGAGTCTAAGATAAGTAAAAGAGGAAGCTTTAGGAGCTTAATCTAGAGGTAAGTATTACTTATTATACTTTTATTATTTTTACTAACTAAGAATAGACTATACCTACTAATAAGCGTATCTACTTCTAAAGTAGTATAGATAATAATAATAAGCTGCTTTAGATACTACCTCTATCTAACGCTTTTAGAAGCTCTTAGTTTACTACCTTCTCTATATAATTATTATCTCTTAGCTAATAAAGCACTTTAATTTCTAGGTCTACTTATTATAACTTTAGCACTAGTAAGCTTAATATCTCTATAGGTAATATTCTAATAATTAAAGGTATAGATACTACTAGAGATACTACTACTAGTAGTATAAGACTACTAGCGCTACTACTTCTTTTACTACCTTAGGAGCTATATAAGGACTTAGAGCCTATCTATCTTAAAGAGTAGAATAATGCTTACTTTTAGTATAAGGTTAAAGGTAATAGTTAGTAGCGTTAGCGCAGTAATTATATATACATTAATTATAATATTTATATTTACTATTATACTAGTATTACTAATATATTACTTTAGCTTTACTATTACTATTACTGCTCTTAAGCTAGGATTAAGTTTAGGTTCTTTACTTATACTTAAAGTTATAATATTAATAAAGATATATATATAGACTGTTAGGCTAGTAAAAGGTAGAGTATATAGGTTAGTAGAGATTATAGTATTGCTAGCAGCTCTTTGCTAGCACTTTATAATAGATAATAAGTATATTATTAACTTAAATAATAAGTATATATTTAACTTAAATAATAAGTATATTATTAACTTAAATAATAAGCGCTCTGCTGTTCCTTGCTGCGCACGCTCTTTGGTCTGTTTACGTCCTAACAGCTTTTTATATCTTCTTGTATCTGCGGACCATCGTATATCACATCAACGACGGTGACCAAGCGAGCTCACCATGACGTGGCTACGACAGGGCTCCCGCATCTTCTTAACCCCCGTGTCAATTTCCGTCGTAGGCTCCAGGAGACAGTAAGTGCCACAACGCTGCTACGTGCTACAAAATTGAAGGCACACAACAGCCGGGCTCGTTACAGTCGCTAGATCGTGGTGTTCCGCCTATAGGTTCATGGCTCGGGCGCATGAATCCCTGCCTGTGGTGACGGGAGAGCTGCATACTGTTGCATTTCGCGCCCACGCCATGGCTTACACCTATATGCTAACTTGCCAAGTAAGCTACCTAAGGGGCTGGAAGATCTAGGCGTCCTAAACTAGGCCTACTGGAGTCGACTTATTGCCCCTACAACATCGAATCCAGCCATCATGCCAGCGTGGCGTGGTATCAGCATGCCGGCCGCTCACTCCAAGTTCGAGACCCAGAATAGTCCGAGGCGTGAACGTACACCTTCTTTTCCCCCCAAGCAATACCGCAATTACGATGTAACCTAGTGCTTGCTCGTCCCGGTAGTCACCTAATAGTCGCTTTTCTGCTCTGCTGGTCTGGCCTTTTTGACCGCCATGTGTGGGATCTAAATCCCCTAAGCAACTCAAGCAAGGTCGTGACCGCGCGAAAATACGTCTTGGCCTTCGAATGTATATTCTGCACGGCATCTGGGCTGATCAAGGTCTCGATCCTCCTCTTTTTCGCAGACTTTCATCCCGCGTAGTCTCCAAGTCCTTCCGCTGGGCGACGTGGATCTGCATCGGCATGATCATCGCGTACACGATTGCGCTGTCAATCGCCCCGATCGTCGGATGCCGGCCCATATCAGCTTACTGGGATCAAGTCGACATTACAAAGACACTACAAAGATACGAGTAACATTGCTTCGACAAAGGTGCCGACGTTTTCGCTGCCAGTGTCATATCAGCAGCACAAGACTTGGTCACTGCCGTTCTACCCACCTATCCCTGTTGGCACCTCCAGGTCCCGATGCGCCAGAAGGTCGCGCTCTTTGGCATCTTTGCGATTGGCTACGGTGTGGTAGCCTTCAGTGGACTTCGCGCCTACTACAGCTGGCGCGCCTTCTATGAGACCTACAGCGTTACCTGGTCGACTTGGGATCTCATGTTGACTACTTTGTTGGAACTGCATGTCGGCGCCCTTTGCGCCAATGCGCCGGCACTCAAGGTCTTCTCCCAACACTTCATCCACGAGAAGCTTACTTCTTTCTCCCGCTCCAGAACACCACGACCGGAAAGATAGTGCACATGTATTAAAGTCGAGCGAGAGTACATTCGATAAACTCGTATCCTTTCTCAGCACTCCGCACAGCAAGAGTGGATACATCTCTGAGTCCTACAGCTCGATATTGGTCGAACTCACGGGGGGCGTCCAAGTACAGAAGGAGGTACAACTCACTCGCACGACACCATCCGCCGGACGGAGTTCTAGGCACGAATCCACTACTACGACCGATACTACGAGGACGACATCGAGCTTGGCCGCTTCACGACCGGTCACAACTCGCAAGCTTCGAGCCTGCGATCGACCAGATATATCGAGGAAGCGGATCTGAGCGCGCTACCACCGATGCCCAAGACACCGATAGCGATAATTAAACCGCTCCGATCACCAACGTACTTCGAGCCATTCATTTCACAATTGGCACAACCTCTCGTAACGAAGGAATCGTCGATTATCTTGGCACTGGCAAATGTTGGAGACGGCAGCGAGTTCAACGCTCGAGGACCTACACCGAGTCCGACACGAACAGTAAGCGTGGAAAGATCTAATTGGTAATCATGGGCCTGCACCATTTGCGATTTCTTTTCCCACGTAGACCCTTCGTTTCCATCCTTCTGGTGACCGGTTTGCATTCTCGGCGTTGTGTGCTTCCTGTCTAGTCTTCTCTGGTACTGTCGCTATCTGTTTTGAGGTTGTGTTGCTTCGTCTTGCCGTTGTACAATGTCTAGACTATACTTGATAGCGATACGTAGAGTTGGTCGCTGTACCCTTACAAGGTCATTGCGTATTTATATCCCGCTTGATTCCTTTACTTGTCGACTTTTTTGTACGGATTGTAGGGAGGTCTACACCTCAAGCTTGTATTGAGTAGTTCTTTCGAGGGGTCATTGTTGTCGCCTGCCTATCTCGTTTCTTCGACACCAGAAATTAGAAAGAGGAGGGAAGTCTTCCGCGGAATGTGAACGAATTCGGCGAAGGCACGTGTGATTATTAGCCTCACCACACCAGATCTGCGAAGATTCGTTACCGTTGAGACAAGCATGACCTCACCCCGAGCAACGATTTTGTGCTTCTTACCTAATTGTCAACGAATCATTGCGATCCTTGGTGCTCCTTCCTCGAACAACGGCGCACTTTAGTCAGCAAAGCGCTCGTACCTTCTCAATATCACCCGACTTGTCCTTTCAACCTCACTCATTCGTCTTCCTGACCTCTACTTCTTGCATCGGGCCCGAGCACTCGATCGCGTCAAATACCTCGATTACAAGCAACAACATGGACGCACACGGTACTCTGAGGGTTACAAACACGGCAATAACGTCGACCACGTCGACCGACATGGCACAGTCACCACTGCTAATGCTCCCTGGTGGTGAGTTCGAACGCCCAAAGCTATGAGTAATTCCGACTGACTTTGACATAGAGCTTCGCAATCAGATCTACGAGTACGCCGTTCCGCTCGAGAACATTTCGCTCTACCACCGGCCGACCGAGAGACGTCGAAAACGATACTGGGCCACCTTGCGCCATCTTTGCCGCCAAATTCGCATGGAGACGACGAAACTTCACGAGTCGCTTCTAGTCAGCATTCATTGGCACGAGATTGAAGCATACGTACGCGCCTTCTTTCCGTCCGAAGACCCGGGGGTGATGGCGAAATACCGCGGTCAATTGATCCTGGACATGGATCAGTGTCCGGGGCGTGCAGTTGATGTCCTTCCCCTGCTGAAGTTACGTCTATATGCACCTGAAATTCATTTCGAACTAATCTCACCTCACCCACCGCATCCCTGGACGTATGGACCTTACGCGGCGGCCCTGGCAGCTCTGTCTGGACTCGAGGTCACGCGCTCTTCACCACAGATGCAAGATCTTGCAATTCCACAGGAAGAAGTGCTAGACACTCAACACAAGTTGCGAGAAGAGACACGGGCATCATGGTATGGCCAAGCCTCGACCAAAGTTCTCCTCTCTAGGGACCTTGACGCAGACTTTGGTTGGGGAGACATGCATATTGAGATGCATGTTCAGAAAAAGTACGCTTGCGACTGGATGAGTAAATCTACCTGGAACAATGAGGATGCGGACGCGTATTGGAGATTTTTTTCGAGTCTGGGGTTGGTAGACATGTGGAGCAGTGTCGTAGACATTGTCGTCGAGGGAACGACTCGCGAGCGGCGCACTAGGTATACTGGTGGAACATCAAGTGGTTGGTGAAATTGACGCTTCTCGTTCACATCAAGGATGCCGTTCGAGGAAGTAATACAAACGCAGCCAGATTCGCGTCATGCTCGGAACCCTCAGATTATTCCACCACTCTTGCGCCGTTTCCGCCAAGTCTTTCGGGGTATGGAAGGTTATTGCCCACCCATCATACCGCACATCCAAAGTGATGTTGCGCATTTCGCTCATGTTCCGTAGCCAGTGTTTGTTGCTCCTGGGGCTTGGAAGGACTCAATCAATTGGTTCACAGATGAGACATTTTGGAAATACGAGCCTGCTCCATCGTCGGGGTCCCAGCGGGCACAGGAGCGTAATCTCTGCGGTAACTGTGCCATGGTATCGGGACTTGCGGCGAGATAGAATATGCTGATGTGAACTTAGAACAAGTGCCGCTTCTCAATGTAGAGGGATGTCCCGCTCCATCAAGTCGGCCAAGTTTCCATCTGTCACTGATGGACGAATGTAAAAAGCTGGCGCGGTCCAGATTTGATATCAAGGATATATTAGCACTGCGCAAATGCCAAGGCCGAGCACAACGGGTCGGTTGACTCATTGGTCGATTTCAATCGTGCACAAGCTCTTCCCCCGGGAGTTGTTGGCTCACATGTTAAGAGCGCAAATCACCCAAAGCGACCGCTCATCAACCCTCTACCACGTGACGACCAAGACTTCCTCAACCAGAAATTCGCTCTTCTAAGTCCTCGAGTATGACAGGGTTTCAACATGCTGGTAGCGTTGAGACGCCAGGCTTCATGTCTCTGCCCGGTGGTCAGTTCAGGATATCCCGCTGTGGAGCCGCACTAACTCCCTTCAGAGCTTCGAAATAAGGTCTACACCTACGTATTACAGCCTCCTCACCTCTTCACGCACTTCGACGTCTGTGGTCCT
>Ga0210040_10008707_pt1 | contig 11953 bp, 10 predicted proteins | sample CryGeyCG12114_NA_FD_185462 | JGI IMG/M metagenome (GOLD analysis project Ga0210040, IMG submission 185462) | Groundwater microbial communities from aquifer - Crystal Geyser CG19_WC_8/21/14_NA (SPAdes) (version 2) | ecosystem: Environmental > Aquatic > Deep subsurface > Groundwater | place: USA... | reverse complement strand
TGGCGGAGCTTTGGATACTTGGAGCTATATGAATAGTAAAAAATATATAATAATCTTTCTGGTACCTGTTTTATATTTGGCAAGTTGCACCAGCACAAAAAAATTTGTTTATTTTCCTGATCTTGAAAAGATTAACGGGACGCAAAATATTACAAATTTCCAATCAATTAAGGTTCAGCCAGGCGATATATTGCAAATTACAATTACTACAATTGACAGGGACATTACAGCATTACTAAATCCGGCACCCGGAAATACCTCTGCTCCCGGCTATCTTGTTGATAGCATTGGAGATATAGAGCTGCCACTGGCAGGAAAAATACCGGTACAGGGGAAAACACTGCCCGAAGTAGATAACACAATAAAGGCTGCTTTAAGTAAAACTGTAAAAAATCTTTTCGTTTCAACACGTTTGTTAAACTTCAGAATTTCGATATTAGGGGCTGTACAACATGCCGGATCGTTTAGCATATCAAATGACCGGGTAACTATTCTTGATGCATTAAGTCTGGCAGGAGACCTTAATGGAGCAGCTAAGTTGAATGACATAATGGTGATAAGAGAAAGGGCAGGAAAGCGGGAATATGTAAGTTTAGATTTAAATAATAGCAAAACAATGTCCTCCCCATATTTCTATTTGGCTAATAATGACGTCATTTATGTTAGGCCTGCATCTAATAAACTAATTACAAATACAACCGGCTTCCAGCTATTGCCTACGATATTTGGCTCAATATCGCTGTTATTGGTTATTTATGGAACATTTAGACGATAAACCGAAAGAAGGAGTTAAGGATGTATAAAGACGAGAATAGGAAAATAGAGCAAGAGGTCGATTCTCTAAACGTATTGGGGATTTTTAAAAAGGGTCTGTATCATTGGCCTCTTTTTTTAATTGTCGGGATATTGTCTTGCATTGCAAGCAGAATATATCTACGGTACAGTTTTCCTGTTTATGTTACGAAGGCTAAAATCTATATAAAAGATCAAGGTAACGGCAGCCTCAGTTCTTCTGTTGAGGATCTCGCGTTTGCTAACCTGGGAACAGTTGTAGAAAATGAAATGGAGGTGATAAAATCTCCGTTAATCATTGAAGATGTTATCAGGGATGGAAAGTTTAATATTCATTATTACCTAAAAGGAAAAATTGCAAACCTGGAACTATACGAATCCTCTCCTATTACTGTAACCGCATTAACCGATAGCTCTAAAATAGGAAATTATAGATTCGTAATCGAACTATCAAATAACGATCAACCATCTGTGTACATACCGGACGCGTCTTTTAAAGACCACAAACGAGTAATAGCCACAAGTTTTCGTCAACCATTCGCTATTGAAAAAGACCGGTTTGTGTTATCTTATAATCCTAGTCTTAATAGAAACAGAGATAAGAATTTTGAAATCTCTATTGACTCTATCTCTACTTTAGCTTATAAAAAGGCAGATGAAATTACTACTAGCCCAATTAACCGCGCATCGGTTTTTGAATTAACTTATGAAGACGAGATACCAAAAAGATCAGCCGATTTTCTTAACAGGCTTTTAGACACCTATAATCAGTATACCTTAAGTGACAAAAATAGAATCACCCTTAATATCATTAAGTTTATTGATACCCGTTTGCAATCTCTAGCTGTTGAGCTTAATTCATTGGAAAGAAATGTAGAGACTTTTAAAAAGACGCGTGGAATAACAGAGATAGGAGAAAATGCCAGATTATATTTGGACCAGGTTAGGGAGGCCGATGCGAGACTAGATCAGTCAAAAATTCAATTATCCGTTTTTGACCAGGTAGAAAGGTATGTAAATAACCCAAATAATGCTGCTCCTTTTACTCCCGGTAGTATTGATGCTCCGCTGGCCACTATGATCAACCGCTACGAGGAATTAATAGCCGAAAAACGACGCAAGTCTCTGTCTGCTGAACCTACGAACCCCATCTTTGAAAATCTAAACCTTCAAATCTCTGATACTAAAAATACTATTAAAAATTACATAGCAGGTTTTCGTAGAAATGCAGTTACTGAAAGTCAAGGTTTGCAAAAGAAGGTAAACCAGGTTGAAGGACTTATTAGAGAAGTACCTACCTATGAAAGAGAATTCATTAATATCAAGAGACAACAGGGAGTAAAAGAACAACTGTACTTATATCTTTTGCAGAAAAAAGAAGAGTCTGAGGTGTCATATGCAAGTACCATTGTAGATAATAAAGTTATATCTCCTGCCTATATTCCTACTACACCAATTCGTCCAAAAAGAACAATTGTTCTTATAGTTTTTATTTTCGGAGGCTTTGTTATTACCAGTATTTATCTCAGTTTGAAATACCTGTTGAACAATAGGATTAATGTTAAAAAAGATATCGAGAGTATCACAGCTGTTCCTGTTATTGCAGAAATTTTTGACTATAAAGATGAAATAGCTGACACAAGAGCATCTTTGTTTGATCGCGGCCCCTTGACCGAGCAAATTCTAAACCTAAGGAATAATCTAAAGTTTTTACTAAACAATGGAAATACGTCACCTGTTATTTTGTTTACGTCGAGCCTCCCGGGCGAAGGAAAAACCTTTCTGTCTTCTCGTTTAGGTAACGCTTTAACTTATAATGGCAAGAGAGTAGTAATGTTAGATTTGGATTTGCGCAAGCCTAGGCTTTCTAAATCTCTTGGTGTAAATAAATCTTCTGGTATCACTAATTATTTGATCAATGCAGAACCGCTTGATAAAATAATTACCCCTGTTGCCGGGATTGATCGCTTGTTTATCATTCCTTCAGGTCCTATTCCACCCAATCCAATAGAACTTATTGAAAGCGAGAAAATGAGTGAATTGTTTGTAATACTGAAACAAAGATTTGATTATATAGTAATAGATACCAGCCCTCTTGGTATGGTTACCGACGCTAAGAGTCTGGCCCCTTATATTGACTGTGCACTATTTGTAGTCAAGTTCAATCATACTATTAAGCAGAAGTTTAAGGAGGTAATTGAAAATATTGATACCCTTATATTTAAAAGATTAGGTATTATTTTCAATGGGGTAGATCCTTCAAGTTCGCTGTCCAGTTACGGCTATGGCTATAATCAATATTCCTATGGCTATGGAGATAGCGCTACCATAGGAAAAAAGAAGTCTTCGCTGTCTTCACTTAGGTTGATTTGGAAGAGATTTGTGTAATAATCATAAAGGCAAAAGCTTAGCTGGGATGACCGATGATGAGAGTAAAGAGCAGATTATTGTTAACGATGAAAACTACAATAAAAGAATCTTGGTCCGTTAGATTAATTAGAAAAATTGTTTTATCCCCGACTTTTATATTCTATCATTAAATCCGCATTCTTTTATGCCAAGACTATTAGCAACAAATTAAAGCATGATGAGTATTAAATCTGTAGAATCAGAAGTGCAGACATGGGACCTGGAGATAAAACCCCAGGATAACATATTTACTTTACATTTAAAAGATCTGTGGGCCTATCGTGACCTTTTATGGTTATTGGTTCGGCGTGATTTTGTTTCATTTTATAAACAAACTATACTAGGACCTCTATGGTTTTTTATCCAACCTATCCTTACGACCATCATGTTTACTTTTGTTTTTGGCCGTCTGGCTGGTATTTCGACCGATAATCTTCCCCCTGTTCTTTTTTATCTTGCAGGCATTACAGCATGGAATTATTTTGCTGACTGTCTCACAAAAACCTCAACAGTTTTTAAGGACAACGCAAATATTTTCGGCAAGGTTTACTTTCCCAGACTAATTATGCCCTTGAGCATTGTCGTTTCGAACCTTGTCAGATTTGCTGTACAATTTTTGCTTTTTATTATAGTGATGATATTCTATGCCATTAAAGGCTCCGGCTTTCACTTATCTTGGGCAGTTTCGTTATTCCCGGTTGTTGTTATTTTAATGGCAGCACTGGGTTTGGGAGCAGGTATGATCATTTCTGCAATGACTACAAAGTATCGTGACCTTGCATTTTTGATAACATTTGGTATTCAGCTGGCAATGTATGCAACTACTGTTATTTATCCCTTGTCGTCTATTTCTCCTCGATACAAATGGCTGGTTGCATTAAACCCGATGACGTCGTTAATAGAGACTTTTAGATTTGGATTTTTGGGTAAAGGAACTTTTTCCTGGCTTTCACTTGGTTTCTCAACCGCGGTTACTGTTATATTTCTTATGGCCGGTACAATGATATTTAATAAAGTCGAAAAGAATTTTGTTGATACGGTTTAGGGATTATGTTATGAATGGACAAAAGGCTTCAAATGTAGAAATGGTTTATTGATGTTATAATTATACTAACAATAATTGAAGTTTAAATTTTGAAAGCTATTAAGGCAGAAAATTTATCCAAAGCGTATCAGCTTGGTGAGATAGGAACGGGAACACTAAGTAGAGATCTTGAGAGATGGGTTGCCAAAGTACGTGGAAAGGAAGATCCTTTTTTAACAATTGGAGAGGCAAATGATCGTACTTGTAAGAGCACCAGTGGCGTAGTTTGGAGTTTAAAGGATATTAATTTCGAGATTGAAGAGGGAGATGCAGTTGGGATAATTGGCCGAAACGGTGCCGGAAAAAGTACCCTATTAAAGCTGTTGAGCAGGGTGACATCCCCGACAACAGGAAATATAAAAGTAAAAGGTAGAATCGCAAGCTTACTGGAAGTAGGTACTGGATTTCATCCTGAACTTACAGGACGTGAAAATATTTATTTGAATGGTACAATACTTGGAATGCGTAAAAAGGAAATTGCACGCGAGTTTGATGAAATAGTTAATTTTTCTGGTGTCGAAAGATATATTGATACACCGGTAAAGAGATATTCTTCAGGTATGTATGTTAGGTTAGCATTTGCCGTTGCTGCTTATTTGGAATCAGAAATATTAATTGTGGATGAGGTATTAGCTGTCGGAGATGCAGAATTTCAGAAAAAGTGTTTAGGTAAAATGCGAGACGTAAGCGGGGGAGAGGGAAGGACTGTATTATTTGTAAGCCATAACATGGTGGCCATGCAAACATTATGCAATAAGGGGTTGTTACTGGCAAACGGTGCTTTAATTTATCAGAACAACATGGAGGCATGTGTTAATCATTATATGACTGAGAATATTACAAAAAGTGCAGTCTATTCGAACAGAAATGGTGTCGGAAACTTTATTAAAGAATTAAAAATTGTTAACGACAAGGGTGAGCAGGTAAATGTAGTTCGAAGTAGTGAAAATGTCTACCTGGAGATAGCAATTAGCAATACAGATAGCAAAGGCTTAAATTTCGGCTTTACGTTATTTACCGATCAGGGATTGGCTTTAATGTCAAAGTTGATGAATGACGATGTTTATGATGTTCCTATTGGCTTGTCAAAATACAGGCTTAAATTAGTAACTGAAAACCTAAAGTCGGGTAATTATTATATTGAAGGTGCACTATGGGATTCATTAAACCTGTATGAAAAAAAGGACGATTACATATATTTTGAGTATTTGGCAATCGATAAAAAAGGTCAGGATCTTTTAGGCGTTATGCTAATTCATTCTAAGTGGGAAAATGTGTATGAATAAAAAAAGTAACAAGAGGTCCGCTTTTGTTTTTCCCTTACACGAACCGCACTTCGACTTTGGCCATAACCTTATTTCTTCTTTTAACAAGTATTATGAAGAGTACAAAATATTTGTTGTTTTTTCCAATGATTTAGAAAAAGAGAGCTTTTACCTGAAGTACCCTAATCTTTCTTTTGAAAGTTTAGTATTTCCTTATCGAATAGATAAGGGGGTTATAAATAAGAAAAAATACTTTGGGATTAACGAAATATTCAACAACTATCCTTTTGAATATATTGGTTGTATAGATTCAGAATGTCTTTTCTTGAAACGTGTTGATATTGATAAAAGGTTTAGTTCGTTTTATAAAAGAGGGAAGTTATTTGCAAACTTAATATCTAATGAACTTACTTCTGCAGTTATAAAAAGCCCCTTAAAGTTTTTTTCCAGTGAACAGCAAGAAAAGCTAAGAGTAATACTGCATGCCGAAAGAGCATATTTTTGGTTCAATGAAATACCCATTTATCACAAGGAAACCTTTCAAAATTTTATTAGGGAACTAAACATATTCGAGAGATTTAGCGATATAACTTGGTACGATTTTGACTTTATCACGTATGCTTACTACTGTTTGCTTCATCAGAAACTTAAACTGATTATTGTTATTAAAAAAATAAATTCTTTTGGGCGAAATGGAATTTTAGAATCACAGTTTAAAATAGGTCGGTTTACTTTTAATCGACTTTTATTTACAATTCGGCCTAACTGGATAAAAAAAATGGGCCGGTTTTATCGACATCCTTTTATAAGCTTTCACCATGACAGGCCCGAGGATGATTAAATGGCAGTGCAATCCAGGTAGCAGGAATAGCTTTATTCTCCAACAGCCCTTTGGATAGCCTCAAACCCTTTTAAAAGGCTTCAGAATCATCTCATTAACTATATTTCAGTAAGTATCCTAGCAGCTGGTTTATCAACGAAATTATAAGATATTAAGATCACTTGAATAAGAAAAATCAATAATGGAAATAATTACTCACAGAGGCTATTGGAAAAACGGGGAGGAAAAAAACAAAATAGTTGCTTTTAAGCGGTCTTTCTCTTTAAATCTTGGCACAGAAACTGACTTTAGAGATTATAACGAACAAATTGTTATATCCCATGATATTGCGAATAAAGAATGTATTACCGCGCGGCAGTTTTTCCAAATCTTTAGTGAACATAATCCTACCCTTACCCTTGCTTTAAATGTAAAAGCAGATGGGCTGCAGAAAAAGCTTGTGGCTCTAATACAAGAGTTTAAAATTGAGAACTACTTTGTTTTTGACATGTCTATACCTGATACCATTGGATATATGGACAGTAGAATGAAATTCTATAGCAGGCAAAGCGAATATGAGCCGCAACCTGCTTTTTATGAACAGTGTGATGGTATTTGGCTTGATGCCTTTATCGATATATGGTACGATGCTGAATTAATAAGACAACATATAGGGAATAACAAAAGTGTTGCACTGGTATCACCTGAACTGCATAAAAGATCCCCATACAAAATGTGGGAATACTTAAAACAAAACAATTTAGATACTTCAGAAAGAATTATTCTGTGTACGGACGTTCCGGAAGAAGCGTGTGTTTTTTTTAATAAATAACTATGAAAATAAGAGCTATCATATTTGATATGGATGGAGTGTTGATTGATGCAAAAGAGTGGCACTACGAATCGCTTAACTTGGCTTTAGGGTTATTTGGTGCGGAAATAAGCCGTTATGACCACCTCGTAACCTTCGACGGCCTGCCTACCAGGAAAAAATTGGAAATGCTGAGCCTTGAAGGCGGTTTTCCTAAAGGTCTACATGGTTTTGTAAATGACCTGAAACAGCAATACACTATGGAAATCGTTTATACAAAATGCAAACCTGTGTTTCAGCACCAATTTGCCCTAGCAAAGCTAAAAGCAGAAGGCTACCATTTAGCAGTAGGTTCTAATTCTGTTCGTAAAACGATTGAAATTATGATGGAAAAATCAGGGTTAGCAAAGTATCTGGATTTCTTTCTGTCAAACCAGGATGTAACTCACGGTAAGCCTGATCCCGAAATATACAACACGGCAATGACAAGGTTGGGTTTGACACCGCAGGAGTGTCTGATTGTCGAAGACAATGAAAATGGATTAAAAGCAGCAATAGCTTCAGGAGCCCACGTGTTAAAAGTAGAAAATCCTGATGAGGTTCATTATTATAACATAAGAAGAAGAATAGAGGAGGTCGAAAATGCTTAAAATAATTATACCCATTGCCGGTTCTTCAAGCCTCTTTGTTAATGCAGGTTATACTTATCCCAAACCATTAATTGAAATCAATGGCATCCCGATGGTCCAGAGAGTTATAGAATCGGCAGGAGCAGTTGAGGATGAGTACCAGTTCGTTTTTATCATTAGAGAACAAGATGCATTAAAGTTCCACCTGGATAACACTTTGCGATTATTGGCGCCAAAGTCTGAAGTTATTAAACTTAAAAAAGACACTAAAGGGGGGTTATGTAGTGTCTTAATGGCCCTCGATAAAGTAAAAAGTGACGACAGTTTAATAATAATTAATGGAGATCAAATTCTTGATGTTTCCTTTGAGCAGATATTAAATTATTGGAAGAAGCAACAGGCGGATGCGGGCATTGTAACATTTAACTCAGTACACCCCCGATGGTCGTACGCAAGAATTGAAAATGGACAAGTTGTACAGACTGCGGAAAAAAACCCCATAAGTAACTATGCAATGGTGGGTTACTATTATTTCTCTCATGCTGCAACTTTTTTTGAAGCCGCATTCCAGGTGATAAAAAATGATGTGCAGATAGACGGCAACTACTATTTTTCCCCCGTTATCAATGAATACGTATTGCTTAATAAAAAGGTGTTGAACTATAAAATCGAAGCTTCTCAACATCACTCTTTTTATTCGCCACAGATGATCGAAGAGTTTGAGAAAAACAGCAGCAAAATATAAGTATGGAAAAATACAGGTTAGATGATATGATAAAAGGATGGTTTATTGGAAATTTTAATCCGACTCTTTACCCGACCAACGATGTTGAAGTAGGTATTAAAGAATATAAAGCCGGCGACTTTGAAGGAAGTCATTATCATAAAATAGCGACAGAATTTACTGTAGTAATTAATGGTACAGTTGAAATGAGTGGAAAAGAATATACAAACGGAGATATTATTAAAATAAACCCTGGTGTTGCAACTGATTTTAAGGCCATTACTGATGTTACCACAGTGGTAGTTAAAATTCCTGGTGGTAATAATGATAAATTTATTGAATAAAAATAAATGTAGTAATAATGATAAATGTAGTAATTCCGATGGCTGGTCTGGGAAGCCGGTTTGCAAAAGAAGGCTATGAAAAACCAAAGCCATTTATCGATGTTGCGGGAAAACCAATGATATCCAGGGTAATTGACAATCTGTACTACCCGCAAGCAAGGTATATTTTAATAGCGAGAAAGGAGCATTTGGAGCAAGAAAAAGAATTGGTTGCTGAAATTAAAAATACCTATAATGCTACACTTATTGGCATTGATAAATTAACTGAAGGAACAGCTTGTACTGTTTTATTTAGCAGAGAATTAATTAATAATGATGCTCCACTACTGATTGCAAATTCAGACCAGTTAGTAGATGGGTCGGTAGAAGATTTCATTAATGATTGTTTTAATAGAAAACTCGACGGCTCTATACTAACTTTCATAGATCACGAATTAAATCCAAAGTGGTCGTTTGCAAAACTTGATGAAAACAAATTAGTGGTAGAGGTACAGGAAAAAAAAGTAATTTCAGAGTTTGCCACAGTCGGTATTTATTTGTTCAATAAAGGAAAAGATTTTGTTGATAACGCTATTGATATGATTATTGAGAATGGCCGGGTCAACAACGAGTTTTACAGTTGTCCTGTATATAATTACTGCATAAGGAAAGGTAAAAAAATTGGCATTTACAACATCGATTTTAGTGAGATGCATGGATTAGGAACGCCCGACGATTTGAAAAGCTACCTGGCCAACAACAGACAAAGCTGATATCTCAAATAGTTGCTCTATTATCAGTTAAGAAAGATATTGGTATTGCGGCGAGAGGATGTGCAACAGCAATTAATGGTATTCGAACGTAAATGGCAAACATCTTAAAGCAGCAGAAACAACTATAAGGGAAACAAGAGTAGATCAACTCTTGTCAAATAAATAAGTAATAACTACTTGCATTATTAAACACGTTAAATTGTAATGATAAATAGTAATATTCTAGATGATTTTTCTGTTATTATACAAGGAAAGATCTTAGGAAACCCGGGTGATGATTACAAAGAGCAATTAACATTACAATGCATTGAAAGTATTAGAAAATTTATTCCCAGGGCAGAGATTATTGTATCGACATGGGAAGGTAGTGATGTTAGTCATTTGCCTATAGATAAGGTGGTTTTTAACTGTGACCCTGGGGCGATAGCTTATAGCATTTATGATCCGAATTATTTAAACAATAATAATAGGCAGATCGTATCTACCTATAATGGTTTAATTGCAGGAACAAAAAAATTCGGTATTAAGATGAGGGGTGACTGTAAGCTGTTAGACACATCGTTCATACATTATTTAAAAGAATACCCACGGTCAGACAAGTATCGATTTTTCAAACAAAGAATCATAATTCCTACATTTTTCTCCCGTAACCCCAGGAGAATTGCACAACTCATTCATCCAAGTGATCTTTTTCAAGTGGGATTGCTTGAAGACTTGCAAAATTTGTGGAATGTTCCTTTGCAACCTGAGCCTGAGACAACTCGTGCACTTCCTGTTGAAAAAAAAATAATTAATAATGCATTAGAAAACTCTTATCGCCGGGCAAAATTCGGGCCGGAGCAATATATATGGTATGCGTTTAGTAAAAAGAAGGGATTAGACATGGAGTTGAAGCATTTTAGTCATATACGTGCATCAAAAATTTTACCTTCAGAATGGTCCATTATCAACAACTTTGTAATTGAAGAAGGTGAAAAATTGGGTGTGTTACTGCCACCAAAAATGACTACGATAAGACATAAGCAAAAAGATTTATATACTCACCAGGAATGGAAGAAGCTGGCTGAAAGATATGCAAAGGGAGTTTCCTTGGCATATGAATTAGCATTAATTACTCAGGTTTATGCAAGCAACGTTAAAAACATTACTATTAAGGCTAAAAATAAAATTTTTAGAGATGGACCAGTGGAATTTTTCACGGAATTAAAAAACTCTCTAACTCCTTAACGTGAAAAACCCGCAATAGAAGAAAAACAACAAACACAGATGGCGATAGTGTTAGTACTAGCAGCAGGAAGTACTAGTAAGCCTTAGCATTATTACCCAGAATTAATTTGTAATGATGGTCCTGAATGGGCAATTGTTGTTGATTATTTAGAAATTTAATCACTTATGAATTTACTTTCGTGCCTGTATTAACCATTGGTATACCTACCTATAACGGAGCTTTTAATTTTGAAGATTTATTTGCTTCTATACAAAACCTGGGTCTCAATGAAGATGAGTTCGAGATTTTAGTGGTAGATAACGCTTCAACCGACAATACTGCTGAAGTAGTTGAACATCTTAAAGCCCGGTATCGAAATATCCGTTTTCACCAAAATACAGTAAACATCGGCCGTACCGAAAACTGGGATAAAGTTGTTGAATTAGCAAAGGGAGAGTACCTGATTTTAATGAATGTTAACGACCGTTTCTTAAAATTCGACGCTGGAAAATACCTCAAGTACTTAGATAGCAACAAAAGCATTACGATGCTTTTTGCCGACATCCATATTGTTCACAGCGGAACTGACCATTTGTTTCCTAATTTCAAAGAAAGTGGGGTTATTACTCTTTCAAAATACTTGGCAAAGACTTTTTTGGATCCGCACTACATGGAGTATAATTCTCTTGGAATGCCTCAACAACATATTTTCAGAACTGAGATTATTACCAAAAACAATATAAAATTTGATAACAAGATTCCAAGAACAACTGACAGGGTATTTGTAGGCGAAGTTGTGAATGCCGGAGGCGGTCTTTTTTATTACACCACAGAGGTTTTGGTAAGATGGCAAATAAATAATAAGAGGTTTCATCATAGTGCACATTTAAATAACCAGGAACTGGATTTGAACTCTATTTGGATGAATGAGTATAAAGCGAATTTGGCATTGGCGAGGATAGCTGAAATATCAATGAAAGATTTTTTATGGTGCCAGTTGGTTTTTGCTAAATTCTTTACTTACAAATATAAAATTTCATCGGCGGCCAAAATGTTGTCGATTCCGGTTCCCGATATTTCGCTGGATGAAATAAGCGCCCACATATATTATGAATA
>Ga0210040_10008706_pt1 | contig 11953 bp, 9 predicted proteins | sample CryGeyCG12114_NA_FD_185462 | JGI IMG/M metagenome (GOLD analysis project Ga0210040, IMG submission 185462) | Groundwater microbial communities from aquifer - Crystal Geyser CG19_WC_8/21/14_NA (SPAdes) (version 2) | ecosystem: Environmental > Aquatic > Deep subsurface > Groundwater | place: USA... | reverse complement strand
CCTCGCGGGGCTCTTCGTGTCGGGCGGCGGGATCAGCGGCGTGCTGATGGCGCTCCGGGAGGCCGGGCGGCGCGATCTGGTCGTCGTGGGCTACGACCGGATCGAGCCCACCGTGAACGGCCTCATAGAGGGCACGCTGACGCTGGTCATCGCCCACCCGCTCCCCCGCCTCGCGGCCGAATGCCTGGAGGCGTTGATGGACTGCGCCAGGGACCCGACGCGCCGCCCGCCCGACAGGCTGGTGCCATTCGACATCCTGACGGCCGAGAACATGTAGCCAGGAGTGACACGGGGTCCCCGGAGCCTTCCTTCGGATCCCGGATCGGGCGAGGGGAAAGGCCCGATCGACGGCCGGGCCTAGAGGTCCACGCTGTTGGGCAGGAGCACGAGGTCGCGGACGACGACGTTCCTCGGCCGGGTCAGCATGAAGATGACGGCCTCGGCCACCTCCTTGGGCTGCATCAGGCTGCCGTTGGCCAGCGCCTCCTCCATCTTGGCCTGGGGCCAGTCGTCGAGGAGCGCCGTCACCACCGGGCCGGGCAGCACGGCGCCCACGCGGAGGCCGTGCTTGGAGACCTGCCGCCGGACCGTGTGGACGAAGGCCTGCACCGCGAACTTGGAGGCGGTGTAGATCGGCTCCCACATCACCGGGACGACGCCCGCCACCGAGCTGGTGACGAGGATGTCGCCGGTCTTGCGTTCCACCATGTGGGGCAGGACCGCGTGGATGGAGCGGAAGGCCGCGTTGATGTTGAGGTTCAGCATCCGGTCCCAGGCGTCCGGATCGCCGTCCAGCACGTCGCCGCCCACGTAGGCGCCGGCGTTAGCGTGGAAGATGTCGAGCTGCCCGGCCTGTTCCAGGATCCGGGGCAGCATCCCGTTGACGCTGGACGGGTCGAGGAGGTCCACCACCACCGGGATCGCGTGGGGGCCGAGCCCGGCGCAGAGCTCCTCCAGCCGGTCTCCGGCGCGGTCCACCAGGGCGACGGTCGCGCCCGCCTCCAGCATGGCCTGCGCGCAGGCGAGGCCGATCCCCGAGGCCGCGCCGGTGATGGCGGCGACCTTGCCGTCGAGAGATTGGTTCATGGTCCGGTTCCTTTCAGCGGCCATGCGAGGCGCGCGAGCGCCGGGCCAGGCTGTCCACGATGACGGCGAGCGCGAGGACGCCGCCCAGGATCATGTACCGCAGCGACGACGACAGGTTGAGGAGCGTGAGCCCGTTCGAGATGGCCTGGATCACGATGATCCCGAGCAGGGCCGAGTAGGCGCTCCCCCGTCCGCCGAAGAGCGAGGTGCCCCCGATGACCGCCGCCGCGATGGCGTTGAGGTTCACGTCGCCCGAGCCTGCCTGCTGGGACGAGGAGCCCAGGCGCGCCGCCGAGAGGACCCCGCCCAGCGCCGCCAGCGTCGAGCAGAGCACGAAGGCCGACAGATAGATACGGCGCACGTTGATGCCCGCCCGGCGCGCCGCCTCGCGGTTGCCGCCGACGGCGAACATGGAGCGGCCCCACTTCGTGCGGGTGAAGGCGTATTCCATGACGACCACGAGCAGCACGAAGAGGGCGAACATCCACGGCACGCCCCGGCCCTGGGCCAGGTACCAGACGACGAAGAGGAGGGCGACCGTCAGCACGGTGGCCTTGACCACCAGCACGCTCAGCGAGCCCGCCGAAAGGTTGGCGGCCTGCCGCCGCCGCCGGGCGCCCAGTCCGGTGTAAAGGATCACCGCGCCGGGGAGGAGCGCGAGGAGGAAGGAGAGCCAGTTCGGCATGTAGAGGTTCTGCCCGAACCGCACGAGCGCGAGGTCGAAGGGCAGGTTGATCGAGCCCGTGGTGCCCAGGAGATAGAGCTGGAGCCCGAGAAGCGCGAGGAGGCCCGAGAGGGTCGCCACGAAGGAGGGCATCCCCACCCGGTTGAAGAGCGTGGCATAGATCGCGCCCACCGCCGCGCCCATCACGAGGGCCAGGAGGATCGCCCCTGCCACCGGCCAGCCGTTGTTGATCCAAAGGACGCCCAGGAGCGCCGAGGCGAGGCCCGACATGGAGCCCACTGACAGATCGATTTCCCCCAGGAGCAGCACGCAGACGATGCCGAGCGAGATGATGCCGGTGGTGGCGCAATCGTAGAGGAGGTTCGACAGGTTCCCAGGCCGCAGGAAGACCGGGTTCAGGGTCGAGAACACGATCGCGATGAGCACGAGGCCGACGGCTACCGGGATCATGCCGAGATCGCCCGAGCGGACGCGGTCCCAGAAGGCGCGCAGCGCGCCCCCGAGCCCCTCGTCGTTGCGGAGGCGGGCGTCGGCACGGTCCAGCGAGCGCCCCGCGACGGAGTTGGGGTTCTGGGTCATGCGAGGCCCTCCTGGGCGGCGGCGAGGCGGCCCTCGCGGCGCGAGACCGAGTTCTCGCTGGCCCCGGTGATCGCGGCGATGAGATCGTGCTGCGAATCCGCCGGCGTGAAGACGCCGTTGTTGCGCCCCAGCCGCAGCACCACGATGCGGTCGGCCACGGCGCGCACGTCGTCCATGTTATGCGAGATGACGATGACCCCGAGCCCCTTGTCGCGGACCCGCTCGATGAGGTTCAGCACCTCGGCCGTCTGTGCGACGCCCAGCGCCGCCGTGGGCTCGTCCAGCATGATGAGCTTGGGCTCGAGGAGCAGCGAGCGGGCGATGGCCACGGTCTGCCGCTGCCCACCCGACAGCGAGGCGACCGGCTCCCGGACCGAAGGGATGCGCGCGGCGAGTTCGTTGAGAAGCTGCCAGGAGCGCGTCTCCATGGCGACCTCGTCGAGCTGCCAGGGGTCCTTCTCGCGCCCGAGAAAGATGTTGGCCACGACGTCCAGGTTCTCGCAGAGCGCGAGGTCCTGAAACACCGTCGCGATGCCCATGTCGAGCGCGGCCGAGGGAGAGCCGAGCGCCACCTCCCGGCCCATGAAGCGGATCGTCCCCGAGGAGGGCTGGTGGACGCCGGCCAGCACCTTGACGAGGGTGGACTTGCCGGCGCCGTTGTCGCCCACCAAGGCCACCACCTCGCCCGCGTGGACGTCGAGCTCGATGTCGGTCAGCGCCGAGACCGCGCCGAAGTTCTTGGACACGTTGCGGAGCGAGATGACGGGCTCGCCCCGGGGACCCGATCGGGTCGGGCGCCTCGGCGCCTGGGCAAGGGAGACGTCGGACATGGGCAGGCCTCCGGGAATGCGAGGGGGTTGGCCCGGCCGCCCCCGGGGGGAGCGCGGCCGGGCCGGGACGGTCAGGAGCGGCCGTTCACTGGATGCCGAGCTCGGCGCAGGCCTCGGCGTATTCGGCCGTGCAGACATCCGCCGCCGAGGCGATCCCCTTGTCGAAGATCTCGGCCTTGATGTTGTCCCGGGTGATCACGGCCGGCACGAAGAGCTGCGACGGCGTGTCGTAGAGCGTGGTCGAGGCCTCGGGCGTCTCGCCGTTGAGGAGCTGGATGGCGACCTCGGCGGCGGCCCGCGCCACGATCTCGGAGGGCTTGGAGATCGTGTTGTACTGGTCCCCCGCGATGATGAGCTGGAGCGCCGCCGTGGTGGCGTCGTTGCCCGTCACCGGCGGGACCGGATCGACGCCCGCCGCCTTGAGAGCGGCGATGGCGCCGCCGCCCGTGCCGTCGTTGGCCGCCACGATGCCAACGATGTCGTCGCCAAAGCGGGTGATCTGGCCCGAGGTCCATTCCTGCGCGTTGGCGGGCACCCAGTCGGGCGTGTCGAACTCGGCGAGCGTCGTGTAGCCCGACGCATCCAGCGCCGAGTCCACCCCGTCGCGGATCAGCCCGGCGGCCGCGTCGGTGGGCGACCCGTTGATCTGGAGCACGCCCGCGCCCTCGGGGACGCCGTCGGCCTTGAGCTTGTCCACCAGCGACTGGGCAATGGCCGCGCCGATGCCCTGGTTGTCGAAGGACACGTAGAAGTCGGCCGGCTGGTCGGGGATCGGTCGGTCGTAGGCGATGACCTTGATGCCCTGGTCGTGGGCCATCTGCACGAGGCTGGCGGCGGCGGTCGAGTCGACGGGGTCGAGCACGATCACCTGGGCCCCCTGCGAGATCACCGAGTTGAACTGCTGCTGCTGCAGCGCCACGTCGGCGGTCGCGTTCTGGTAGATCACGGTGCAGGTCGGGCAGAGCTCGGTCATCGCCGCCTGGAAGCCGGGGTAGTCGTGCTCCTCGTAGCGCGTGGAGCCCTGGTCGGGCATGAGGAAGGCCACGGTGGCGCCGTCGGCCTGGGCCAGCGCGGCGGTCCCGCCGAGAAGCGTGGCCGTCAGCGTCGCCGCTCCGGCGAGCCTGATTGCATGGTTGGTCATCTGTTTTCTCTCCCTGGTGGTTGGTCGTATCGGTCGTTCTGGTTCCGGCCCGCCGGGGCGGACCGTTCCGGTGGTGCCGGACCCCGGATCGACCCCTCCTCGGCCGGTCCGGGGTCGCACGGGTCTCTCGTCGCGGTGGCGCGGCGCTCCGGGACCGTTCGCCGCTTGGTTGGTCGGTTCTCCTCCCTGGCTGGGCGGGCTCAGGCCGCCTGGACGTTCTCGGCCAGCAGGGCCCGGAAGCGTGAGGGCGACACGCCCTTCTGCGTCAGGAACTGCCGGTTGAAGTTGGACAGGTTCTGGAACCCTGCCGCGAAGCAGATGTCGGTCACCGGCTGCCGGGGCTCGTTCATCAGGAGCTGGCAGGCGAGGTTGACGCGCAGCCGGTTCACGTACTGCACCACGCCCATGCCGGTATGGCGGCGGAAGCTGCGCGAGAAGGAGCTGGCGCTGCGTCCGGCGATGGCGGCGAGGTCGCTCTCGGTGAAGGGCTCGGTCAGGTGCTCGTTGATGTGGGCCAGGGCCTTGTTGACCCCGGCCGACATGAAGCCCGAGGGATCGGGCAGGTAGCCCGCGCTGGCCAGCGGGCGGACCTCCGGGTCGGCGGCGAGCGCCCCCAGGAGCCCAACGAACAGCGCGACCCGGCGAAGTCCCTGCGCGGCCAGCAACTCCTCGAGCAGAGGCGCGACCTGGGCCGAGGTGCGCGCGCCGAAGAGAGCGCCGCGACGGCTGAGCTCCAGGACCGGGTGGAACGCCGCCAGCTCGGGAAAGACCTCAGCCGCGCCGACGAGGAAGCCTTCGGGAAACTGCACCACGCGGCTCCTCAGCGGGACCGGCGTCCCGGGCGCCACGTGGCTGATCCAGTTGTGCGGCAGGTTGGGGCCAGTCATCACGAGGTTGCCGGAACCGAACTCGCCGATGAAGTCGCCCACGAAGTAGCGCCCCGCGGTGGCGACCACGTAGTGGATCTCGCATTCCGGGTGGAAGTGCCAGCGGACCGTGTGGAAGGGGTAGCCGTGGCTCCAGGCCCGGAAGGACTCGCCTCGCCCGATCTGGACGACCTCTAGGTCGGGTTTCACGTCGGCACCTCCCGGCGCGCGCCCGAGCGGGCCCGGCGCCACCATCCTCCGCGGCCGGACAGGTTGGCCCCGCCTCGTCCATAGCAGAAGGTTAGGGGCGGGACGGGATCGGAGCTACACCGATTTCAGCAATCCGCCGATACTTTTTTGACCTTCAGGCCCGCCCCGGATGACATATCCGGATCACCCCGGCCGCGAGCCGATCCTGTGCGTCGGCTGAAGGCGCTCTGGCCTGGACGGCGAAGCGTCCTGAAACATCGCGGCGCCCGAGCCCGTGGCTATTTCCGGTCCCAGCGCCGCAGCCATCCCAGCACCAGTGGCGCGCCCAGGATCACCAGAATGATCCGCGCGAGGTGATGGACGACGACGAAGCCCAGCTCCGCCCCCGCGACGATGGCGAGCACCGTCATCTCCGCCTGACCGCCCGGGGCGAAGGCCAGGAAGGCCTCGACCGGCGCGGCAAGGCCCAGGAGGACCACTGCCTCGGCCACCGCCCCCGCGAGGACTGCCAGGATCACCATGAAGAGCGCCCCGATGCCGACGATGCGCGACAGCTCCCGCCAGGTCACGCCGACGTAGTGGACGCCGATGCCGGTGCCGATCAGGAATTGCGCCGCCTGCAACGCCTCGCGTGGGGGCCGGGCGTGGATGAAGCCTCCCAGCGACAGCATCAGCGTCAGGATCATCGGCCCCAGGATCGCCGCCCCGAAGAGGCCGACCCGCTCGCCCGCCTTCCAGCCGACCAGCGCCGCCATGGCCATCATCGCCATCTCCGGGAGGGGCAGGCTCGCCGCCGCCGCGCCCAGGGGCCGCGACAGGGAGGCGCCGTAGACGTGGCTGAGGAGGATCGGCGCGCAGGTGACGATCACCGCGATCCGCGTCGCGTGGATCAAGGACAGCGCCCGCACGTCGCCCCCCGCCTCCTTGCCGAAGAGCACCATGTCCTGCGCCCCGCCCGGCATGGCCGCGAAGAAGGCGGTCGGCAGGTCGAAGCCGCAGAGCCTCCGGAAGAACGGCACGCCGACGAGCCCGATCACCCCTACATAGATGGGCACGATGGCGAGGGAGAGCGCCATGGAGGGGAGTTGCGCGAGCAACGCCGGCGTGACCGAGGCCCCGACCGCCACGCCCAGGACGGTGCGTGCCGCGTCGGTCACCGTTCCCCAGCCCTGCAAGGGCGCCCCGAGCAGCGCCGCCACGAGGCAGGCCAGCATCGGCCCGAACAGGAACGGCAGCGGCAGCCCGCTGCCCAGCGCGACCCCGAGCCCGCCGAGCGCCACCCCGAGGGTCAGGAGCCGCCGCCGCCAGACCCCTTCCACGCGGCCGGCCTCAGTCCTCGTCCTTGCCCATCTTCGCCAGGCCCCGGAACACGAAGGGCAGCACCAGCGCGATCACCGCCAGCGCGATCATGATGGCCGAGCCCGGATGCTGGAGCAGCACCATCGGATCGCCCTGGCTGATCTGGAGCGCTCGGCGCAGCTGGCTGTCGGCCGCCGGACCCAGGATCAGGCCCACGATGGCCGGGGCGATGGGATAGCCGTACTGGCGCATCAGGAAGCCCATCGCGCCAAAGGCGATCAGCAGGACGAGCTCCACCACCGACGGGTTGGCCGCGACCGTGCCCATCGCCGCGAAGACCAGGATGCCGCCGTAAAGCCAGGGCAGCGGGATCTTCAGGAGCTTCACCCAGAGCCCCACCAGCGGCAGGTTGAGGACCAGCAGCATCACGTTGGCGATGAACAGGCTCGCCACCAGCGCCCAGACGAGGTCCGCGTGCTGCGCGAAGAGGAGCGGTCCCGGCTGGATGTTGTACTGCTGGAACCCCGCCAGCATCACCGCCGCCGTGGCCGAGGTCGGCAGGCCCAGGGTCAGCAGGGGCACCAGCGTCCCCGCGGCCGAGGCGTTGTTCGCGGCCTCGGGCCCGGCGACCCCCTCGATGGCGCCGTGGCCGAACTCCTCGGGGCGGCGGGACAGCTTCCTCTCGATGTTGTAGCTCAGGAAGGTCGGGACCTCGGCCCCGCCCGCCGGCAGCGCCCCGATGGGGAAGCCGATCAGCGTACCCCGCACCCAGGGAAAGAACGACCGCCGCCAGTCCTCCCTCGTCATCCAGAGGGAGCCCTTCACCGGGATCGGCTGCTCCGGACTGTAGAGGTGCCGCGAGGCCACCGACAGCGTCTCGCCGATGGCGAAGAGGCCCACGGCCAGCGTCGTCACCTCCACCCCGTCGAGGAGCTGCGGCACCCCGAAGGTGAGCCGCGCCTGCCCGGTGAGCTGGTCGATGCCGATGAGGCCGAGCCAAAGCCCGAAGGCGAGGCTCGTGAGCCCCTTGAGGGGCGAGTCGCCGAAGGTCGCGGAGACGGTCACGAAGGCGAGGAGCATCAGGCCGAAGTAGTCCCATGGCCCGAACTTCACTGCCACCTTCACAAGGACGGGCGACAGGTACGCGAGCCCGATGGTCGCCACCAAGGCCGCCACGAAGGAGCCGATGGCGGCGGTGGCGAGCGCCGGACCGCCCCGCCCCGCCCGGGCCATCTTGTTGCCCTCGAGCGCGGTGACCACCGACGCGGCCTCGCCGGGCGTGTTGAGCAGGATCGCCGTGGTCGAGCCGCCGTACATGCCGCCGTAGTAGATGCCCGCGAACATGATGAGCGAGCCGCCGGGGTCCAGCTTGAAGGTCACGGGCAGCAGGAGCGCCACCGTCAGCGCCGGCCCGATCCCCGGCAAGACGCCCACGGCGGTGCCGATGAACACGCCGATGGCCGCGAAGACGAGGTTGGACAGCGTCAGGGCCGACTCGAAGCCGCCGGCGAGGAGATACAGGGTTTCCATGCGCGCCTCAGATCAGCCGCTCAAGCGGCCCTTCGGGCAACGCGAGGGTCAGGAGTCCGTGGAAAAGGAGATAGACGAGCAGCCCCAGCACCGCCCCGATCAGGACGTCCGCAAGGAAGGCCCGCCTCCCGAAGGCCCGGGCCGTGAAGGCGAAGAGAAGGGTCGTCCCGAGGATGAAGCCGGCCCCCAGGGAGATGGCCGCGACGAGGCTCGCGAGCGCCAGGGCCACCCAGCCCACGGCCCTGAGGTCGATCTCCTCCACGGTCGTCCCGGGTCCCCAGAACGCCGCCACGAAGTGGCCGACGGCCAGCGCGCAGAAGAAGACGGCCACGAGGTAGGAGGCGGCGTCGGCCCCTACGCCGTAGTTGGCCCGGATGCGCATCGTGCTGGCGTCCCAGGCGGTCACGGCGGCCACCGCGAGAAGAAGCAGGCCGATGATCAGGTAGGGCCGGCGGGTCGGCCGCGCGGTGGACATGGACGAAACCTCCCTGGGTCGCTGCGGGACGGGGTCGCGGCGGAGCGGACGAGGCCCGCTCCGCCGCTGATCGCCGCCAGGCGCTTACTCGGCCAGGCCGACCGCGCGGAGGATGCCGCCCACCCGCTCGGACTCGCTCGCCACGAAGGGCGCGAACTCGTCGGCGGGCTGGTAGTAGTCGGCCCAACCGCGCGCGGCCAGGATCTCCTGCCACTCGGGCGACTGCACCATGGTCCCGAAGGCGTCCGAGAGGCGCTGCTTGTCCTCCTCGGAGATGTCTGGCCCCGCGAAGACGCCGCGCCAGTTCACCAGCTCCACATCGACGCCCTGCGCCTTGAGGGGCTGCGCGTCGATGCCCTCGATGGGCTCGGGATAGGAGATGGCCAGCGCCCGCAGCTCCCCGGCCTCGATCTGCGATCCCCACTCGCCATAGCCCGAGATGCCCGCCGTGACCTGCCCGCCCAGCATGGCGGCCAGGGCCTCGCCGCCGCCCGAATAGGCGATGTAGTTGATCGCCGCCGGATCGCCGCCCGCCGCTTCGGTGATGAGGGCGGCCAGCATGTGGTCCGCGCCCCCGGCCGATCCGCCGGCCCAGACGGCGCTGCCGACATCGGCCTGGATGGCCGCGATCAGGTCGTCGATGGTCTGGAGGTCCGACGAGGCGGGCACCGCCACCACGAGCGGGTCGCCGGTCAGGCGAGCGATGGGCGTCACCTGCGTCAGGTCCACCGGCGCTGCGTTGGAGATGATGGCCCCCACCATGGTGATGCCGCCGACCATGAGCTGGTTCGGGTCGCTCCCCGCCTGCCCGATGAACTGCGCGAGGCCCACGGTGCCCCCGGCGCCCGGCACGTTGTAGACCTGCGCCGAGCTCGCGATGCCGGCGGCGGTCATGGTCTCCTGGACGGCCCGCGCGGCGCTGTCCCAGCCCCCGCCCGCCGCCGCCGGCGCCATGATGTTGAGGTCCAGGTCCTGCGCCGCGACGGCTCCCGCGCCGATCGTGAACGCGAGGCTGGCTGCGGCCAGGCTTCTTGTGACTCCGTGCATCGGATCTCCTCCCTTTGATGCTGCTTGTTCTAGCTCGTCGATCCGGTCCGGCTAGCTTGCGGCCCGACCGGATCGGTCCTCTCTCGCCGTCGCGGCGAGCCCTCCGGCCCGGGCCAGGATGAACGGCACGATGCCGCCCTGCCTCAGAAGTTCCAGCTCCAGCCCCGTCTCGACCTCCGCGAGGGCCTCGAAGGCGGTCTCCTCGCCCGAGGCGCGCCGCACCCCGACCCGCACCGCTCCGCGCACAGCGACGTGGCGCAGGTCCGCCTCGACCCGCACGAGGTCCCCTGGACGGAGGTCCAGCCCCTCCGGCCCGACCCCGGCAGGCAGCCGCAGCGGCAAGATGCCCATCCCGATCAGGTTGGTCCGGTGGATGCGCTCGAAGCTTTGGGCCAGGACCGCCCGCACGCCCAGCAGCGCCGGTCCCTTGGCGGCCCAATCCCGCGAGGAGCCCTGTCCGTAGCGCTCCCCCGCGACGATCACGGCGGACCGGCCCCGCTCCACCAGCCGCTCGGCCAGGACGAACAGCGGCACCACCTCCCCCGTCTCCGGGTCCACGCCGCTCCCGGGCGGCACGCCGGGCGCGAGGAGGTTGCGGACGCTCCCGTTGGTGAACAGGCCCCGCACCATGGCGCGATAGTTCCCCCTCCGCGCCGAGTAGACGTTGAGGTCCGCCGGGTCCTCCCCCGCCGCGATCAGGTAGCGCGCGGCCTCACTCTCCTTCGGCACCGCGCCTGCGGGCGAGATCTGGTCGGTGCTGACGTCGTCCCCCAGCACCAGGATCGGGTCGGCCTCGTAGTCGCCGAGCCGGGTCCCGAGCCGTCCCGTCGTGAAGGGCGGCCGCCGCAGGTAGGTGGACCCCTCCTCCCAGGGATAGAGGTTCCCCGCCGGGGCCTCTATCCGCTGCCAGACGCGGTTGGCCTGGGCCTCGGCGAAGGCCTCCGGAAAGTCCCCCGGCTCCACGCCCAGCGCCAGCACCCGGTCGATCTCCTCGCCCGAGGGCCAGAGATCGGGCAGCCGCACGTCCCGCCCCTCGGCTTCCTGCCCGAGCGGATCGCGCAGGATGTCGCGGTTCACGTCGCCCGCGAGCGCATAGGCGATCACCAGAGGCGGCGAGGCCAGGAAGCCCGCCTCCAGAAGCGGATGCACCCGCCCCGGGAAGTTGCGGTTCCCGGACAGCACGGCGGCGGCGGTCACGCCCGCCTCGCGGATCGCCGCCTCCATCTCGGGCAGCAGCGCCCCGGAGTTGCCGATGCAGGTCATGCAGCCGAAGCCCACGATCCCGAAGCCCACGGCCTCCAAGTCCTCGACCAATCCCGCGCGCGCGAGGTAGCGCGCCGCCGCCGGAGAGCCCGGCGAAAAGGAGGTCTTGACCCAGGGCTTGGGGACCAGCCCCCGCGCCCGCGCCTTCCGCGCCAGAAGCCCCGCCGCGACCGTCAGGCGCGGATCGGTGGTGTTGGTGCAGCTCGTGATGGCCGCGATCGCCACGGCCCCGTCGGCGATGGGACCGGCCGCAGCATCCCCGGCCCTGGCCAGCGCCGCCATGGCCCGCCCCGCATCCTTCGGCTCCAGCAGGTCCTGTGGCCGCTGAGGCCCGGCGATGCGGGTGGCGACCGCCCCGAGGTCGATCTCGATCACGTCGCTGTAGCGCGGCGCCGCAGCCGGATCGTGCCAGAGGCCGGTGGCCCGCGCATAGGCCTCCACCCGGCGGATGAGTCCTTCACCCCGCCCGGTCTGCCGCAGGTAGGCGAGCGAGCGGTCGTCCACGGGAAAGTACGCCGTCTGCGCCCCGTATTCCGGCGCCATGTTGGCCACCACCGCCCGCTCTCCGACCGAGAGCGCCGCGACCCCGCTCCCGAAGAACTCCACGAACTGGCTGCCGAGCCCCCAGGCCCGCAGCCGGTGCGTCACGAGGAGCGCAAGGTCCGTCGCCAGCACCCCCTCGGGCAGCGCCCCCGTCAGCCGCACCCCGACCATGTCGGGGATGCGCATCGTCACCGGCAGGCCGAACATCACCCCCTCGGCCTCCAGCCCCCCCACGCCCCAGCCCAGCACGCCCAGGGCGTTCACCATCGGCGTGTGGCTGTCCGTGCCGATCAGCGTGTCGGGGAACAACCACCCCTCCCGCGCCGAGACCACGGTCGCGAGTTGCTCCAGGTTGAAGGTGTGGAGGATGCCCGTCCCCGGCGGATGGACGCGGAGGTT